>QWCQ01000307.1_pt1 | contig 37833 bp, 31 predicted proteins | sample 1972701 | NCBI WGS metagenome assembly QWCQ01 (sample SAMN09866704, study PRJNA288562) | Human gut metagenome isolate pre4_stool, whole genome shotgun sequencing... | reverse complement strand
AAAGAAAAAGAAGAAAAAAAGAAAGAAAAAGAGAAAGAAGACAAGGGAATTGCAAGAGAAAGAAAGAAAAACGAAAAGGAAAAAGCAAAAGAGATAAAAAGGAATAAAAGAGAAGAAAGGCAAAGAGAAAGGGAAATAATACGAGAAAGAAAAAGAAACATACCCCAAAAAATAGAACAAATAAAGGAAGCAAAAGCAAAAGCACTTCAACGAATATGCGAAGATTTTCTAGACCTTGGGGGAATTCATATATATAAAAGAGCAAAAGAAAACCCATTTATTAATGAAAATTCTGAAAAAATTCAAAAATTTTCAGATGAAGTAAGTAGAACTTATCCACAGGAAAAAGAGGGAGAAAGTATAACTAAAAATATATTTGATGAAAATTTAATCAAATATTTTTCAGAAAATTCTTTTTTAACGACAAAAGAAGAAATCGGACTAACATTTGAAAAAATGGAAAAATATGAAAAGCCAGAAGATTTTTTTTATAACCTAGCCTTAAGTAATATGTTAAGCAATTTTGAGAGCAAAAAAGAAGAAATAAAAGAACAAAAAGCCGAATGGATAGAAAAACAAAGGAAAAAAGAAAGACAAGAAGAAATTCAAAAAGAGATAAGAACACCAAACAGAATTCAAGAAAAAGAAATTTTCAGACCGATAAAAAGAAAAGACAAAGACCGAGGAATGGAGAGATAGCTGAATGGCTATATATAGGAAAGTTGGCTAGATAACGGTAATTTTAAATTGCCTTATATAAATTTAAAAAAAAGGAAAGACTATGAATTTATTAAGTTTAGCCCAAGTTCTTAGAGCTGTTGATATTACAGACAAAAGCTTAGAAGAAATTCAAGGAATAAATAGAGTTGAGATCATTTATAGGCGTTTTGGGGCAAATGGTTTAAGTGGAATTATTTTCCGTGATGACAAAGGAAAATTTTTCTTAGTAAAAAAGAGAAATTCAAATTTGTTTTATTTTTTATAAGGATTAAAAGGTTTGTTAAACCCTTTTTTATACCTTTTACCCCCTTTTACCTTTCCTTTTATGTTTTTTACGAAAAGAGAAAAAGGGAAGAAAAGGCATTATAAAATTTTAAAAATAAGGAGAGAATATGAAAATTAGTTTTTTAGAATTTAAAAACGGAACAGCCAAACAAGATCGAGCAAAAATATCAGCAAAAGGCTTTTCCACTTATAGTTGTGAGTTTAAGGACCTTACAAGAATGCTAAATACTGATGGTGCTTTTACGGCTTTTGAATTTTTAAATGGAGTAAGAAAAAATGAAAATGTAATATATGACAGCGAAATTGATTTTGTCACCCTAGACATAGATAAGGGCGATAAAATGGATATTGACACAATGCATATTCACCTTTCTAAGATGAATTTAAACCATATTTTAGCGACTACAAGCAACCGTTCTAATAAGTTTAAATATAGAATTTTGCTTGAAATTTTTCCAAGAAAATTCTCAAATTCCGATGAATATAAGGAAATTTACAAGGACTTAGAAAAAATATTAGAAATTAAGATCGATGAGCTACCAGCAAGTCAAATTTATTATTCATACGCAAATTCCTACATACTAAGTTTTTTCAACGGAAGCAAAAAGCACATAATTACGCAAAACAAGGTAACTCATTATGTGTCAAACAATGACTTTAAGGTTGTAAATGAGAATATGACAGAAACTAAGGCAAATGCCCTAATTTCTAGCCTAGGCTACGAATTAAAACGAGATGGAACATATATGAAATTTTCAATGTCGCCAAATGACACTATCCCATCGGCAAATGCTTATTTTAGCAAGTCAAGAGGTAAAGTAATGATAAAAGATTTCTCAACAAGTGGCTTTTACGGAGATATTATTGATTTTTTGTGCCAAACTCAAGGCTTTACAAAAACAGAAGCTATTCGCTTATGTTATCAATTTTTATAAGGAGCAAGTTATGTGTAATGAAAAAGAAAAAGGCTTAAATGAAAATTTAAGCCAAATCAAAAACGATAATAGAATTGTAGCGAAAAATGAATTAAAAATAGATGAAATTAAATCAAATAGTCATAAAAATAAGATAAGTTATGAAAAACCACTAGATGAATATAGAAGTGATTTAGAACTATTTAATGCTAATCAAATAGATGAGATTAGAAAAAAATACTCTACACCATTTAAATTTTCATCTAAATTTTTAAATAATTTTTTTCAATTTGTTTTTCAACACAGAAAAAGCAATTTCCGACAAATTGAAATTAAAGGACTTCATAATATATCAGCTTTATTAGCATTTATGGGTCAGCCAATTATGCCTTTTTATTTATTAGATGTTTCAGACAGTAGCACTGGAAAATCATCAAATAATAATTTTCAAAATAATATAATATTCGAGATAATATCATCAAAATTAGAACAAATCAATAAACCTACAGAAAATGATAAAGATAAAAATATGAGATTTATTATTGATACAAAAGTTAGTATTGAAGCTATTTTTGAAGTTTTATTTGAAGGCAGTAAAACTTTATATATAACTTTACCAGAAGCAGCTGGAGTTTTAAATTCAGCCAATCCAATGTATGCTGATGTCATTAACTTCTTGACTGATAAACACGGACTAAGCACTCTTGTAACGCCAACTTTTAAAACAAATATGAAAAAAATGCCATCAGAATTTACCAACATTAAGCTATATTTTTACGGCGATACAAATATTCAACAATTAGGCGATGACAGTCAGCTTATAAAAGAAAATTTAGGTGGAATCGTTAATCGTGTTGTATTTGTATATACTAAGAATTTACTTCCGTATGAAAGTGCTTTAACCTTACCTTATGATAGTGAAGAAGCACAAGAATTTATAGAATATATATTTGATTTGGCAAATTTCTATTCTTGCCTTGAAGAAAATAAAAATTTTTGTAAAATAAATATGAATAGTATAAACGATAATGAAATTTATCAGTCTTATGCAAAGCCACTTTTTTATAAGCAACAAGAAGAGGGCGTAGAGTTTAAAGAGCTTTACAATAGAGCAGATTATAACCTTTTAGCAATTATTCAAGTTCTACACTATGTTAAAGAATATGAGTGTTATACCCAAGATAGCGATTATAAGTTTAATGAAAATGTAGATGATGAAACCATAAAAGAAGCAATAACTTTTTTTGATTACTATATACAAAACATACAGCTATTCATCAATGAACTTAATAAAAATATTTTAGACATAACAAAAGCTAGAAACGATATATTGAATTTCATTGCAAAACAAAACAAGGAAGTAAAAATAAAAGATATTCTTCATATTTTTCATAAGAAATATGATTTAAATGCAGATACAGTTAGAAATATATTAGATGGTTACATAGAATTTAAACCACCAATAAGAGGAAATAAACCATCAACAATTAGTAGAATTTTATAAAATTTAGACTATAAATAGCCTTAAACTTAAATACATACTAAAATGATTAACTAAGTAAAAAGTAGATTTTTTTACTTAATTTAAACTTAAAATATGGAGTAAATACCGATAAAATAGGCATTTGAGCTAAAACCAACCTAATTAGACCCGATTACAGCGATGTTTGAATATAGATAGGTTGGAAACATGCACCAACCTAATTAGACCCGATTACAGCGATGTTTGAGATAGATAGATTGGTAAATTCGTTAGCCTATATGCAAAAGAGTATAAAAATGCAAAAAATATCCTAAATTTAAATAGTTTTCTTAAAATGTTACTCCTATATAAATATTTGGAAGAAACAAGGAGGTAAAAGGTGTAATATTAGGTAAAATATATTTTAAGAATTATAAATATAATCAGCATACCACCCCATTAAATCTTGCCTTTGTTTTATAGTGGCTTTTTCTCTTTCGTAATTTTTTTGAATACCTTTAGTTGTATGACTTAAGCATTCTTCTATGGTTTTTAACGTTATTCCGTAAGTTTGCATTAAAAAAGCTAAATTTGTAGTAGTTGAAGTTTTAAAAAATGAACGGAAACCGTGAGGGGTTGCTATTCCTTTCCATTTACCATTATTTAGTGATCTTATTGCTTTTGATAATGTATCTCTTGCTATATGTTTTTGATTTTTTCTTGAAAACACATATTCGTTAAAGCTTAGTAGTTTTTGGTTTTTAAGAATTTCTAATGCTTTATCACTTAATGCTACTATATGTTCTTGTTTGTTTTTCATCTGATTTGCTGGTATAACCCAAATTTTATTTTCTAAGTCTATATCTTGCCATTTTGCTTCTACTGTGTTACTTGGTCTATTGGCTGTTAAGATTTGAAGCAATATAGCATTTTTTGTTACTAATTCTAGTGTTGTGTTTTCTTCTAAGTCTTTTAAAAATTCTCTCATTTGATCTAGTTTTGTTATAGCTGGAAGTCTGCTATCTATATTATTTAATGCATTAAATCTTTTTGAAGTTTGAAATTTATCGTGTAAATTATTAGCTGGATTAGAGGTTATATACTCATTGGCTATTGCTAGATTAAATATTGCGTTTAGGTGTTGAATTAGTCTATGAATAGTTTCTAATCTGCTTTTATCTTTTTCTGGATTATATAAGACTTTTAATATATTGTATAATTCAATGTGCTTTATATCTCTAATATTTTTATTGGCTAAGCTAGGTAATAAGTATTTTTCTATCATCTGTTTAATTTTTTTAAAATAGCTATCTGATATTCCTTTACTTTCTTTTATGTCTAAATATTCCTTAGTCATATTTTTAAATAAATATCTATCATCTTTTCCCTTTACCTCTTCTATGCTTTTGCCTTGCTCTAATTGTTTTAAGATTTTTACTGCGTCTATTCTTGCTTCTGCTACGCTGTAAATTCCTTGTCTAAATTCTTTAATAGTGGTAAATTTATTATTGTATCTTATAGCAAAACTTTTTCTTCCGCTTGGATAAACTCTTATATATAATTCAGTTGGATTTCCTACGGTTTTAAAATATTTTCTATCTTTTACTGGTAATTCTCTAATATCTTTATCGCTTAAATTTATCTTGCCTACATTAGCCATTTTGTATCCTTTTTTGTTTAAAGGTTACATAATGTAAAAAGGTTACATTATAGGTTACATAATTATTTGTAGATATTATAGCATATTAGCACTTATTTGAAAACATATGCTTAGTTAAAATCCCTATTTTAGGCATTTTGTGATAAAAAACATTAAAAAATGGGGGTTTGAAATATGTAAGTGGTGGGTTCACTAGGACTCGAACCTAGGACCATCCGGTTATGAGCCGGATGCTCTAACCAACTGAGCTATGAACCCACTTGTAAAATAAAGAATTGTAATTATACACAATTAAAACTTTAATTTTCCTAAATTTTTTTATTTATGTGAAAATTATTATTATAGCATCCAAAAAATTTTAAAAATTGCAATATTCTAAATGCTAAGAAAGTATAAATTTCAAATTTGATATAATAAAATATATCTAAATTTAGGAATTGTATGAACTTAGCACTTGATTTTCGACCAAAAAATATAGATGAAATTTGCGGACAAAAGCACATAATAGCCAAAGATAAAGCTCTTTATGCTTTGATAAAAACTGGCAAAATTCCGCATATTATGTTGTTTGGACCAGCAGGAAGTGGAAAAACAACTCTTGCAAAAGTTATAGCAAATGAGCTTGATACAAGTTTTTATGAACTTGATGGAAGTAGTTTAAAGGTTGAAGATATTAGAAAAATATTAAATTTGCATAAAAACTCACTCATTAAACCAATTATTTTTATAGATGAGGTTCATCGTCTTTCTAAAACACAGCAAGAAATCTTGCTTATACCAATGGAAAATAATGAAGCAACAATAATTGGCGCAAGCACAGAAAACCCATATTTTGTGCTAAGCAGTGGAATTAGATCTAGATCTATGCTTTTTGAATTTAAACCCCTAACAAGTAGTGATTTAGATGAACTTTTGCAAAGAGTGCAAAATAAACTTAAATTTAGTATTGAAAATGATGCAAAAATCTATCTCTTAAACTCAAGTGGAGGAGATGCAAGAGCAATGCTTAATTTGCTTGATTTTGCGTTAGAAATTTCAAAAAATATCACCTTAAAAACATTAAAAGAATTAAGAGCTTTTCCATTAAAAGATGGCGTTAGTAGTGATGATACACATTATAATCTAGCAAGTGCTTTGATAAAAAGTTTAAGGGGAAGCGATATTGATGCTAGTATTTACTATCTTGCAAGACTTATTGATGGTGGTGAGAGTGCTGATTTTATCGCAAGACGCCTTGTTATCTTTGCAAGTGAGGATATATCAAATGCAAATCCAAGTGCGTTAAATTTGGCCACAAATACACTTTTGGCTGTTTCAAAGATAGGATATCCTGAGGCTAGAATAATTTTATCTCAATGTGTTGTATATTTGGCTAGTTCTCCAAAGTCAAACTCAAGCTATAAAGCGATAAATGAAGCTTTAAAATATATTAAAAATAACCCCAAACTAAGTGTTCCAAAGTATCTTATAAATACAGATCCAGCTATAAAGAACTACCTATATCCGCATGATTTTGGTGGGTTTGTGGATCAAGATTATCTAGAAATTCCACTTAAATTTTACTTCTCAAATGACATTGGTTTTGAAAAAACTCTAAATTTATGGCATAAAAAAGTTACGAAAAAATTAAATGATTAACAAAAGGTAAAAATGTAGGAGTTTAAATAACAACTTTAAGTTAAACTTAAATCATAATAAGCTAGAATAATAGTTGTTCTTTTATCGTAAAAAAGACAAATCGGTAAATTTAAAAGGAAGAAAAATGAGCGATATTATCGCATATAAATTAAATGGAAATATTATAGACACTCTTAGTGTGGATGAAAACGAAAAAGGCTTAGAGCCAATATATTTTGACAACTCAAAAGAAGCATTAGAAGTCATTAGACACTCCTGTGCTCATCTTATGGCAGAAGCCATTTTAGAGCTTTATCCAGATGCAAAATTTTTTGTAGGACCAGCTATTGAAGATGGATTTTACTATGATTTTAGAGCTTTTAAAGAAGACGGTAGCAAAATTGGTGAAGCTGATTTAAAAGAAATAGAAAAAAAGATGAAAAGCCTTATTGAAAAAAAGGCTGATTTTATAAAAACAAACTCAACAAAAACTGAGGTTAGCGCTAAATTTAAAGGTGATGATTTAAAACAAGAAGTTTTAAAAAGAATACCTGATGGCGTTGTAAGTATTTATTCACAAGGCAAATTTGAGGATATTTGTAGAGGGCCACATGTTCCAAATACAAAATATTTAAGGTTTTTTAAACTCACTAGGGTTGCTGGTGCATATTTGGGTGGCGATGAAAAACGTGAAATGCTTACAAGAATTTACGGGGTTGCATTTGCCGATAAAGAAAGCTTAAATGAGCACTTAAAAATGCTTGAAGAAGCAAAAAAGAGAGATCATAGAAAACTTGGCAATGAAATGAAGCTTTTTACATTTGATGAAGAGGTTGGAGCTGGGCTTGCTATATGGCTTCCAAATGGTGCAAGAATGCGCTCAAAACTCGAAAAAGCTTTGTTTAAAATTCATAGAGATAGGGGCTATGAGCCAGTTAGAGGACCAGAAATTTTAAAAGCTGATGCTTGGAAAACCTCAGGTCATTACGATAACTATAAAGAAAATATGTATTTTACTAAAATTGATGAGCAAGAATATGGGATAAAGCCTATGAATTGTGTAGGGCATATCAAAGTTTATCAAAGTGAAATTAGGTCTTATCGTGATTTACCACTTAAATTTTTTGAATACGGCGTAGTTCATAGACATGAAAAAAGTGGCGTTATGCATGGACTTTTTAGAGTTAGAGAATTTACTCAAGATGATGCTCATATATTTTGTGCTCCAAATCAAATAAAAGAAAATGTGCTTGAAATTTTAAATTTTGTTGAAAATATAATGAAAACTTTCAATTTTGACTATGAAATGGAAATTTCAACTAGGCCAGATAAGGCAATAGGCGATGAAAAAGTATGGGAAGTAGCAACAAACGCATTAAAAGAAGCACTTGATGAAAATGGCTATAAATATGGCATAGATGAAGGTGGCGGCGCATTTTATGGACCAAAAATTGATATTAAAATAACCGATGCTTTAAAAAGAAAATGGCAGTGTGGAACAATTCAGGTTGATTTTAATTTGCCTGAAAGATTTGATTTAGCATATATTGATGAGAATAATGAAAAAAAGCGCCCTGTAATGCTTCATAGGGCAATTTTAGGAAGTTTTGAAAGATTTATAGGAATTTTAATTGAGCATACCGCAGGTGAGCTTCCATTTTTTATAGCACCAACTGGCGTTGGCATAGTTCCTATAAGTGATAAACATTTTGATTATGCAAAAAAAATAGCTTTAGAGCTTAGAAAGCTTGAAGTTGATAGTGAAATTTTAAGTAAAAATGAAACTTTAAATAAAAGAATAAGAACAGCTGAAAAAGCTCACATTCCTTATATTTTAGTAATAGGCGATGAAGAGGTTGAAAAAAATAGTGTTGCTCTTAGAGATAGAAGAGCTAGAACTCAAAGCAATTTAAGCTTTGATGAGTTTATTAAATTTATAAAGGAAAAACTTGATGAGGTGCACTTTTGAGTAAGGAAAAGATGGTTTATCTAAATGAAGATATTCGTGCAAAAGAGGTTAGATGTGTTGGAGATGATGGCGGGAATTACGGAGTCATATCAAAAGATGAGGCTTTAGACTTAGCAAACAAACAAGGTCTTGATTTAGTGCTAATAGCTCCTGATGCAAAACCGCCAGTTTGTAAGATTATGGATTATGGTAAATTTAGATACCAGCAAGAAAAAAAGCAAAAAGAAGCTAAGAAAAAACAAAAAGTTATTGAGATTAAAGAGATAAAACTATCGGCTAAAATAGCACAAAATGATATAAACTATAAGATAAAGCACGCTATGAACTTTTTAGAGGGTGGAAAGCATGTTAGATTTCGCGTATTTTTAAAAGGACGAGAGATGGCAAACCCTGAAGTTGGTGTTGAGCTTTTAAACGATGTTTACAATTCAATAAGCGATGTTTGTGATAAAGACAGCGAGCCAAAATTTGAAGGAAGATATGTAAATATGCTTGTTGTTCCTAAAAAATAAGCCTTTTAAAGGCTTATTTTTATCTTTATATAACAAGAATGTGGCGTTAAAAAACTACTTTATATTGTTTATTTTTTAGGGTTTGGTATATGTTTTTATAAAAATATGATTATTATTAGTTGTATGGAATTTCTTAGAGTATTTTAATTTTTAAATGTTTTGATAAGTTGGGATTAAATGGTGACCCCTACGAGAATTGAACTCGTGTTACCGCCGTGAAAGGGCGATGTCCTAACCGCTAGACGAAGGGGCCACGCTTTAAAATAAATGAAATAAAATTATACTTTAATTTAACTTAAAGGCTACTTAAAAATGAATAATATTTTAAAAATATTTTTTCTAATTTACATTATTGTGTTTGGTGGATGTGCCACAAAAAATTTTACTAAACAAAACGGTGTTCTTTTTACTATGGTTAGTCCAGATTTTAAATTTAGCGATGCAGGTTTTATCAAAACTAGCAATAAATCAACCGAGCTTCAAATTTATAGCAGTGGTGTTAATATATTAAAAATTAACATAAAAGATAAAATTTGTTATAACGGCGTTTGTAAAGATGAGATAGAATTTAACAAAAGTTTTTTAAAAATGCCGTATTATAAAGGTTTTTTTGCTGAAATTTTAGGCAAGAAACCTATTTATAATGGAAGAGATTTGGTTAAAACAGATTGTGGATTTGATCAAAATTTAAGTAATATAATTTATCAAATTTGTGATAATAAAGTCTATTTTAAAAACCAAAAAGGCGTAAAAATAGTAATTAAGGAGATTAATTGAAAAGAATAGGAGCTCACGTAAGTGCAGCTGGTGGAGTAGAAAATGCACCTTTAAATGCCCTTACTATAGGAGCTGACGCGTTTGCTTTGTTTGTAAAAAACCAAAGACAATGGAATGCAAAAGCTCTTGAAGTTGAAAGCATAAATAAATTTGATGAGAATTTAAAACTTGCAAATATTAAAAAAGAACATATTTTACCACATAATAGTTATCTTATAAATTTGGGTCATCCAGATGCTGAAAAAAGAAAAAAATCAATTAATGCTTTTATAGATGAGATTAATAGAGCAAATTTACTTGGATTAAAGATGATAAATTTTCATCCAGGCTCACACTTAAGAGAAATTTCAGAAAATGAATGCTTGGAAAATATTTCAAATTCTATAAATTTTATTATTGCAAATACAAGTGATGTTAAGCTAGTCATTGAAAATACAGCTGGACAGGGTTCAAATTTGGGATATAAGCTTGAACATTTAGCATATTTAATAGATAAAACACAAAATAAACAAAGAATCGGCGTTTGTATTGATACTTGCCATTTTTTTGCTGGCGGGTATGATCTTCGTTCAAAAGAAAGTTATAAAAAAACAATGAGCGAGTTTGATAGGTTGGTTGGATATAAGTATCTAAGTGGTATGCACTTAAATGATAGTAAAAATAGTCTTGGTGTTAAAAAAGATCGTCACGAAAGTATTGGAAAAGGCACAATAGGGCTTGAAGCATTTGAAAATATCATGAGAGATGAAAACATAGATGAAATTCCTCTTATTTTAGAAACTATAAATCCTGAAATTTGGGCTGATGAAATAAAACTTTTAAGGCAAATGTGCTAAAATTTAAACCTAGATTTAAACAAATAAAAGGAAAAATTTGAAATATTTAATAGATTTTTTGCAAAAACCTGCTTCAAAAACTCAGATTTATTCTTTATTAAAGCTTAATGAAAATGAGGTAAAGATACTTCAGTTTTTAACAAAAAGCTACATTGAAGGCTCGCCAATAAATAGTGTTTTTAGTGTCTTATCAACTACTTTTGAGGAAAGCGGTTATAAATTTTTAATATATCTTGATGATATAAAAAATTTATTAAATTTAGGATATATTACACAAAATATTAATATATTTTCAAAAAATAAACAAAATACAAAACTATCGCTTTTACATAGTGAAATTGAGTTAAGTGAATATTTTTTATCTATTTTGGAGTGTGGTATAACTAAAACAACACTCCCTGAAATAACCAAATACGATGATGAGCTTAAATATTTAGAAGATCAGTTTTTGCTAGTAAATTTATATAAAAAAAAGTTAAATTCACAAAGTAAAGATATAAGAACAAAACTTGATGAAAAAATAGAAAAACTTACAAATATAATTACTCAAAGAGTAAATTTAACTAAGATAAATTTAAGCGTTGAACAGCTTTTTAAAAAATACTCATTAAGCCAAGAAGAAAAAATCATATTTTTAGTGCTTTTAAAAGAGGAATATTCAAATGAAGATGAAATATTAAGAGATTTTAATACTCTTATTTCAATGATTAGTAAAGATGAGATGCATAAGTTAAAAAATAGAACTTTATTAGAAGAAAATGCAAAATTAATGAGTTTGGGGCTGATAGATTATGATGAAATTTTAGGAGCTACTTCTATAAATAAAAGCTATTTTATTTGTGAAGATGTGCTTTATAGCATAATGCATCCACAAAAAAATGATAAAAAAACAAAAAAAGCAATGCTTGAAAATATAGTAAAAGAAAGCGAAATTTTTGAGCTTATTGAGCCAAATACTGACATCGATGATGTTGTCTTAAATCCAAAAATTAAAGAAGTTTTAAATTCTATCTTAAAACAACTTGATAAAGATGTGATAAACAAACTTAATAGCTGGGGCATAAAGACAAAAAAAGGAATCGATGCTAAAATTATTTTTTATGGACCTGCTGGAACTGGTAAAATAATGAGTGCACTAAGTTTAGCAAAAAGTCTAAAAAAGCAAGTTTTAAGTTTTGATTGTTCAAAAATTTTATCAAAATATGTTGGTGAAAGCGAACAAAATGTAAGGAAAATTTTTGATACTTATAAAAGCATTTGCAAAGAAGCAAAAATTGAGCCTGTGCTTTTACTAAATGAAGCCGATCAGTTTTTATCAAGCAGAATGGAAAGTGGAACAAGTAGTGCTGATAAAATGCATAATCAAATGCAAAATATTTTTTTAGAGCAAATTGAGAGATTTGAAGGTGTTTTAATAGCTACAACAAATTTTTTACAAAGCTTAGATAGTGCCTTTTCAAGAAGATTTGATTTCAAAATAGAATTTAAAAAGCCAAATTTTAATGAAAGGCTTATAATTTGGCAAAAAATAATGCCAGAAAATGCAAATTTTGAAGAAAATTTTAGCTTTAATGAGCTTGCTAAATTTGAACTTAGCGGAGCCCAAATAACTCTTGTTTTGAAAAATACAGCATTAAAGGTGGCTGTTAGAGAAGATGATGTTTTTACCTTAAAAGATTTTATTGATGAGATCAAAAAAGAACAAATTTCAGCTTTTGATAGTGATAAAAAAGTAGGTTTATTGTAAATTTAAAAAATAAATGAAAATAGTAAAATTTGTAAAAAGGAGAAATTATGGAATATATAGAAAATATTATGCAAAATAGATATTCATGCAGAAATTTTAAAGATGAAAAGATAAAAGATGGAGTTATAAATGAAATTTTAGATCTCACTCGTCTAACTCCAAGCTCTTTGGCACTTGAGCCATGGAAATTTGTAGTTATATCAAAATATGATGATATTAAAAAAATGGGTGAAATTTGTCTTAATCAACCACAAGTATCAAGTTGCTCCCATGTAGTTGTCATAACTGCTAGAACTGATTTGCAAAGCAAAGATGAGTATTTAAAACACATTGTTTATAGCAAAAACAAAGGTGAAGATAAGGCAATTAAATTTTTAAAAATGGTTTCATCAAAAACTGATTTAATGACTGAAAATGAACTTTATAACTATGCATCACTTCAGTGCTATATGGCTTTAGCAAATTTAGTAAATATTGCTTATTCAAAAAGGGTTAAAAGTTGCATAATAGGTGGATTTGATAAAGAAAAATTAACTAAATTTTTAAATTTGCCAAATGAGTTTAAGCCTTGTATTGTTGTAGCCTTAGGTTTAAGTGATGAAAAAAGTACTCCAAAAATCAGACAAAGCTTGGATGAAGTTGCTATTTGGAAATAAAATAAAACGCTTTAAGGTGCCTTTTGGCACCTTGCTTGGTTATTGTAGCAATTAAAATTTTAGTATTTTTCTTTCCAAAGATGCTTTAAAATCACTAAAATGTAGATATTATATTTTAAAATTTCAAAAAGCATCACATTTTTACAAATAAGTTTCCTTATAAGTTCATTATTTTATGCTTGGCGCTTTTAATTTGCAGCTAATTTTTTAGCTTTAAATTTTTTTCTTTAAATTAAAACAATATGGATAATTAAGGATAGGTAGTGGTGGCCTCGATTGGACTTGAACCAACGACCACCACCATGTCAAGGTGGTGCTCTACCAACTGAGCTACGAGACCACAAATTTAAGCCAAAATTATATCAAGTTATTATAAATTTGACTTTAAAATATATTTTTGCTTATTTTGATTAAAAAAATATAGTTAAAATTTGAGTGTACTGATGACACTCAAATTTAATTTTTTACTTTTTTGGACTTCCGTCTGGGTTGTTGCCAACTATTTTGGCAACAAAATATCCAACTACACCTGAGACCAAAGAACCACATAAAATAGCTAGCTTGTCAGTCCCATGATAGAGAAGAATTGAGTTTTCTCCGTATGCTAGTCCATCAACGAATAAGCTCATTGTAAAACCAATGCCACAAATTATGGCTATAGCATAGAGTTGTTTCCAATTTGCTTTTTCAGGCATATAGGCAAAGCCTGCTTTTATTATAATAAAGCTAAATAAAAATATTCCTATCTGTTTTCCTACAAAAAGCCCTAGGAAAATTCCCATAGGAACTGTTCCAAAAATATGACTTGCATCAAGTCCGTGCATGCTAACTCCAGCATTTACAAAAGCAAAAAGAGGTAATATTATGTAATTTACTGGTAGCCCTAAAGTTTGCTCCATTTCTTTTGACATCGAGTTACCTTTTTTTGTATAAAGAGGTATGGTAAATGCAGCTACAACACCTGCAATGCTTGCATGAATGCCTGAGTTTAAGACAAAAAACCAAAGGATTAATGAAAGAATTACATATGGTGTTTTGTTGCTTACGCCAAGTTTATTTATGAAAATTAAAGCTCCAACTATCATGAATGAAAGTAAAAGGTATAAAAAGCTTAAATCGCCAGTATAGAAAAGTGCAATTATGACAATAGCACATAAGTCATCCATTATAGCCAGAGTTAAAACAAATATTTTAAGACTTGATGGAACTCTTCTACCAAGAAGTGCCAAAACTCCAACTGCAAAGGCGATATCAGTAGCTGTTGGTATAGCCCAGCCATGAATGGCATGATTTTGTGCATTTAAATTTATTATAACAAATACTAATGCAGGAAATATTACACCACCAAGAGCTGCAAAAACAGGAAGTAAAACTTGAGAAAAATGTTTTAGTTGTCCTTCTAACATCTCTCTTTTTAGTTCAAGCCCAATTGCAAAGAAAAATAAAGCCATCAAAGCATCATTTATCCAAAAGTGCATACTTCCTAAGATATTAAAAGACGGTATTGTAAAAGGGGTAAAATGAACAAACCAATTATAAAGTTTATCAAGACCTGGGATATTTGCAAAAACAAGTGCTAAAAATGCCGCAAATAGTAGTAGCATCCCAGCTCCGCTTTCTGAGGAGATTAATCTGTCTATAAGTTTTTTCATCAATAAGCCTTTTAATTGTATTTAATGTTACATTTTAATAGATAAAAGCATAAAATACAATAAATTAAAGAAGTTTTAAAGGTTTTTTTATATCGGTATAACATTTAGTAACAAAAAGCATAAAGCAAATATTGTGCTTTATGCTTAATATTTTATTTTATAACGCCACAAACCATTCTAGCACCGCCACCGCCAAGTTTAGCAGGGTTGTCGCTATGGTTATCTCCGCCTACATGAACCATTATAGAATGACCTTTAAGTTCGTTTATGTTTTTGATTTTCGGAGCTAAAACTGGGTAATTTGCAACTCCATTTTTATCAACATAAAGAGCCGGTAAATCACCCTTATGACCACTATCATCCCATGCAAATGAGTGTTTTTTTGTATCGTTTGGATCCCAGTGACCACCAGCTTTCATGCCAAGACCTTTATCTGTTGCACCACAATCAGCATTTACATGAATATGAAATCCATGCATGCCACCTTCTCCTAAGCCACTCATATTTGGAAATAGTGCAACTCCATAGTTTGTATTTATAGCTACAACTTCACCAACTTTTTTATCTCCGTTTTCATCAAGCATATTCATCTCAACAACAATATGCTCGACACTTTTTGGATTAAATTCATTTATCATATTTGCATCGCTATCATGATTATGCCCACTTGCAAAAAGCACGGTCGAAGCTACAATGCTTGCTAAAATAATTTTTTTCATTTTTTCTCCTTATTTTTTAAATTTAATAAATTTTATCATTTAATATTTAACAAATAGTTTAGCTATAAAATGAAAAATGCAATTACAACTATTGATATAAACATTCCAAGAGCTGTTCTTTTGGCAAGTTCAACTGGATTTGCTAGAGCTAAACCCGCACAAACTATACAAGCTCCTGCAATTGGTGAACTTCCTCTACCAAGCGCCCCTGCAATTGATGCTGCCATACCAAGCTTATCTTGTTCAAATCCAAGACTTGCTGCTTGAGAGGTAATTGCTTCATTAAATGCAAAAGTTGCCGCATCACCAGAACCTGTTATAATTCCCATAAGGTAAGGTATGAAAGTTCCACCAAATTTTACATAATTTTGTTCGCTTTTTAAAAGTTCGATTATAAAATCAATTGCTCCGCAAGCTGTAAGACCAGCGACAAAAACTCCAGCTGCAATAATAATGCCTATAACATTTGCATAAGCACTTCCCATTCCATTAAAAAATTCTTTTACGATAGTTTGAGGATTTGTCATGGTTACAAAAATTGATAAAACCCCACCTATAAGCATCGCTTCTGCAACACCCATTTTTGTCCAAGCTAAAAATGGAACTTTATTTAAGCTAGTTCCTCCAATTATTAAAATTACAAGCGGAACAAGAGGCATTAAAGCGTATAAATAATTTACTTTTAAATCTTTTGTATTTTTTTCTTCAATTCCAGTTTCTATAAGATAGTTTTTACCTTTTGAATAGTCTTTAAAAACAAATGCCATTAGTGTTATGCAAACTAAGACTATTCCTAATGCTACAAACGCACTTGGCATTTGAACCTTTATAACATCTTGAACTGTGTATGCTGTATTACCACCTTTTACGACCATTTCTGTAACAAAGATATTGTGGGCATTTCCAGGACTCAAAACCGAGCCAAAAACTCCAGCAAAAACAGCAGCTCCAGCCATCGCTGGTCTGACACCTGAAGCCATTAAAAGTGGTATCAATGTGGCTCCAACGGCAGCTGAACATCCAGCAGCTGATGGAATTGCTATATTTATCATATAGGTTAAAAGTGTAACCATTGGAATTAGGAAAAAACCGATATTTCCAAGAGGTTTTGTAAGAGCATTTACAAGATGTTGATCACATTTTGTGAATTTCATAACAAAAGCAAAACCCATTGAGGCACAAATCGCCTTTATAAGTCCTGCTTTTGTCATAGATGCGGTAAATGCGGTAAATGCATCCATTGGTTTAAAGCAAAGAACACATAAAATAAGTCCAACACCAATTAGCGCAGTTCTAGTTTCTACCTTTTTAATCAACAAAACAACAACTGCAATTATTCCAACAATTGCGAGAATCAATCTTAAATCTTCCATAAAATATCCTTAAATTTTTATCTTTTCGCCAAGTTTTACAGTGGCAACATCTTTTTTGTATTCAAATTTTAGTGCGTCGCAATGACCTATAAGTTCGGCCTCATTGCCATTTATTAAAAAACCAGTTCCCTCAGGTAGAGCATAAATTATCTCGTTTTGATTTGCTATTAAAAACTCATTTAGCCTAGTTTCTCTACTTTCGCCATTATGTCCTTTTATTTGGCCGCTTATAAAATGAGGATTTATTTGATATGGGAATAAATTTAATGTTTTAAAGCTTTTTGGCATAATGATAGGCATATCATTTGTTGTCATCATAGTTTTTCCAGCTATATTTGCTCCTGCACTCCAGCCAAAATATTTTGTTCCATTTTTTACTGCATTTTGAATTTCTTCCAATAGGTCAAATTCATAAATTTTTGCCATTAACATAAATGTATTTCCACCACCAACGCAGATTGACTTTGCATTTTTTATAGCTTTTTTCATATCGCTGTAGCGGTGAATACTTTTTATGTTTTGATTTTCTAATGCATCCCTAACTCTTTTTTCATATTCATCATTTGTTCGAGTAACTCCTGCAAATGGGATAAATAAAATTTCCTCATCCCAGTCTTTTCCTAGAAATTCTTTTATCCAACCTTTTGAATGGTTTAAATATCCTGTATCTTTATAGCCTGATGCGCTTAAAAGTAAAGCTTTCATTTTTTTAATCCTTATTTATTTTCGTTTTTATTTATTGCATATGCACTTCTTACAAAAACATCAATTCCAGCTAAAAGTGAGTCTTCATCAAAGTCAAATTTAGAGTTATGATGACCAGATTTTAGTGTTGTTCCTACCATTAAATATGAACTTTTTCCACCTTGTTTTTGAACTGCGTGCATAAAATGAGCAAAATCTTCACACGCTCCAAAACTAAGCTCGTTTTCTATCTTATCATTATCAATAAATGGACTTTGCTTAGCTGCGTTTTCATAAATTTGTGCAACTTCATAATCGCTATCTCCGCCACTTGTTCCACCTGTAACTTTTATATCGTATTTTACACCATAAATTTCACTAACACCTTTAATTATTTTATCGCATTCGTTTTTCATAAACTCATTAAGCTCTGTTGTTTCACCTCTTGTTTCGCATGCAAGATAGGCATTTGGTGCAATTACGTTTCTTCCTTCCCCAGCTTTTAAAACACCTACATTTATGCGAGTGACACCTTTTGCATTTCGTGTGATTCCATGCATGTTAAGTGCCATTTGAGCAGCCGCTAAAAGTGCGTTATTTCCCTCTTGTGGTGCTCCTGCTGCGTGAGCTGATTTACCAGTTAAAATAACATCAAATTTAGTTGTTGCAAGAAGTTTGTCAGTTTTGCAAATTATACCTTTCATTGTAGTTGCTTGAAAGCCGATGTGTCCGCCAAGCAAATAATCCACACCTTTTACAACTCCTGCTTTTTCCATTGCTACAGCACCTCTTGTTCCCTCTTCTGCAGTTTGGAAAATAAATCTAAATTTTCCTTGAAATTTATCTAAATTTTCACTTATTAATTTTGCTGTAAAAAGTCCTATTGTGATATGTCCATCATGCCCACAAGCGTGAGTTATACCATCAATATCAGCTCTAAAGCCATCTTTGAAAGGACGGTGAGTTTCTTCTTTACACTCAGTTACATCAACACCATCAATATCAAATCTAAATGCTACAAGTTTGCCTGGTTTTTTGGTATCGATTTCTGCAACAAGTCCAGTTAGTCCATCTTCCATTTTGTCTAAATATTTGGCTTGTTCTTCATTTAAAAGAGTTTTTGCTCTTTTTAGATATTTTTGGCAATCCTCTTTTGAGCCAAGACCTTGCCTTGCATCAGGATCTACAACTTCTCTTCCAAGTTTTACATTAAAACCCATTTTTGCCATTTTATCGGCAATTACTGCCGTTGTAAAAAATGTAAACCAACCAGTTTCTGGATGAGAGTGAAAATATCTCCTTGTTTTTACAATCTCATCTTTTAAATCCATTATTCTTTGTGAAATTTGATCCATCTTATCTCCTTTAATATAATCTAAAGATTTCTCTTATTTTTTCTATTTCATTTGTTTTAGTTAGTGCAAGCATTAAAAGAATTCTTGCTTTTTGTGGATTAAGCGTATCAGCTGCAATAAAATCATATTTTTCATCATATAGACTAACACCTGGACCCATATCTGTAGATCCACTCGCAACTCTGCTTGATCTTACGATAACAACACCTTTTTTCATAGCATTAACTAAAGCTTTTTCTACGCTTGGATAAAGGCTTCCGCTGCCCATTCCAGCAATAACTATGCCTTTTGCTCCATTTTCTACACAAGAATCAACCAAATCACCATTGTCTGTTGTGTGAGCATATAAAATATCAACCTTTGGAAGTTCTTTAAAATCTTTAGTTGAAAATTCGCTATTCATAGTGTGTAATTTATCATCAAAATATTCAATGTTTCCATAATTTACAATACCTATTTTACCGCTATTTGGTGAAGTAAAAGTAGCAACATTTGTGGTGTTTGACTTGGTAACTTCACGAGCTTTATGAATTTCATCATTCATTACAAGCAAGACACCTTTACCAAAACTCTTTTTGCTTGTAGCAACACTGACTGCATTGTAAATATTCAAAGGGCCATCAGCACTTATTGAAGTTGCTGCTCTCATAGCACCTACAAAAACAACAGGTTTATTACTTTTAACCACTAGATTTAAAAAATATGCGCTTTCTTCAATGCTATCAGTTCCATGAGTTATGATAACTCCGTCAGCGTTTTCATCATTTAAAATTTCATTTACACGTTTAGCAAGTTTTAGCCAAACATCATTATTCATATGATGAGAGCCTATGTTTGAAATTTGTTCACCTTTAATGTTTGCAATTTCATTTATTTTAGGAACTGCTGCAATTAATTTATCAACACCGATAGCACCTGATTTGTAAGCTCCGCTTAACTCGTTATCTGCTCCACCGGCGATAGTTCCACCAGTTGCAAGTATGTAGACAGTTGGTTTTGCAAAAACAACTAAGACTGAAATAAATATTAAGCAAAATACTTTTTTCATACTCTTTCCTTAGCTTGAGATTGGCTTTTTCATAGAAAGCATCTTTTATAAAAAAGCTATATTTAGAATTTTATCTTAATTTTTATATGAAATTTCTTAAATAAATTTAAAAATATAAAATTAAATTTTAAATTTATTTATTTTTTATTTATTTAGTGATTTAGTTGTGTTAAATTTAGATTTAGCCATAAATTTTTTTAAGATTTTGTAAATTTGAACTTGTGTTTAATAGTAACATATCAGCCGTAACTAGCCTTGCCATAGCAGTTGCAACTACACTTCCTCTAGTTCCAACGCAAGGATCATGCCTTCCTTTGAGCTTACAAATTTCATCTTCTCCACTTAAATTTATAGTATTTTGTTCTAAAAAAATTGATGGTGTTGGTTTAAAATATGATTTTATTAAAATATCATCGCCGTTTGTAATGCCACCCAAAATTCCACCTGAATTATTTGTTAAAAAACCATTTTTTGAAATTTCATCATTGTTTTCATCGCCATAAATTTTGGCTGATTTTATTCCATTTCCAATTTCAACAGCTTTTACAGCATTTATCCCCATCATGGCAGCTGCTAATCTTGCATCGAATTTATCATATAAAACTTCCCCAAGTCCTATAGGTGAGTTTTTTATGATAGTTATAACTGAGGCTCCAACACTATTATAAGAGTTTTTGGCTTTTAATATTTCAGATTTAAACTCTTCATCAAAACCTTTAAAAAGTGAGAAAATTTCCGAAGTTTTAGCAAATTCAAAGTCTAAATTTCCTTTTTTAAACTCCTCGTTAAAATCGGCGTTAAAATTTATCCCTCCAACGCTAAAAACTCCACTTTCAACGCTTATTTTAAACTCATTTAAAAGCATTTGGCAAAATGCCCCACCAGCAACTCTTATCGCACTTTCTCTTGCACTACTTCTGCCGCCACCTCTATAATCTCTTATGCCGTATTTGTGAAAATATGTATAGTCTGCATGTCCTGGTCTAAAAATATCTTTTAAATTTCCATAGTCTTTGCTTTTTTGATCTTCGTTTTTTATAATAAAACCAATTGGAGTTCCCGTGCTAAGCCCTTCAAAAACTCCGCTTAAAATTTCTACTTTATCACTTTCTTTTCTTTTGGTAGCAAATTTTGAGCCAGGTTTTCTTTTATCAAGCTCATTTTGTAAAAAATCAAAATCCATCTTCACTCCAGCAGGAAAACCATCAAGTATACCGCCAATTGCTATGCCATGGCTTTCTCCAAAAGTTGTAAGTCTAAGTTTTACTCCAAAAGTATTCAAGCTCTTCCTTTTTTATGTAGAGTTTCAATAGCTATTTTAGCAGCTTTTTGTTCGGCATCTTTTTTACTTTTACCTACTGCTTCGCCATATTTTTCATCTCCTAAAAAAACACCTATTTTAAACTCTTTTTTGTGATCTGGTCCTTTTGAATCAAGTAGTATATAAGTAGGAATTAATCCTAAAATGCTCTGGGTTATTTCTTGAAGCTTTGTCTTATAGTCTTTTACAATCTCTTCAAGGCTTATATGATGATACTCTTTTTCAAGCAAATTTAAAGCAATTTTACTTGTTTTTTCAAAACCTATTTCTAAAAAAACAGCTCCTATGAGTGCTTCAAATGCATCAGATAAAAGCGAGTTTTTATTTCTTCCATTATTTCTTTCTTCAGCACTTGAGATTATTATAAAATCACCTAAATTTAAAGCTTTTGCCAGTTTTGCAAAGCTTGTTTCATTTACTAAAGCAGCTCTTAGTTTCGATAAATCACCCTCTGGTGTATTTTTAAATTTTTCAAAAAGATATTTTGCAACTACAAGATCCATAACTGCATCACCTAGATACTCTAATCTTTCATTGCTATAAGGTTTATTTGAACTTTTGTGAGTAAGGGCTCTTTGTAAAAGGTCTAAATCTTGAAAATTATAATTCAATTTTTTTTGTAATTTTTCTAGCATTTTTTATCCATTTTTTAGTTGTTCTTTTAGTTTTAGTGCTGCATTTCTTGCCATATCATCACATTCCTCATTTTCTTTATGTCCAGCATGAGCTTTTACCCAAAATGCCGTTATTTGATGAGGTTTTGAAAGAGATAAATACTCTTTCCACAATTCAACATTTTTAACATTTTTAAAATTTTTTTTAACCCAGCCATCAAGCCATAAATTTATCGAGTTTGCAACATAGCTACTATCTGTAAAAAGCTCGATTTTACAAGGCTCTTTTAATATTTTTAAAGCTTTTAAAACTGCTGTTAATTCCATTTGGTTATTTGTAGTAAGTTTATTTGTTCCAAATTCTTTTTTTTCATGGTTTTTATACCTTAATATATATGCCCAGCCACCAATTCCAGGATTTCCAAGGCAAGATCCATCACTAAAAAGTAAGATTTGCTTCATTATCTTTTCTTATAATTTTTGGTAGAATTTGAATACTGTTTAAGGTGTAACAAACAGGGCATCTATAAAAAAATGATGGAAATGAATTTTTACACTTACTGCACATAAATTTAAAACTTAAATCCGCTTCAAAAAAGCCTGAGTTTCTCATCGCTGAGATGGCATTTATCTCAAAAAATGAACTTTGTTTAAACTCATTACTCAAAGCTTTAGCGTAAAATAAAGCTTTATATTCATCATCTTTTAAATTTATAGGTTCGTCTAAAAACCATATTATGTCAACTGCATTTTTTAAAGGTGGAAATTTTTTAATTTTAGAAAGTGGTTCGTTTGTTTTAATAAAAAGCTCAAGTATAAAACGCTTTGTAAAATCAAACTCTATTTTTGAAATTTCTTTTATTTTTTTATCAAATTTGAGGCTATTGTCATCTGCGATAATTTGAGCTTTTATAAGAGCTAAATTTTCATCCACATCAACGCCTTGTTCTTTTAAAGCATCAAGTGTATCAAGCTCTTCATCATACATTTTTAGTTTTTCATAAATTACACTTAAAAGACGCAAAGCTTCTTCATTTCTTGGATTAAATTTTAAAATTTGCAAAAAGACATTTTCAGCTTTTTTCAAAAATCCTGCCTCAAAGTATGCTTTTGCTAAATTTAGCAAAATAAAGTTTTTTTGAGCCTTTGTTTTTGCTTGTTCAAGTGCGATTAAATAGATATTTATAGCCCTTGAAAAATCTCCTGTTTTAGTAAAGACAAGCCCTAAAGCACTGAAAGTATCAATATCAAGATTAATAGATTTTAAAAGATCAATATGTTTTTGGCTAAGTGAGTTTGAATCCTCAAATTTGCTAATGAAATTTTTAAGTTTTGTCTCTTCATCTTTTTTGGAAAAAATTGCCCAAACATAACTTGAAAACGCCACTATAAAAGCAACCGCAATCAGGATAATAAGTCCAAAAATAGGATCTCTGTAATCTATAAAAAAACTTTCCAAAAAACCTCTTTTAAAAAAATTTAGCCTAATTATAACAAAGTTTTTGTATAATCTAGCTTATGATAAAACCTGAAAGCATCCAAAGACTTATTGAGCAAACTGATATCGTAGATGTTGTTTCAAGATATGTAAATTTAAAAAGAAGTGGGCGAAATTTTGTAGGAATTTGTCCATTCCATGATGATAAAAATCCAAGCATGAATGTAAGTCCAGAGCGTAATATGTATCACTGTTTTTCTTGCAAAGCTGGAGGGGATGTTATAAATTTCATACAAGAGTATGAAAAACTAAATTTTCCAGAAGCTGTTGAGAAACTAGCTTCTATGCAAAATTTTACACTTGAATACACAGATGAAAAAAGTAATTTTAAAAAGATTGATAAAGAGGCTTTAAGTATTGTAAAAGCTTACTATCAAAGTCTTTTATATCAAAACAAAGCTGCTTTAAATTATCTTTATAGTCGAGGTTTTAATGATGAGTTGATTGCTAAATTTGAACTAGGCTATGCTCCACATTCTCAAAATACATTAAATTTACTTGCAAATGAAAAAATAGATCCAAAAGATGCTATAAATTTAGGTATTGTAAAAGTGGGCGAGGGTGGAAGTTTATATGCAAGTTTTATAGATAGGATAATTTTTACTATAAATAATCATGCAGGAAAAATTGTTGGTTTTGGAGGACGAACTATTACAAATCATCCAGCGAAATATGTAAATAGTCCACAAAGTTCTGTGTTTGATAAATCTCAAATTTTTTATGCTTATGATAAGGCAAAAGATGAAATTTACAAGCTAAAAGAGATAATTATAACTGAGGGTTATATGGACACCATAATGCTTCATAAAGCTGGACATAAAAATGCAGTTGCCGTACTTGGAACAGCTCTAACTCCAAAACATCTGCCACTTTTAAGAAGAAGCAATGCAAAAATAACTCTTTGTTTTGACGGCGATAGTGCCGGTATAAATGCAGCTTTTAAAAGCTCAAAACTTTTACTTCAAAATGATTTTGATACAAGTGTTGTTGTAATCCCAAAGGGTGCTGATCCAGCAGATTTGGTTCAAGCTGGAAATTTAAAAGAATTAGATAAAATTTTAAACTTAAAAACAGAAGCTGGTGAGTTTGTAATCCGCCAAATTGCAAATGAATTTGAACTCCAAAGACCAGTTCAAAAACAACTTGCATTAGATGAAATTGTTAAATTTACAAAAACATTAAATCCAATAGTTGCCGATAGTTATAAAAGTTTGGTAAGTATGATTTTAGGCATATCAATAGATAGTTTTTCGCTTTCAAATTCTGGTAAAAATAGTATAAAAAGTATTCCAAATTTTGCTAAATTTGAGAAAAAAAAGGACTATTTGGAACTTCAGATTATAAAAACCCTTTATTTAAATAAGGAGTTTTTCAATAAATGCAAAGATATGTTTTTAGATGCTAAATTTCAAACTCACGAAGATGAATTTAAGGCCTTATTACATACTCAAAAAACCCCAAAAGATGAGATAATGCTAAGGGAAATAAGCATTGATATAAGCATCGATGAGTTTAAAAGCATTGATGAACTTTCCAGGGCTTATAAAATTTTAATTATAAACACTTATGAAAATATGTTAAAAAATTTAAAAAACAGTGATATAGAAAATAAACAAGAAAAAATTAAACAAGTACAAAGAAGAATAATAAAGCTTAAAGGAGTAAAATGAAAGCATTAGCACTTTTTAGTGGCGGACTTGATAGCATGATTGCTATAAAACTTATAACCTTGCAAGGCATTAAAGTAACGGCAATTTATATGGATATAGGATTTGGCGGCAAGGAAGATAAAAGCGAGCTTTTAAAAAAAAGGGCTAATATGGCAGGTGCTGATTTTAAAATCGTGGATATAAGAGATAAATATCTTCAAAATGTACTTTTAAATCCAAAATATGGGTATGGAAAACACTTTAATCCCTGTATTGACTGCCACGCTTATATGTTTAAAACTGCTTTAAGTATGCTCAAAAGTCAAGAGGCTAGCTTTCTAATCACAGGCGAAGTTTTAGGGCAGCGTCCGATGAGTCAAAGAAAAGAAGCCTTAAATCAAGTTTTAAGTTTATCAGGTGATGAAGATTTACTTATTTTAAGACCACTTTGTGCTAAGCTTTTAAAGCCAACAACACCTGAAATAAATGGCTGGGTTGATAGAGAAAAACTTCTTAGCATTAGCGGTCGTGGGCGTCATACTCAGTTAAATTTAGCTAAAGAGTTTGGTTTTGATGATTTTGAAAGTCCAGCTGGGGGATGCTTGCTAACGCTTGATAATTATAGTAAAAAACTAACCGATGCGCTAAATCATGAAGGGCTTGATACACCAAACGATAGTGAAATCTTAAAATTTGGAAGGCATTTAAGACTAGAAGGTGGAGCAAAGCTAATAATTGGCAAAGATGAAAATGATAATTTAAAACTAAAAAATATACAAAATGATAAATTTATAGAAATTAATTTGCCAAGTGGGGTAGTTGGAGCGTATGTTTTAATAAGTAAGAACGCCTGTTTGGATGATAAAATTCTAGCAGCAAAATTTGCATTAACTTACTCAAAAGCAGATATTTCAAAAAATTATAAGATGATAGTTGGTGGTGATGAGTTTAGTGTAAAAGCTTTTGAAAGCAAAGATAGGGCAAAAGAGTTTTTTGTTGGGTAAAAATTTTACATTAAATTTAATAAAACTAAGCAGTAGTTTGGCACTTTAAATATTTTTACATAAAGCCCTTTAAGCCAAATTTAAAAAATAGTAAAAATTCCAATATAAAAAAGTATCTTAATATTACAGATGCGATATAAATTTATATTTATTAAAAAAAGTATTTTTTATTTAAGATATTAAAAATACTTTTACACTTAAAAGATATAAAAATTTATTTAAATAAAATTTAAAATTTGCTAAAATTCGGTCACGAAAATTTCAAATTAAAGGAATACCATGGATACCTTAAGGCTTGTTTTAGCACTTCTTGGCATTGTTGCTGTTGTTGTGCTTTTGGTTATGAAAAAAGAAACTAAAACTGTTTTAATAGGTGTTGGGCTAATTTTGTGCTTACTTTGTTTAAAGCCGATGAATGCATTTGGTGCATTTACTGAGTATATGACAAAAGCCGGACTTATAAAAGCAATTTGCGCATCAATGGGTTTTGCATTTGTTATGAAATATACAAAATGTGATAAGCAACTTGTTAATGCTTTGACTCTTCCAATGAAAAACATTGGTTTTTTGCTAATTCCATTTACTATGTTTTTAACTTATCTTATAAATATAGCTATTCCATCAGCTGCTGGATGCTCAGCTGCCGTTGGAGCGACATTGATACCACTTTTAATGGCTTCAGGTGTCAGACCAGCGATGGCTGGAGCAGCTGTTTTTGCTGGAACTTTTGGAGGTGTTTTAAGTCCAGGTTCAGCCCACAATATATTTATAACAGATATGGTAAAAGCTACAAATCCACTTTATACAGTTCAAGATGTTATAAAGGTGCAGTTTCAAAGTGCTGTTATTTCTTTAGTTATAGTTTTAATTATGATTTCTATTATGGCGTTGATTTTAAAGGACTACTCAAAAGGAAAAAATTATCTTTTAGATGCAACAAATTCCAAAAACACATCTGAAAATAGTGAAAAAATAAATCCACTTCATGCATTAATGCCAATTGTTCCACTTGTTATTTTGATAATTGGAGGAACTAGTTTAAATAAAATTTCATTTTTAGCTTGGACAAAAATGGGTGTTGCAGAAGCAATGATTTTAGGAGCTGTTATAACTATAATTGTAACTCTTACAAATCCTGAAAAAATTACAAAAGAATTCTTCAATGGAATGGGAAGTGCGTATGCAAATATTATTGGTATTATCATAGCAGCAGGAGTGTTTGTTGCAGGACTTTCTGCTTGTGGAGCAATTGATTTTGTTATAAGTTGGCTTAAAAACGATCAAAGTTTTGTTAAATTTGGTGGAACTTTCGTGCCATTTATAATGGGTGTTGTAACTGGCTCAGGCGATGCAGCAGCATTTGCTTTTAATCAAGCAGTAACAATACATGCAAATGATTTAGGTTTTGCACAAGATAAACTTGGTATGGCAGCTGCTATTTCAGGTGCTCTTGGAAGAGGTGCTTCCCCAATAGCAGGAGCTTGCATAGTTTGTGCAGGACTTGCTGGAGTAAATCCTATAGAAATAGCCAAAAGAACAGCTCTTGGAATGTTTTTATCAGTTTGTGCGATAGCGTTTTTCGTCTTATAAAATTTAAAAAGTCTTAGATTTTCTAAGACTTTGTTATTTAAATCTAATGAATTTAAAATGGTGTTTTTAAGGCTAAATTTAATAATATTTTAGCCTTAAATTTTTTTAGTTATTCTTCTAAATTAGCAGCGAGTTTGATTATTTCAATTACTGTGTTGCTCGAAGCCTTTAATGAGCTAACTGGCAAAAACTCATAAATTGAGTGAAAATTATGTGCTCCTGTGAATAAATTAGGGCACGGAATTCCTTTTTCTGATATTACTGAGCCATCATATCCACCTCTCATCGGTTTTATTTTTGGAGTAATATTTAAGTTTTTAAACGCTTTTTTAGCAAGTTTTATAGGAGTTGCATCTTCATTTTTTAAGTAGTTAAAAACATTCTTATATCTATCTGTAAGCTTTACTGATATTCTCTCATCACCCCAAAGTTTTTTTAAAGAATTTGTAAGCTCATTTAAAAATTCCATTCTTTCATGGTATTTTTTTTCATCAAATTCTCTAATATCAAGTTTTAAAATAGTTTGAGCACTATTTCCACTTAGCTCTTTTACCCAAAAATATCCCTCTTTGTTTTCTGTATATTCCGGTGCTTCGCCGCTTGGAAGCATTGATATAAATTTATGTGCTAGTAAAAGTGAGTTTATTAAATTCCCCTTTGCATTCATAGGATGAGCTGAAACTCCATTAAATGTGACTTCTGCATTTCCTGCGTTCCAGTTTTCATAGATAAGCTCTCCAATTTCGCAGCAGTCCAAACAATATCCAAAATCTGCATCAATTTCATTTATATCTAAGGCTTTTGCACCACGTAATCCTTGCTCTTCATCTGGCACAAAACATACAGTAACATCACCGTGCTCTATTTTTGGATTATCAACGAAATATTTCACTGCATTCATAATGGAAGCAATTGCAGCTTTGTCATCAGCTCCAAGTAAACTTGTTCCATCAGTTGTTATAATTTCATCACCTATGTAGTTTTTTAAACTTTCATCTTTTAAATAGATATTAAGTTCTTTATTTAGGCAAATTTCACCACCATTAAATTTGTGGATTTGAGCTTTTGTGTCGTTTGTTTGCTCGGCACTTGTATCAAGATGTGCAAAAAATGCTATCTTAGGTAATTTTTTAGATGAATTTGAGGGAAGTACGGCAGTTGTGATGGCGTTATCTCTTCTTTTTATATTTTTAAGTCCAAGCTCTTTTAATTCATTTTCAAGTAATTTAGCAAGTTCGGTTTCATTTGGATTTGAAGGCATTATGCCAAGACTTCCATTTTTTCTGTTTGTTGTAGTATTTATTTTAGTGTAGTTTATAAACCTAGTTACGATATCCATTTTTCTCTCCTTTTTTGAAAATTTAATATATTTTATCACTTTAAATTTTAATTTTATATAAAAATAAAATTTTAATTATTTAAAGTTTATAGTAAATTTTTAAATAAGATTAGGATTAAAATTGTAATTTTATTAATTTTTACAGATATAAAAAGTAGCTTAATGGTGCGGATGAAAGGACTTGAACCTTCACGCCGTGAGGCACCAGATCCTAAGTCTGGCGTGTCTGCCAATTTCACCACATCCGCACTAGCTATAAAATGGTACGCCCTAAAGGATTCGAACCTTTGGCCTACGCCTTAGAAGGGCGTTGCTCTATCCAGCTGAGCTAAGGACGCATAAATATAAACAATGGTACGCTCGAAAGGACTCGAACCTTCAACCTACAGATCCGAAGTCTGTTGCTCTATCCAATTGAGCTACGAACGCAACAAACATTTCTTAAATCACTTTTTACAAAATGGGGTGAGTGATGGGAATCGAACCCACGACCCTCAGGACCACAATCTGATGCTCTAACCAACTGAGCTACACTCACCATCTGTAAATGGTCGGGGCGAAAGGATTCGAACCTTCGGCCCTCTGGTCCCAAACCAGATGCGCTACCAGACTGCGCTACGCCCCGTAACTTAAAAGTAAAGATGAATTATACAAGATTTTTTTATAAATGTCAAGATAAATTAAATTTTAATTTGTTTTTTAAATTCAGCAAAAATATAGGAAATTTTTTAAATTAAATTTAAGAAATATTTTAAGATATAAAATAGTAAAATAGATAAAGTATAAATTAAAGGATTAAATTTGGATGAAAAATACCAAAGAATTAGGCAATATTTTAAAAATAAGGCAAATTTAAATGCTTCAAAAGGTGATTTAAAAGGTTTTCAAATTTCAAACAATAAAATAAATTTTAACAAAAGAGATTATGATAAAGAACCACTTATCATAAAAAGTTACGAAAGATTTTTTGTTGGATATTTGCACTTTATATCTGTATGGTTAGCCGTTTTTACTACTACTGTAATTTTTTCTTTTATATTTTGGGAAGATTAACCATTGAATATAATTATAATTTTAATTTGTTATCATATTGTTCTTTTTAGTGTTGGTGGCATTTATGTTTATTATAGAGATATTATTAAAAATAATGACCAAATACATTTTAATCAAAACTTTATTAGATTTTACGAAAATGGTGAGCCAAAATCAAGCGTGGATAATATACTTATAAAACGCATAATTTCTAAACCGCTTTGGTGTTATTATTTTCCAAGAACAAATAACATTTGGAATAAAATTTTTCATATAGTTTTATGTTTACTATTGTTTGCTATATCTTTAAAGTTTTCGGCAATAACAATATTTCTTTTGTATATTTATATGATAATTTTTAAAGCAATAACCCAAATAATTTTTGGTAAAAATTTAAGAGATTTTAAATTTTTTAATACAATTTGCGTCACCGAACCCATAATCCCAAAAGGATACATAACAGATGGGAGAATACTAGCTCAAAGATATTATCTTATTTATTATTTTGATAAAAAAACTTATGATGAAATTAAAGCTTATTTTTTAGATAGAAAGCGTATTGATATTGATAAGGTTAGAAAAGATTATTTTATATTGTTTTGAGAAATAATCATAAAAAATACAAAATTTAACCAAGCCAAAAGCTTGGTTAAATATGATTATCGCAAATTTCTAAATGGATTTTTTGATGAAGTTGGTAGTACGGTTGCATTTGATTCAAGCATCTGCTTTGTTTTGTTATCTTCAACTTTAAACCCGCCACCTAAAGCCTTAAATACTTCAACAACGCTATTTGAAACTTCTAAATTTGAAGCTGCATATTCAAGTCTGGCTGATAAATAGCCTCTTTGGGCATCTAGCAATTCTAAGTTATCACTATAGCCAGTTTTAAATCTTTCATTTGCAATATTGTAAAGTTTTTCTTGTGAGTTTAGTAAATTTGCCATATTGGTCTGTTTTGAAATCGCGTTTTCTCTACCAACAAGGGCATTTCTAACTTCCCCAAAGGCTTCTTTCAAGGTTTTATCATAATTTATAAAACTTGCATTTTGTTCTAAATTTGCTATTTCAACTCTTTTTGCACTTCTTCCAAAATCAAGCAACGGACCAACTAAAGATCCTCCAGCGCTCCAGCTATTGGCATTTTCTATAAACAATCTATCAAATTCCATACTTGTGTATCCAAACACTCCAGTTAGCGAAAAACTTGGAAAATAACCAGCTCTTGCTACGCCTACTAAGAAGTTTGTTGCTTTTAATCTTTCTAGGCTTGCAGCAACATCAGCTCTTCTTAATAGTAAATCCGAAGGAACTCCGTTTGGAACTTCTGGTGGAGTTGGTTGGTGAAATTTATCTGTAACTATATCTTTATATAAAATATCATCATAACTTTTGCCTGTTAAAATAGCAAGTGCTGTGTTTGTGTTTGAGAGTTCATTTATAACATTTGTTAGTTTTACTTTAGCGCTATCAACTTGAGTTTTAGCCTGATAAAGTGTGATTGAACTTATCGCTCCAACGCTAAATTGATTTTGTCTAAATTTAAATGTATCTTCATAGCTTTTTAATGTATCTCTTAAAACGCTTTCTTGCTCTTTTAAAAATAGTAGTTTAAAATAGCTGTTTGCAACATTGCTTGCGATGCTTAATCTTGCTGTTTCATAGTCATATTTTGTGGCTTTAAAAAGGAAATTTTTAGCTTTTACACTATTTCTTACTTTCCCCCAAAGATCAAGCTCGTAGTTTAAAACAGCACTTGCACTATAAGAAGCATAAGAGTTTAAATCACCACTTGGAGCACCTCTTGAGGCTTTTCCTTGGTAATTTACATTTGGCAAATACTCTATTTTGCTAAGTCCTAAATTTGCTCTTGCTGTTTCTATGTTATTTAAAGCAAGTGCTAAATCAGAATTATACTTTAATGCACTATCGATAAGATCGTTTAAAACAGGGTCATTAAACTCTTTCCACCAAAGAGCATTTATATTTGCTTCATCATAAGTTGAAGTGTAACTTGTGTCTTTAAGTGGAGTAACTGGTTTAAAAGAACACCCTGCTAAACAAAATAACACCAAAGGAGTAAGAAGTAATTTTTTATTAAACATTTTTTACCTTTCTATTTTGTTTATCATCTTTGCCAAAAGCTTTACCTAGCCAAATATTAAAATTTTCAATCATATAATAAAACATAGGAATAAAGAAAATTGCTATTGTTGAAGCTGCTATCATTCCACCTACAACACCTGTTCCAATAGAGTGTCTTGATGCTGCACCAGCTCCTGTGCTAAATACCATTGGTAAAACTCCTAATGCAAATGCTAGTGATGTCATTACAATTGGTCTAAATCTAAGTTTTGCAGCTTGAATACTTGCATCAAAAAGATTTTTTCCTTCTTTTTCGTGAGCTTCCATCGCAAATTCTATAATTAAAATAGCATTTTTTGCACCAAGGCCAATTAAGAGTAAAAGCCCTATTTGGAAATATATATCATTGCTTAAACCTCTTGCCCATGTTGTAAGCAAAGCTCCAAATACTGAAAAAGGAACCGCAGTTAAAACTGCCACTGGCATAAGCCATCTTTCGTATTGTGCAGCTAAAATTAAATAAACAAAAATTAGTCCAAAGATAAATGCTATCATTCCAGTTCCAGCTGAATGAACCTCTTGATATGCTGTTCCTGACCATCCAAGAATATAATCATTATCAGGAAAAACTTCTTTAAACACTTCAGAAATAGCTTTTATTGCTTGACCAGAGGTGTATCCAGGAGCTGGTTCGCCCATAACCTTGGCTGCTGGATAAGCGTTAAATCTATCAACATTATCAGGTCCAAGGCTCCTTTCAAGTTTAGCGAGTGAATTTACCGGTATCATGTCGCCTGTTGTATGGCTTTTTACAAATATATTTCTAAATGCAGCTTCTGAGTCTCTAAAATTAGATTTAGCTCTAATATTAACTTTAAAGGTTTTTCCAAGCATATTAAAATCATTTACATAATAACTTCCTATGGTTGAATTAATTGTGGCAAATAACTCATTTATGCTTACTCCATATGCTTTAATCTTATCTTTGTCTAATATTAAATTATATTGTGGGAAATTTGTATCAAGACTGGTTCTTACTAAAAACAGATCGCCTCGTTTATTTGCAGCAGCAATAACTTTTTTCATGTCTTCTTGCATTTGTGCATATGTTTTTCCAGTGGTTGTTTGTGCAAAAAGCTCAAATCCCCCTGTCATTGAAAGACCTGTAATTGGTGGTGGATTTACGACAAAACTTACCCCATCTCTATTTTGTGAAAACATTTTATTGTATTTTCCAGCAAGTGCAAATGATGACTGGCCAGGATCTTTTCTTTCATCCCAGTGAGCAAGTTTTATAAACATAACAGATGCATTTTCTCTTAAAGAGCCTGATACTAAATCATATCCTGCCATAAGTGCATATAAATCAACATTTTTGTCTTGTTCTACTGAGTTTCCAAGTAAATGGCCGTGGTCTATTGTTCTTGCGATTGAAGAAGCTGATGGTAATGTATTCATAACCATTAAGCTTCCTTTATCTTCATTTGGAACAAGGCCACTTGGAACTATTTTAAATAAACTTGTAATTGCAAATATCATAATTGCTACAATTATTAAAGATGGAATTATATGTTTTAGTACTTTTTGAACTCCAGCTGAGTAAATTCTTGTGCTTAGATTAAAAAATTCATTAAATTTTCTTACAAACCAAAACTGCTTACCTCTTTCTTTTTTTAATATCAATGCACAAAGTGCAGGAGTTAAGGTCAAAGCACAAAATCCAGATATTGCAACTGCGACAACCATGGTTAAGGCAAATTGTTTTTGTATAACTCCAACAAATCCCTCCATAAAAGCAACTGGTATAAAAACAGAACTTAAAACTAAAACAATGGAAATAATTGGTGCAACAATTTCTCCCATTGCCTTATCGGTTGCTTCAATTACTGATAAATTTGGCTCTTCTTCTAAAATTCTTTCAACATTTTCTATAACGATAATTGCATCATCTACAACTATACCAATTGCCAAAATCATCGCAAAAAGCGTAATCATATTAATGGAAAACCCCATTATTAAAAGTCCAGCAAAAGACCCTATAATAGATACTGGAACTGCAAGCATAGGAATGATTGTAGCTCTTATGTTTCCTAAAAATAAATACATTACTATAAAAACTAAAGCCATAGCCTCTATAAAAGTTTTGATAACTTCTTTTATTGTGATTTGAACAAAAGTTGTGGTATCGTAAGGAACTTTATAAGTAAGTCCGTCTGGAAAAGAATCAGATAATTCTTTTAATTTTGTATTAACTGCAGTTGCTACTTCAAGAGCGTTTGCATTACTTTGTGTAAATATCAAAACAGGAGCTCCTGGATATTTTTTCATAAAGCCCTCAAAAGCATAGTTTTCTGCTCCAAGTGAAATTTCAGCTACATCTTTTAGTTTTAAAGTTGAGCCGTTTTTATCACTTCTTAAAATGATATTTTCAAATTCTTTTATTGATTTTAAACGACCTTCTGGCTTAACTGTATAAACATATGGATTTTCAGTAGTCATTGGTTGCTCACCAATCTTACCTGTTGCATACTGACTGTTTTGCTCTCTAATAGATGCGATTACTTCAGGTATTGTTATTTTGTATTCTTGAAGTAAATCAGGTTTTATCCAAATTCTCATAGAGTAATTTTTATTTCCTAATAAAATAGCATTTCCAACTCCAGGAACTCTTTTTAATTCATCAACAACATTTATATTTATATAGTTATTTAAGCTAACTATATCAGTTTTACCTGTTGGGTCGTAAAATTGCAAAACCTCTAAAATATTAGGACTCATTTCAAAAGCATTAACACCTATTCTTTGAACTTCTTCAGGAAGTCCCGCTTGAGCGATTCTAATTCGGTTATTAACATTTACTAATGCTTCTTGCGGGTCAGTTCCTACATCAAAATAAACACTTAGTGACATCTCACCTGATGAACTTGAAGTTGACTGCATATAGATCATATTTTCAACGCCATTAATTGCCTCTTCAAGTGGTGCTGCAACAGTATCTGCTATAGTTTGGGAGTCTGCACCGCTATAAATTGCCTTAACTACAATTCTTGGAGGGGTTAGTTGAGGGTACTCTTCAACTGGCAAAACTCTCATAGAAATTATTCCAGCAATTACTATAATTATAGAAATTACAGATGCAAAAACTGGTCTATGGATAAAAAATTTTGAAAACATTATTTAACCTCTATTTCTTTTACGGGAACTCCAGGAGCTATTTTCATAAAATTATCAATTATAATTTTATCACCATTTGTAAGTCCTTTTGAAATAACAACAAATTCACTTGTTTGAAAAATTATATCAACTATTTTTTTTGTAGTTGCATTGTTTTCTATAACATATACAAAAGTATTTGTTGTATCTTGCTGAACCGCAATTTGAGGTATTTTAAAACCATCTTTTTGATAAAGTCCGCTCATAGCAACAGTTCCAAAACTTCCTGGTAAAAGCTTTGAGTCATTGTTGTCAAATATAGCCTTTGCATCAACTGAGCCTGTTTTTTGATTTATAACTTTATCTATAAAAATAGTTTTTCCATCAAATTCCATATCTTTTACATAAAATTTGGTAAAAGTTTCTTTTTGTACCCATTCATTGTTTTGTGTTTTTGAGTTTATTCTAAGTGTATCAACATCAGCAATTGCAAATTTTGCATAAATAGGATTAAGTTTTGTAAGACGGATTAAATTTGGATTTTGGGGTCCTACATAAGCACCTTCATCTTGATATTTATCGCCTAAAATACCATCAAATGGTGCTATTACTTTTGTGTAGTTTAAATCAACCTCTGCATTTTTAAGCAAAGCTTCTGAGCTTTTTATAGAAGCTTCTGCACTTTTAAAGTTTGCAACTGCAGTATCAAAATCTTTTTGACTTATTGATTTTGTTTTATTAAGTTTTATAGCTCTATTATAATCAAGCCTAGCTCTTTCAAAATTTGCCTTTGAAAGGGCTAAATTTGCTTTTGCGACTTCATAGGCAGCTTCATATTTGTCAGGTTCAATTAAAAATAAAATATCGCCTTGTTTTACAAAATCACCTGGATTAAAATATTGCTTTATCAAAGTTCCTGAAACTTTTGCAATAATATCAACACTTTGATCACTTACAATTCTTGCTGGATATCTTAGCGTGATTGGCTCATCTGCCATTTTAGCTGTAAAAGTGGCTACTGGAACAGGCCCTTGAGCTCTTTTCATAGCTTCTTTTCCTTGGTTTTGTTTTTTGCCAGAATCACAACCTGTTATTAAAAGCAAACAAGAGATGATAATTAGTAGCTTTTTTTTCATATTAATTTTCCTTTTTAAGACTTTGTGTAATTATCATTACACTAAAATAAAATCTGATTTTATCTTTTTAGCTTTTATTTGTCAAGCTATTTATTTTAAAAATTACTAGCAAAACTAACTTAAAAAACCATATAGGAGCATTTTTATAGTTTTATCAATATGTGCTTTTTTATCTGCTCGCGTAAGTTTTACCTCTTTTGAATTTATTAGTGAGCTATAAAAAAATGGTTCTTTTATAGCAAAAAGGTAGATATTTGCAAACTTGCTTATATCTTCGACGCTTAAATTTTCAGTTTTTTACAGGATTTTAAGAAATCAATCAAATACTCATTTAAAAATTTGGAACACTCATCGGCAAAAAGTTTGCCTATGTTGTGATTTTCCATATTAAAGCCTTCACTTAAAATAAGTCTATGTAGTGCTATGGATTTTGGACTTAAGATAAGTGTTAAGTAAAGCTCACTAAATTTAAATAAAAACTCTTCAAGATTTAAATTTGAGCTAACACTTATATTTTTTTCAAGATCATCTTTAAATTTAGAAATTGCTTTTAAAACAATTGCTTTAAAAAGACCTTCTTTATTTTCAAAATATTTATAAATTGTAGCAAGTGAGCCACCGCTTTTTTCCACTATATCGTTTAAACTTGTGTTTGCATACCCTTTTTTTAAAAAAAGATAAAGAGCATCTTCTAAAATGGTCTCACATCTATTTTTTGCTCTTTTGTTTTCTAAATTAAATTCCACTTAAAGCCTTTATTTTAGCTTATTTTCTATAACGCTATTTTTTGGATAAACAAAAATAGTATCTCTTTTAACGTTTATATTTTCTTTGTTATCAGTTGCATAAGCGTTAATTACCAAAGGAATAGTTATATCAACATTACTTTTTTCAAAGGCACCTTCATTTGCCTCTAAAGTCACAATTATTTTATCTTTTTTTCTTGCATCAATTTTTACAGGTTTTTTAGGCTTTTTAACACTTATTTTGTCATTGTTTGTTTCGAAATAAAACTCATGAGCTACTTTATCTGTATTTTCTATTAAAAATATATAGTTATTTTCAATAACAACTTGGCTGTTTTCAACCTTTAAATTATAAAAACTACTATCTCTATTGATGTTTAAAAGCATAGTTTCTCTTTTTGATCCAACTATTAAAAGAGCCACAAATGCAATAGACAAAGCAACCATATAAGCAACAGTTCTAAATCTTAAAATTTTAGTTTTACCATTATTTAGTGCATATTCACTTGTCCATCTAACAAGAGAAGGTTTATTTTTTCTTGCCATAATACTGCTACAGGCATCAGCACACTCTAAGCAATTTATACACTCAAGTTGCATCCCTCGTCTTATGTCTATATGGGTTGGACACACTTTTACACATGCCAAACATCCAATACATTCATCGTTTTCACCAGTTG
>QWCQ01000416.1_pt1 | contig 37858 bp, 30 predicted proteins | sample 1972701 | NCBI WGS metagenome assembly QWCQ01 (sample SAMN09866704, study PRJNA288562) | Human gut metagenome isolate pre4_stool, whole genome shotgun sequencing... | reverse complement strand
GACATGCCAATCGTTATCCGACTCACTGGTACCAACGAGGCGGAGGGTCGCGAGCTGTTGAAAGGAACCAAATTCCATGTGGCTAAGACCATGAGCGAGGCTGGTAAAAAGGCTGTAGAGTTGGCTCAACAGTGCATGAACAAATAAGATATCTAACCATGTTAAATCTATAAAGCGATGAGTATTTTAATTAATCACGATACAAAGTTAATTGTCCAAGGAATAACAGGACGCGATGGCAGTTTTCATGCCACGAAAATGAAGGAGTACGGAACCAATGTGGTAGGTGGAACTTCGCCTGGTAAGGCTGGACAAGAGGTTGCAGGGATTCCTGTTTTTAATACGGTAAAAGATGCAGTGAAAGCTACGGGTGCCAACACTTCGGTGATTTTTGTGCCGGCAGCTTTTGCCAAAGATGCCATGCTCGAGGCTGCCGATGCCGGCATTCAGTTGATTATTTGTATTACAGAGGGCGTGCCAACGCTGGATGTCGTAGCGGCTTATCGTTACATCTCCGACAAAGGAGCCAAGTTGATAGGTCCTAACTGCCCGGGATTGATTTCTCCTGAAGAAAGTATGGTGGGCATTATGCCAACCAATATCTTTAAGAAGGGGCACACGGGTGTGATTAGTCGTAGTGGAACATTAACCTATCAGGTGGTTGCTGACCTCACTGCTGCTGGCTTTGGACAGTCTACCGCTGTGGGTGTAGGTGGCGATCCCATCGTGGGTTTGTATTTCCAAGACTTGTTGGAGATGTTCCAAAACGACCCAGAGACCGACAGTATCGCCCTTATCGGTGAGATTGGTGGCGACGCAGAAGAGCGTGCAGCCGACTATATCAAACAGCATGTAACCAAACCCGTGGTGGCTTTCATCTCTGGACGCGAAGCTCCGAAGGGCAAACAAATGGGACATGCGGGTGCCATTATCTCCAGTGGTTCGGGAACGGCTGCTGAAAAGATTGCCGCCTTTGAAGCCGCAGGCGTGCCAGTGGCTCGCGAAACTTGTGAAATCCCTGCCTTGTTGAAAGAGCGCATGAAATAGTTGTAAATATCTGAGAATGAGTAGGATAAGCTGACGTGTGACGCTTGATTTTCCTACTTATTCCTGATGTTGAAACAATAGCATAGAGTTAAGCCCCTTAAAGCATGTAGATTACACGCTAATCTACATGCTTTAAGGGGCTTAATGCAATGAGTTTGTTTTGGGTGGGAGAGTGGGGGAGTTTTTACCCAAAAACGCTTGACAGTTTTTGCTGTTTGCTATGTGTTACCTGTCAATAAATGATTAACTTTGTTATCGAAATTTGTATTCTCGAAATCATCATCATTATATTATTATCAATCTAATTATTTTATCGATATGAAATCTCGCTTCCTGTTTATTTGTAGCATGCTCGTGATATTCACAGCATGATAGAACTGGTATATCCCATTCTTTGAAGAGGAGCTATCTATATACTTGGTTGTCTTATGTAAACAATCGATGTCTTATAAGCCCCACCAAATATAACTCGGATTTCTCTGGTTGAACCAGTTGCGTTTGGTGTTATAACGACTTTTGTAGTATGTGGTAAAACAGAAGTTATAGTAACTTGTCCCCAATCCTCATTACAGATAGTTTGAGGATATTGAATGTCCTGTTGTTGTGATCTGTCCCATCGATAACTTCCACAAGAGACCTCACTCACAAAACCAGAATCTTTATTTTTTCCTTTAGCTTCGAAAGTAATCGTTCCTCCTTCAGCTAACAATGTACCAACATGTGTATGGTTGTTAACACTCACATCGTGCAATTCGATGCCAGTGACCTTGAAATCTATATTTTCGAATTCTTCGTCTTCATTTCCGCAGGAAGATAATCCCACAACTAAGGCAAATATACAGAGGAATTTAAGTAATGTTCTCATCTCTTTATGATTGAATATTCTAGGTTATATTTGTAATTGGATGTACCGCCATATTGGTATTCTCCGGTATTGCTATCCCTATCTATAGCCCCAGCATTCGTGTCAAAAGTGTGGCTTAAATAGTATTTTGGGCATCCTCGACGCACCGAAAAGGGAGTAAAGAAAGCTTAGATTGTTGGGTATCATCTTTCCTCCCTTCGATCATGGCATTCTTGGTCTTGCTGATTATAGCTGCCATGAACTAAAACATATAGCGGAAGTAGTTGTATGTTTCATGGCAGAGTAGCAGTTCTTCCGATGAAAGCGATACGTTTTGCATGACAAGCGTATGACATTTAGCGGAAGAACCTTATTTTACATCAGCCTAATTGTGGACCAAAGTGCCGATGGGTTCGCCTTCCAGCACCTTCTTCAGGTTGCCAACCACATCCATGTTGAACACATAGACCGGAAGGTTGTTTTCCTTGCACATGGCCGTCGCGGTGAGATCCATCACCTTCAGATGACGGTTATACACCTCGTCAAAGGTGATGTCGTCAAACTTCGTAGCCGTGGGGTCTTTCTCCGGGTCGGCTGTGTACACGCCATCAACACGCGTACCTTTGAGCATGACGTCGGCTTCAATCTCGATACCACGCAGCGAACTGCCCGTGTCTGTGGTGAAATAGGGTGAGCCCGTGCCGCACGAGAAGATGCAAACCAGTCCGTTTTCCATCGCCTCAATGGCCTTCCATTTGTTGTAATACTCGCCAATAGGCTCCATGCGAATGGCTGTCATCACCTTATTTTTAACGCCAATCGCACCCAATGCGGAACTCAACGCCAAGGAGTTGATTACCGTAGCGCACATACCCATCTGGTCACCCTTCACGCGGTCAAAACCTTTCTGCGACCCGCTCAGTCCTCTGAAAATGTTTCCGCCACCGATGACGATACCTACTTGCACGCCCATGTCGTGCACTTCCTTGATTTGTTGGGCATAGTCGGCGAGCCGATTGGGGTCGATTCCATAGCTCTGACTGCCCATCAGGCTTTCTCCACTCAACTTCAAGAGTATACGTTTAAACTTTACCATATTGCTTATAAATGTTCGTTTGATTGATTCTGTTTTATATAAACTCCACCTCTTTAAGGTAGTAGCCTCGCATGCGTCCATCGGTATCTTGCAGCACCAGTCGCCCATCGGGTTCCACCGTCACGATGGAAGCCTGGAAACAGCCCTCACGGTCGCGATAAGGATGCACGCCCTTCCGCCGATACAGCGCAGCATGATACTGGTTGGAGATTTCGTCGAACGCTCCTTCTTCCAAGCGATTGTAATATTGCTCGAAAGCGTTGATAAGTTGATGAAGCAGCTTGTCGCGGTCCAACTCATGTCCCAGAATCTGCGCTAAGGACACAGGATTGGGCGCATCACTTTCAAATACCGTCTGATTGACGTTGAGGCCCACCCCATAGACACAGTGACGTATCATCTGTGCGTGTACGCTCAACTCGATGAGCGTGCCACTCAGTTTGCAGTCTTTCCAGTAGATGTCATTCGGCCATTTGAGGGTAATGTCGTCAACATATTCGTCCAAAACGGCCTTGATGGACAAAGCACCGGCCATTGACAAAAAGAATTGACTTTTTACAGGCAGCTTTTGGGGATGAACCAGCAGGGAATACAGCAAATTTTTCCTTGCCTGACTTTCCCAACCATTCTGTCCTTGCCCCTTACCGCTCGTCTGATAATCGGCCTGTACGACCACCATCTCTTCGTTGAAACAATCAGCGTGTTCGCAAAGGTACACATTGGTAGAGTCTACCTCATTGAGTTTGACCAGTTTGATACGCATTTTTGGTTATAACAATACAGGGTTGAAGGCATCTTCGAAGTGCTCAATCTGCATGTTCTCGGCTGTCGATCCCACGATGGAAATGACATCAAAGCGCAGCTCCTCTTGTATGTCAAACATCTTTACATAAACATCAGCTGCGATACCGAGATTCCTCATCTTCTTCTCATCAACGGCATCCGAGGGCAAAGCGACCTCGTCTGACCGACGTGTTTTCACCTCAACAAACACACAGGTAATGCCATCGGGCGACAAGGCGATGATATCGATCTCGAACTTGCCATGCCGCCAGCCACGCTCGCGGATGGTATATCCCTGCTTGTGCAGGTAATCGACGGCTGTATCTTCGCCCCATTTCCCAAATTTGTTGTGTGTAGCCATGTCCTGATGCTCCCTGATGATGTGTTGCAAAAATACGGTTTTTCTTCCACACATCAAAAAGAATGTTGTAAATTTGCAAGCACACAAACAGACACGACCATGACAGACGACGAACAACGCAAACAAGACGAACAGTTTATGCAAAAGGCATTGGCAGAGGCTCATACCGCCTACGATGAAGGAGAAGTACCCATTGGCGCTGTCATCACATGCCAAGGTCGCATCATTGCACGCGCACACAACCAGACAGAAACCCTGAACGACGTCACGGCGCATGCGGAGATGCTGGCCATCACGGCCGCAGCGGCTCAACTTGGCGGCAAATATCTGCCCCAATGCACCCTCTACGTCACCGTTGAGCCTTGTCCGATGTGCGCCGGTGCCATGGGGTGGGCGCAGGTTTCACGCATCGTGTATGGGGCCGGCGATGACAAACGGGGCTACCAGCGGTATGCGCCAAACGTGTTACATACCAAGGCAACGGTCACGGGTGGCGTGCTGGAAGAGGAATGCAAGCAGCTGATGCAACAGTTTTTCAAAGCAAAACGATAAGGAATTGCAAGGCTGAGCTGGCGCAATGTCGTTTCAACAAGGAGAATGAGCGGCTTCAATAGGGTGATTGAAGCGCTTGACATCAATAAAAAATCCTCCTACTCAGACTGTTCCGAGCAAGAGGATTGATGTGTATAGTTATTGCTTCCCGGCAGACGCATGTACGTTATTTCTGGGAAAGCGTGTGTTTCTCGACAGCCTTATCTCACCAAGATAACGAGGTACTTACTGGTACTCCAGAAGATTTCTGGATTAGTGATTCGAAGCACATACTGCTTGTTGGCATCACGCTGCAACAGATAACTGCTGGATGGGTGCATGGTGAGAACCTTAGCCGACTTGGAGTACAACTTGATTTCTTTGTTCATGCGGATGTCAATCTTGGTGAAATAATCCTTGTTGAAGTTGGCCTGCAACACCTTATCCCCCTCGATGATTCGCTGTTCTTTCAGCTCTTTTCGTGTACCAAACACAAACCAAGCTGTGTTAAGCTGCTTATCCTGGCTGTTGATTACCTGTGATTTCTGCGAACTCTCGGTTGCCAAATTGTTGACATTGGTGTTCAGGTTGTTGATTGTTTCATCCAACTCGGAGATATGGATGTCCTTCGCATCCAGTTCGGCACGCAATTCCTGAAGCTGCTTGTCTTTCTCTTCCAACTGAGCGGTGAGGCTGTCCAATGCTTTTTTCAAACCATCTCCCTTCACGGAGCTTTGCTTGAGTTGGTTACGGAGCTTGGCAATCAGTTCGCGGTTACGCTTCATGGTAGAGGCGATGAACTGAATGTCCTCACGAATCTGCTGCCCTTTGTTAGCACCCTCACCTTCTTTGGCGATGGTCACCCTGTTTTCTGCCGCATTAATTTCCTTGAATCCCTCTTGGATTTCGTTGAGCGTACCCATCATGTCATTGATTTCGTTGTCTTTCTGACTGATGACTTGCTGCAAAGAATCGGCTTGGGCCGCCTGTTCCAAATCGCTGTTTTTCTTGTTGTTCTGACATCCAAAGCATGCGAAAGTAATGATGGCAATGGTGGCCAGGCTTAAAATCTTTTTCATATTCGTTCTGTTTTAAGTTTCTTATTCTTGTTATCTCCACCCACCACAATGACGATTTCGCCTCGCGGTGGAACTTCTTTAAAATGTTGTATCACCTCTTCAAGTGTGCCTCGAACATGCTCTTCGTGTAGTTTGGATATCTCACGAGCCACGCTCACGGGGCGATCGGGGCCAAATACATCGGCAAATTGCTGTAGGGTTTTCAGTAAACGATAGGGCGACTCGTAGAAAATCATCGTTCTACGCTCTTCTTTGAGCGCCTCCAACTGTGTTTGTCGACCTTTTTTCTGCGGCAAGAAGCCTTCGAAACAGAAGCGGTCACAGGGTAAACCGGATGAGACAACAGCCGGAATGCAAGCGGTGGCTCCAGGCAGTGTTTGTACCGTTATGCCAGCTTTTGCAGCCTCGCGCGCCAGAAAGAATCCAGGATCGCTGATGCCGGGTGTACCTGCATCGCTGATGAGTGCTATGCTCTGGCCTGCTTTCAATCGTTCTACAATGCCCGCGGAAGTGCCATGTTCGTTGAACTTATGGTGTGACAGCAAGTGATTTTGTATGTCATAATGCTTCAACAACTTGCCCGATGTCCTGGTATCTTCTGCCAACACCAGGTCCACCTCCTTGAGAATGCGAATGGCTCGCATCGTCATATCTTCCATATTCCCCACTGGGGTGGGCACGATGTACAATATTCCCATATAGAACGCAAATATAGTTAAATAATCAAGACGAACAAAAAAACTGTCAATTTCTTTGCAATTTTTAATTGCTCTTCGTATTTTTGCAGCAACATGATGGAATATTTGACAGGCGAATCACATCGCCCAGGAAGAATAGAAGTGATATGTGGCTCTATGTTTTCGGGCAAGACAGAAGAGCTGATTAGGCGCATGCGACGGGCTAGCTTTGCCAAACAGCGCGTTGAGATATTCAAGCCCGCCATAGACACCCGCTATTCTGAGGAGAATGTGGTGAGCCATGACCAGCATGCCATTCAGTCTACTCCCGTTGATTCTTCATCAAGCATTTTGTTATTGTCTTCCGATGCGGATGTCGTGGGTATCGATGAAGCCCAATTCTTCGATGATGGACTCGTCAAGGTGTGCAACGAATTGGCCAACAAAGGGGTGCGCGTGATCATCGCAGGACTTGACATGGACTTCCAAGGACGGCCTTTCGGACCCATTCCCGGCTTGTGTGCCATCGCTGATGAGGTGACCAAAGTGCATGCCATCTGCGTGAAATGCGGCGCTTTGGCTTACATCAGCCACCGAGGCCTTGCTCGAAGAACAATCCGTTTCGATGGCTCCCCAACAGGAAGAAAAGCTCAAATAGGATACATCAATCTACGAAAATATGAAAAGACAAGAAATCACCTTTGACAAATTTATACGAATAGCCTCCGTCCTGCTATTGATATTCTTCGTATTATACCTTGTCAACTACCTGAGTGGTGTGCTTCTACCTTTCTTTGTGGCCTGGCTCTTTGCCTACTTGCTCTACCCACTGGTGAAGTTTGTGCAATATAAAATGCATGTCAAAGTTCGCGCCATTGCTATTATCATCACCATGTTGGCCGTGGTTGTGGTGATTGGCGGACTGGTATATGCCATCATTCCGCCGATGATTGAACAGTTTGGCAAGCTCAACGACATCCTTAACAACTGGATTAATCAAAGCACACACAGTAGCGACTTAGGCTCTTACATCTCGCAGTGGATTACCAAAAACCGCACTGAAATAGAAAGCTTCATGAAGAGCAAGGATTTCAGCGACATTCTTAAAACGGGGATGCCCAAGGTATTTACCTTGCTTGGACAAACGGCCAGTGTCGTGATTAGCATCATCGCTTCGTTAATCACCTTATTATATACCTTCTTTATCTTGCAAGATTATGAATTTTTGACCGACAACTGGATTCGCATTTTCCCGAAGAAGAATCGTCCGTTCTGGGAAGAATTGATGAAAGACGTGGAAAGAGAACTCAATAATTACATCCGAGGACAAGGACTTGTTTCACTCATCTTAGGCATTCTCTTCGGCATTGGCCTCTCCATTATCAATTTCCCAATGGCCATTGCGCTTGGCATCATGATGGGATTTATGAACCTGGTGCCCTACCTCCACACACTGGCCTTGGTGCCAATGGTCTTCCTGTCCATGCTGAAAGCAGCTGACACAGGGCAGAATTTCTGGATTGTCTTTGGCTTGGCCATGCTCGTGTTCCTCATTGTACAGGTGATTAGTGATACCGTCCTCACGCCTAAAATCATGGGAAAAGCCATGAACCTCAATCCCGCCATCTTGCTTTTGTCCCTGTCTGTATGGGGAACATTGCTTGGATTCATTGGTCTGATTGTGGCACTTCCGCTAACAACCCTGCTCATTGCTTATTGGCAGAAGTATGTGACGCGTGAGAAAAAACAGGACGAAACAACGCAAGAACAAGTGCTTGAGCAGGCAGAAGAAGGATAAGAAGCAGAACACGCAGGGCGAATTCCGTCACTATTTGCTGCCAAGAAATGCTTGGGAAAGGCTATTTCAGGGTGATGATGTCGCTCCAACGCGTGGTGGGATTCTTACTTCTGAAGTCGTGTCGAATGGCATCCGTGAAAGCAACGTGGTGGCCTTGCTCGTCTTTTTCACGGTATTGTTGGGCTCCTAATACCACCAATTCAGGGCCGCCGAGCTTGTTCAGGCGGTCAATCACCTGATCAAGCCGCATCTGTTTTTCCATCTTATCGCGGTTGTAATCGATGAAATTGGTTTGAACAGCATTGTCGGGCATGATTCCCATCACCACAACTCCCGCTTTTTTATACTGCAAACCAGGCACAAAGATTTCCTGTAAAGCCTTTGCTGCCGCTTGCACGAGCTGCTGCGTGGAGTTGGAAGGCGTCAAAAGTGTCACCTCGCGGCTGTTCCAATACTGCTGCTGGTCTTCTCTAAACTGATTGGTGTGGATGAACACGCTCACCACAGACGCCACGCTGTGCTGCCGTCTGAGCTTCTGCGAACAGCGCACAGCGAAGTTGGAAACGTGCGTCCTAACGGCTTCAAAGTCGGATATCGTACCCGTAAAGCTGCGACTGGTACAGATGCTTTTCTTTTTCGCAGGTTCTTCATTCGGAATACAGTCCTCCCCATTAAGTTCCATCCAGGTCCTCACACCAGTGACATGAAACAGCAACCGAACCCACTCCTTGGAATGGTTGGCAAAGTCGTAGGCCGTCTTGTCGCCCATTTCCAATAGCTTGGGGGTGTTTCGGTGTCCTATTCCCCACACCTCACTCACTGGAAATAGCTGGAGAGCCTTGACGCGTTTTTCTTCCGTATCGATGATGCAACAATGATGATAGCCCTCATGTTTCTTGGCAAAGTGGCAGGCCGCCTTCGCCAGCGTCTTGGTTTTGGCCATTCCGATGCTGATGGGAAGCCCCGTATGCCTCAGTATACGCCGATGCAGGTTTTCGCCCCACTGCTTTAGTTCGTCAAAACTCATATCGGGAAGCAAGCAGAAGCATTCGTCAATGGAATAGCGAAACATCTGTGGAGCAGCGTCTTTGATGATGGTCATGACGCGCGCCGTGAGTTCACCATACAACTCGTAATTGCTGGAAAACACGGCGATTTCCTCACCAGGGAATTGCTCTTTCATCTGATAATAAGGCAATCCGGCTTTAATACCCAGCTGTTTGGCCTCCTTACTGCGTGCCACCACGCAACCATCGTTGTTGCTCAGCACAACAACGGGCTTGCCGTTGAGATCGGGACGGAACACCCGTTCACAACTCACATAGCAGTTGTCACAGTCGCAGATGGCGTAAAACATATTATTTTTTCCAGTTTTTGATGGTCCAAACCACCACGCCCCACACCTCAAACTTATCCAATTCGCTGACCCTAATCGGTCGGAACGCCTTGTTGGCGGGCCGCAATTCGATATAACCCTCATGCATGTGGGTCATGTCAAGATACTTAATGGTGAACTCTCCATTGATGTAAGCCACAATCACATCATTGTGTCCAGCCTCAACCGAACGGTCTATCACGGCGATATCCCCATCGTTGATGCCGGCATCTATCATCGAGTCGCCCGACACCCGGCCATAGAACGTAGCGTCGGGATGACGGATGAAGTCACGATTGAAGTCGAGAGAGTCTTGCAGATAATCACCTGCAGGACTCGGAAAGCCGGCTTTGATGCCCGGTGCCAGCTCGAGTTCAAGTTGTTCGAGAAACGAACTATTGAGTATTTTGATGCTTGACATATCAGTCTGTTTGCTCCTCCAATGCTAGTTGTATTTTGTTGTAGTTGCAGCAAAAGTACAGCTTTTAGACGAGAAACACAAGCGTGCGTTATTTTTTAGTTAGATTGTCCGCATTGTGGGAACGAGTGAAGCTACGCACTGTGGTAAGCTTGAAAGAAGCAGTAGTTCATCGGGAAACCACATCTGACATAAAGGTCAAGCCGCAACCATGGAGCGTCGCAAGCCAACAAGCCATCATACAAGGATATCACCGTGAATGGGATTTTCGTACTAATATATGTTAAGATATCATGACGAGGTATAGTTATCTCCATAAATCCAACTATTTTTATAAACGATTCCAGGTCATTGTCACTCAAAGATTTCGTTGATAGCACCCGAAAGAATACGTGCTGTGCAGTCGAAAGCGATGATGATGACATGCCTGCGAAGAGTTGGTAGGCTTCGCAACGAACACACCAAAACCTGATAGCGTTTTGAATTTTCAAGATTGACGATTATGTTACGAAAAATAAGATTGACTTGTGCCCTTGTTGTGTTTGTACTCATCACAGGGCTGTTCCTTGATTTCACCGGCACACTGCACACCTGGCTGGGATGGCTGGCAAAGATACAATTCCTCCCCGCCGTACTTGCGTTGAACATTGGAGTGATTGTTTTCCTGGTCGTGCTGACTTTGGTATTCGGACGCATCTATTGCTCCGTCATCTGCCCATTGGGTGTTTTCCAAGATATAGTGTCATGGTTTAACGGACGACGCAAGAAAAAGAGGAATCGTTTCTCATACTCTCCTGAAGTAAAGTGGTTGCGATATGGCGTTTTAACCCTCTTTGTCATTGCCTTGATCGCAGGCATTGGCTCCTTGGTGGCATTGCTCGCTCCTTACAGTTCGTACGGACGCATCGTACAGAACCTGTTTCAGCCGATATATATCTGGGGCAACAACCTGCTGGCCTACTTGGTCGAACGTGCCAACAGTTATGCTTTCTACGAAAGAGATGTGTGGTTGCGCAGTCTGCCTACTTTCATCATCTCGGCAGTAAGCTTTGTTGCGCTCATCGTGTTGGCTTGGCGCAACGGACGTACCTATTGCAACACCGTTTGTCCGGTGGGTACCGTTCTGGGATTTATCTCCCGCTTCTCGCTGCTTCATCCCGTGCTCGATGCCGGGAAATGTACCAAATGCAGTCTGTGCGCACATAGGTGCAAAGCGGCTTGCATTGATTACAAAAACCACAAGATTGACTACAGTCGATGCGTAGCGTGCATGGATTGTATAGATACCTGTCAGCACGACGCGCTTCATCTGCAATGGCGGTGGAACGACATGAACCGCTCAAAAGAAGAAAAGATTGTAAAAGCGGATGCTACAAAGCCGATTGATACCTCACGCCGAACATTCCTCATCGGGGTGGCTGTTGCCATGACAACGGCGGCATGGGCACAGAAAAAGAAGAAGATAGACGGAGGATTAGCTGTCGTTGAAGACAAAATCGCTCCGAAACGAACGACACCTATCACACCTCCTGGTTCGCTTTCGGCCAAGAATATGGCACGGCACTGCACCGCCTGTCAGCTTTGCGTGGCGCAGTGTCCCAACGATGTGCTTCGCCCGTCAACCGACTTGATGAAGTTGATGCAACCCACCATGTCGTTCGAGCGAGGCTATTGCCACCCTGGATGCACACGATGCAGCAATGTTTGCCCTACCGGTGCCATCAGACCCATCACACGCACGGCCAAATCAGCAACGCAAATCGGCCATGCCGTTTGGGTGAAAAAGAATTGCATTCCACTCACTGATGGTGTAGAATGCGGCAATTGCGCCCGTCATTGTCCCGCAGGTGCCATTACAATGGTGCCGAGTAAGGCTTCAAATCCAAAATCTCCGAAAATCCCAGCGGTCAACACCGAACGTTGTATTGGATGTGGGGCGTGCGAAAACCAGTGTCCGGCACGTCCGTTCAGTGCTATCTATGTAGAAGGACATGAAACGCACCATACTATCAAATCAAACTTGAAAGAAACAATGACTAAATAGAACAGTTGAAACAAGGGACACTATAAAAAGCAACGGTCATTGATGGCGCAACAACATATCGCCGCCATTAGAGATGTTCCGCTTGTTGGACATGGCCATGATGGCAACACCTGGCTGGGACATGATGTCAAGCTGGGACAAGGTATCAGCCAAGGTGATTGTGGACAACGAGCATTTTGTATCGCGTCTTTCTCCTATGCCTTGCGCCACTCATTTGAGCGATTGGTCGTCCCAATAACCCTTGTGCCTAAAAGTTATCGTTCACAATTTGTTTCCCGAAAGGAGTCAGAGCAAGACGCATCAGACGAAAGTGCATTTTGGCCCATGGTATACCAACGATGGTGATACCGAGCAGCAGACCGAAGCCAAGATGTGTGAGGGCAATCCAGATGCCCCCGATAAAGAACCACAGCACATTCATAAACACGTTGACGCAACCACTGCCCTGCGGACGATCAACAACATGCGAACCAAATGGCCACAGGGCAAGTATGCCAAGCTTCATCGTAGCGATACCAAAGGGAATGCCAATGATGGTAATCATCAATACCAATGACGAAGCGAAATACTCCAAGGCGACGCCAAGGCCGCCAAAGATAAGCCAGATAATGTTTCCTAAAATTTTCATAACGACTTACTCATGATATGTTGCTGACAAAAATAGGAAAAATATTTTGAATTGGTAACCCATTTTCCCAGAAATATGAAGTTGTACCATCCTTTGTCGAAACCAGACAGTTTGTATGCTCTACTGATGATATCGAATAAGGATACTCTGCATGATAAGGGTACTGGCATGACCCATGCGACGTTTTCTTAACACAAATGCTGAGCGTTTTTTCAACCAACTGGTTCGTGCGTTGAAAAAACGGCAAGCATGAACGGTTTTTGTCATCATGTTGATTACCAGTGAGTTGTATTGTTTCTCAACTTAAAGTACTATGAAAAAGTAAAGCGTTTGGAGCCAAATTGCCTGTTTTATGTGCAAATTATACCTTCTATATGGTGCAAATTGGGCGGTAAAAGCATGCCATTTGGACGGCTAAAACATCTAGGTTGGGTGGTTAAAGCATGTTGATTGCCGCATTGTTGGATATGAATGACGGAACAAGGTGATGATTTGAAGGCTTTGAACACCTAAAAAAGCTCTCATCATCATCTATTTCACGATTTCGTTTTGTCAAGAAAAACGAATTGTTTTAACAAACGAAAGGTTTGTTAACATACAAAACTTTCATCGGCTGCTATTCACCACTATTTCCACATCGTGCCGTAAATGGTTGCTTCATTTGTAAAGTCAGTGAGTTCATCCACCGTTTATCGTCCCCGAGAGCCTATCCTCTTTAGAATGGATAGCCAATAGCCAGGTGGAAACTGTTGCCATCATCGAAGCGCAAAAGGTTGTAAAAGCCCTTCTTTCCCGTATGGTAAGGAACATGCAGGCCGATGCCCCAATCCACACGAATGACGAACAAGCCCAGGTCGTAGCGAATGCCCACACCGGTGCCCACAGCCATGTCAGTGAACACGCTCTTCCACTTGAGTTTTCCACCAGGCCGCTGAGCGTCGTCACCAAGGGTCCACACGTTGCCGGCATCGAGGAAGACGGCTCCATAGAGATCGCCAAACAAATGGGGACGGAACTCCAGGTTGGCCACAAACTTCACGTCGCCGGTCTGCTCTATGTATGACATGCGCTGGTTGCTGGGCCGGTATTTGCCGGGACCAATGCTCCGCACGTTGAAAGCCCGCACGCTGTTGGCACCACCCACATAGAACTGTTCGTAGTAAGGGGCTTTAGTGGCATTGCCGTAACTGTAAACCACACCGGCATTAAGATGGCCTGCGATGGAGTGTTTGTCGCCAAATCGCCACAACTTCACGAAATCAGTTTCGAGCTTCACAAACTGGGCGTATGGGTTTTTAAACAGCTTCTTGCTCTTGTCGTTCCACTGTTTTCCGGCCGCCATGTAGCCCAGTGACAGGATGTTCGCGGCTTCGCTCACGGTGGTTCTCCAAGAGATGGGATGACGAGTGCCCATCGCACTGGTATACTGATAGGTATAACTCATCTTGGGAACAAACTGGTCGCGCATGGATATTTGCAAATAGGGGTTGTCTGCCAACAAGACCATGAACGAATCGGTACGGCTTGTCATGTACTCATACGACAGCGTGAGTGGACTAAACTCGTGGTACGACTGCGGTGAAGTCCAGAACTCATAGGTTAAATCGCCCGAAACAACATGCCGTTTGAAGTAGCCGGCACGGTTTAAGATGTTGTTTGACATGCGCAGGGTCGTAGATGGAACACCGTAAAACCGCCTTCTCCTTCGGGGTCGCTTCCCTGACAGAACACGCAAACTGTCGCGCGTGTTGCGGTGACGAGCCGACCAAAAGAGATTGCCCGGCGTGAGCATTCGTGGGATAACGAGAGAGATGTCGCCGCCATATTCGTACGAGTTCACCTTCGACGAGCTGCCTTCCGACCGATGTCCAGTCTGCCATTCGTAAGAACCATGGACGTTGATGTCCAGTTTTTCGCCTCCGCGAAAGGCGTTCAGCTTGGTCAGACCCATAATCAACTCAGGTCCGAAGCGCTTCGAGGTCTTGCCTTTGGCATTGGCATTGATATAAAAGTTGTAGGGTTTGTCAAACACGCAATCGATGTCCAGGTCGAGCGTATCACAGGTTTCTGACGAATCTCGCGGGGTAAACCGGAAGCTGCTGTAGGTGAAAAGCCCCGTGGAGTGCAGGTAGTTTGACGATGCTTCCTGGTTAGCAAGACTGTAAAGTTGTCCGGGACGTATCTTCAATCCGTTGTAGAACACGCCGGGGCGCAAGGGTGACTTACGCCGTGCGTAGCGAAGGGTGAAGCTGCGCCGCACCAACGAATCGGTGAGTTCTTCCGTAAACTGTCGCCGCAAATTCACGTTCACCCGTCCCACATACCATTTGCGCGTAACCTCTGGCTCCAAGCTGTCGGCTTCTTGAAAGCGCAGCACCACCTTGCCAGGCGTTTGCAAGGTGTCGGCCAGATAAGAAGCGTCGGTGGGTTTGGCATAGTAATAGCCGTTGTTGCGCAGCAAGCGGGCCACGCGTTGCCGCTCGGATTCAAGAGCTGGCACGCTGAAAGGGTCGCCTTTGCGAATCAAAGCCTCGTCCTTGGTGGCTGCCACCAGACTGTCTGCCCCGGGTGTGAAGTTGATATAGCTGATGGAGTCGAGCCGCCACAGGGGTCCCATGTTGACGAAATAAGCCACTTTGGCTTTCTTCGGGTTGGATTGCTGAATGATGTCGTAGTCGACATTCCCTTTGAAATAGCCAAACTTCTTCAACTGCAACTCGCCTACCGACTTGCGCAGCAAGGGGTTTACTTGGCTCAATAGCTTTGGTTTCGAGCCAAATGCCTTGGTAATCCATCGGCTCACGGCACTGGTGTCTTGCGAGAAAGCGTTCCATATCCATAGGCGTATGGGGATTGGGGTGCGGTAATAACTGCTGCCGAGCAAGGACGATGTGGGCGCAGTGGCCAATACCGACTCCAGTTCCATCTTGGTTTCATCGGCATGAGCGTTCTTCTCATAGTTGTCAAACTGAATCTTTTTCAGTCCAGTAAACAGCTGCTCGCCATCGGGAATGGCGCTGGTCGTAGAGCATGCCGTCATGATGGCCGGCAGCAGAATGAGCGCAAGGATGTATTTATTTAGTCGTTTTGATGTCATCATTGATTGAGTCTTTTTGGACAGGACGAATGGTTGGCAAGGCCTCTTTGTCACTCTTGAAACGGAAGATATCCTTGAAATGAGCCAGCTTGCGCCGCCAAGTGAAACCAACGCCATACACCCCGATAAGTCCTTCGAGCCAGTCGTAGGTGTTGTTTTTGTAGAACAGGCGCAGATACTGACTGGCATTCTGGTTCAGGCGATACTCCAATTCAACGTTATCGAAGAATGTATCGTCACGGTTGGCCATCACCTCCTCGCCCGTGGACACCCGTCCACCGATGATTACCCGCAGTCGGTTGTTCCACAGTCGCTTGGAGAATCTGAAATTGTAATCGGTATGCATGCCGCCACTGGCCATCATCGTGTTGTCAATGCTCATGCCCACATCCAGTCCCATGGTGCGCATGGCCGAACCGGCGATGTTGTTAATCTCGGTTTGCAAGTACGAACTCAAGGCGCTGTTCATCGAGAATGCCGACGGATTGGCATCGGTGAGGTACATGCCCGACACCAACATGGTGACCGCCACCTTGCCTCGTCCTTCCACGGACATGGTGTTTAGTTCGTCTTGAATGGTCATGTCGCTCGGTGAACTGATGATGAACTCGATGCCAGGGTTGCTGAGTGTCTGCGACAGCTTCACGCCACAGTCGAAATCAACGACACGCCCGGCACCCGTACCCTCGCTCACCGTGGCCTTGACAGGCTCTGTTGCCGTGATGTTGAGCTTGGGGTTCATCGGGTCGCCATTGAACTCTATGTAACTGCCATTCTGAATATTGAAGGTCTTCAGCGGGATGACGGGCAACGAATATTTCATCTCTCCGCTGTGAAGAGTATACCGACCCATAATCTGGATGGATTCTGCTGGATTGTAACTCATACGCAAATCGCCACCACCCAGCAAGTCGATGTAATTGGTTTGGTCGGCATTAAGCATGCAAACGATATGAGCAGCCTCATCAATGGTTACGCCCATCAGCATGTCAAAGCCGGTGAGCTTGGGTCTACGCACCACCTCAACCGTGGAATCATTAAAGTCGGTGAACTTCACCAGCTCGTCTAATTGGTTGTCGGTGGTCAGTTCCGAATCTTTCAGCACGTATGTCATGTCGGTGGTGCCTAGCACATTGAGCTTTCCTCTAAGGCGCAAGCTCTCCACCGGACCTTTCATTGTGCCGAAGAAGTCAACAAAGGCCTTGCCGTAAGCCTCGGAACGAGGATTCTCCCGAGCATCGATTATCTCGAAATTCTCAGCTCGCATGCGGATGTCGAGCATCATCCGCTCGGTATCCGAGAAGTCGAAGGTGCCGTAAATGTTCAACGGACTGTTGTTGTTGGCGAACATTTCAAAGTTCTCAAACAGCAGTTTACTGTCCTTGATTCGAACGGGATCATTGGCAAAGCGAAGTGACACACCGTATGGTTCGCTGAAGATATAGGACGAGTCGAGATAGATTTCGCCATCCATGTGGGGCTTTTTCATCGACCCGCGCAGGGCAATTTCGCCCTCACCATAGCCTCGCAAGCCGAAAATTCGCTTGGGAATGAACCCGTTTATCAACTGCAAGGGCAGACGCTCCAAATTGAGTGTCGCATCCAGATACCCGTGCTTGTCGTAGGTTCCCGTCATCGTTGCTACCTCCTTGTTATCACTCAGCAGCACACCATCCACGAAGTGGCTCCCGTTCGACTTAGGCATGTACACGAATTCTGAACTGAGGTTGCCCATCGGACTCTGTTCGTAGAACATGTTTTTCACCGATACGGCCGACGAAACAGACAGCTCTGTGGGGGTTTGAATGATGTGGAAGTCGCCGTTCATCGTTCCGGCTATGTCGGGTGTGTACGGTATGACGCTCATGATGTTCTTCAGTTCTATCTTGTTGAGCGACAGGGTTACATCTTGCAGCACGTCCAGATGGTCGTCATTGGAATACAACTGAACACCCGTTCCGTCCTTGGCGCGCAGCAAGATGTTGGCCGATACGCGTCGGTCGTTGCCCAGGAAGAGGTAGTTGTCGTTGTTCACAGCAAAATCCTTGTAACCCAGTACAATCTTCGTACTGTCCAATCGGGTTCGGATGCCACGCTCTTCCAAGTCGGCAATCAAGCCCAATGCAATGCCCAACTGGTCATGCTCGTCGTATAATTTGGCGCGGATGTTGGTCCCTTTTTCATGCAGGGCGCCATCGAAGAGGCCCTTGAAGACATACTGCGGGTTGCCTGGTGCGTTCTGTATTCGTCCATGGTAGGTGGTTCCCTCGGGATTGGAATGCAGACTGAGCCGAACCGTGTCCAACTGGATGCTGTCTAACAGCAACTTGTCTACCTGCAACAGGCCTTCCAATCCCATGCTGGGAGACGATTCGATGTTCACCAATGCCCGATCCATGTCACACCCATATCGGCGCATGAGGTTCACAAAGAAGTTGTCTTTACCCGATTTGAGATACAGGTTGGCGTTGGGAAGATGGTCCCTCAGACGCTGCTGGTCAATGTATTTATCTTCAAACTGCCGTTTCAATTCGGCCACAAAAGCATTGCCATGTTTCATCAACTTCTTGTATCCTTGCCCGCTGTGCATAGACAGGTAGAAGTCACCTGTGGCCACCTCGGCATGGGTTGTGTCCCTGCGGGTCAGCACATCAAGGTTCATGGGCTGGGGCTTGTATATCCTTCCGTTGTCGTTGATGACCAGGTTGTCAACCGTTCCTTTCAGTTTGTAGGATTCTTTGAGGTCGGTGGCGAGCTTCAAATGACTTTTCAACGCTACCGAGATGGTGTCATCCAACAAACGAAGTCGATGGAGATCCACGTGCTGCAAATCGGTCACCACGTTGGCATTGATGTTTTTCGAACGCGTCAAAGCATCGAGCGTGATATCGCCTTTGATAAGCGGGTTGTTGCTGTGTATCAATGCCTTGGCACGTCCATTCTTCACATGGGCATCGGCCGTCATGTTATTCAGGTTGTAGTTTCCGTAGTTGAATTGGGTGATTTTGGCCTTGGCCGTGAGCGTTGTGCGGGGCGAAAGGAAGTCGGTGCCCTGCCCACTCACGTCCATGGTGCCGCTAAAGGGGGACAATCCCTGGTTGGGTAGGAAGTTCTGTAGTGGCATACGGCGGGCGTTGAGCTTGGCGGTATAGGCCATTTTGCCCGCATCCAACTGGGCTTTGGCCTGCAAAGAGCCTCCTCCTTGCCGGGCAACAAAATCCGTTGTATATTGCTTGCCGTTGATTTTCAGATTGCCATCCAAACCTATTCCCTGCGGAATGTTCACCTTTTTGCGCGTTTCCTTGTCCAAAAAGGCTTTCACAAAATCAAGGTTTCCCGTCTTGGCTTTCAACTTCACGTCGGCCTTCAACTGCTTCGAATCGTCGAGGTTGGCCGCATAGCCGATGGCATAGGCTTTCAAGGCCGTGGGCAGATAGATGTTCAGACCGTTAAATTGCATGCGCTTTCGGTTGCCACTCACCACGCCATCGACCAATAGAGGTGCGTTGGGCCATTTTTGTTTGAATTCTTTTGGCATGTCACCCATAAAGTGCATCAGGTCTTGCTTGCCCAAAGTGGCGTGCACGTTGGCATTCATCTTCCCGCTTGTTTGCTCGGAGAAGCTGTTTAAATCCATGTCGAGGTCGGCCATCAGGTTCGATTCCGACGTCTTGAGATGGGTATTCTTCAAACTCAGTCGCGTGGAATCAAGCGCCACATTGCCCGAGAGATGTTGCAAATCCAGTCCGCTTTTCTCTCGAAAAGCAATCTGTCGCACGTTCATGTCCAACTTAGATGCTTGGTACTGCAACGAGTCGATGCCAACGGTTATGTCGCTCAGCGCCAGATGGTTATAGTCAAGTCCCTTGGTGTGTGCTTTCCATTTGTTGTCATAATTCAACTTTCCGTCCGTCCAGTCCAGTTTTTTCAGTCGGTAAACACCCTCGCCCAGGTCGAACGAGCCATCGCTGGCCACCGCTTTCCCCAAGTAAGCTCGTACCTGAAGCGTGTCGCCAGGCAGGTGAACGGTGACGTCAGAGCGGCGGATGTCCAATTGATCCAGCCCAATTTTCCAAGTATTTTTGCTCTCTGTCGTGTCCTCTGGAACGCTGTCAGCCAGTGCCACTTGTAGCTTGGCGTCTTCCAAGTTCGCCTCATTCACGCGCACTGTCGAGCCGCTCAGGTCGATGCCATGGCTCACCAGGTTCAGCTTTCCGATGGTACCTTGCACCTTAGCGGCCGCAATGAGGTTGACGGTATTGAGCTTCAAGCCCTCGAACGTCAGCTCATCCACCTCCACTTTCTTGCTCAGCAAGGGCATTAGCTGCACGTCAGCCACCATGCGACGCGCCGATGCCACGGTGTCTTTCACCTGCGGCAACGAGTCGTTGGGTTGGATGATGAGCACATCTTCCATGCTCAAATCCAACGGAAAAGCCAGACGCACACGGCCGATGGAAATCTCCATGCCCGTTTTCTGCGAAGCATAGTAAGTGGCCTTCTGCAGCATCCATTGCTGCACGGGGGGAATATATAGTAGTATGGCGAGTAGGGCGGATAGTGCTACTGGAACACCCAGGATGGCACCTCCCCACAAGAGAGCTTTCTTCATCATAAATTTTTGTTGGACAGCCTCAGCCGAACCATCAGGATGGTTTGATTTTGCAAATATAAATATTTTTTTATGAGAATGTTATTTTTTTAACGGATATTTTGCGCTGCCAGCCGATTCCGTGCAGCTTTGCGCAGATATTATCGTGCGGTCTTGCACTACTATTTTTGATGCTGTTTTCCGCACCCAATCATGCAATAATCTCTTTGTGAATGATGTAAGGGAAAAAAGCATTGACTTTGATCGACAAACTCATGTAGATTGGCCCTCAAAAGCAAAGCCTTTGCCATCCAAACTATATGAGTTTGCATGGGGCGAGAGCAACCATTCTTGCATGCGCATTGTGCCTTGGGCGAAAAACAGCGGGGATTCAAAAATGCGGCATGGGCATACACGAAGAGGCTCCCGAAACAAAATTCCGAGAGCCTCGTGTCTAACATTAAATTCATTACGGGGGACTCATCGCTGCCACCTATTCCATGTCCTCATTGACATGAGGGCGGCAACCTCCCTTGAGCGAGCACCCAAGCCGTGGCTTTCAACGGTCACGATCTGTCATTCAGGTCAATCTCCACCTAGTGGGATTATCTTGATGGGACAAAGGTAGAAAAAACGATGGTATGCATCAATCCTTATTTATAAGGATTTTGTAGTTCGCGACCGTCATGATGCTACATCCTACGTCAGCTGTTCATGGCTCCACAATGGGGACAACGACCCTTGTGCTGAATGATTTCACCACAGTTGCCGCACAAATAATGTGGTTGGGCGTGGCGCTTGTACTGTCGGATGGCAAACCAATAATAAGCCACAAGCAGGGGATAGCCTATATAATATAAGGTGGTAAGGCCGAAGACGATGTAGTTGACGGCACAGGTGGCCAGCAATCCGCTGAGGTACATCACGGCATCGCTGAAGGGTAGCTGGTGCCGAACGTCATCCACGGCCGCCAAACCCACGATGAGCATGGCCCAAACCGACAGTAGGAAGACCATGAGCAGCAGCGGCACCGTGAAGGGATTGAGCGTGGGATGATAATAAAAATGCCTCCACATGTCGGGCTCGAACATCTGGATGCTGGCATACAGCGTCGCCGACGAGGCTACGATGAGGCACAACAGCGTGGGATAAAACGAGTTGATGTCGCGGAAATGCACTATCCACGCCTTGTCCTTGACAAGCCGGCGCATCCAATAGGCGATGGCTATCAGCGTGATGACCACCAAGAACACCAGCAAGTGGGTGTCCGAGAAGGTGGAAATGAACTGCGAGATGGGGTCGTCGGGCACCACGTTCGGCAGCATCTCCGACTCGTGAATCCACCCAATCGTGTGCTGGTCGCTGGCCAACTGCACCCAGACGGAGTCTATCGTGTCGGTGGGCAGCATGCGGATGTCGGCCACTACCACATGACTGTGACGACCTAGCACCAAGCTGTCGGTCATGAATCCGGAAAGCAATTCTTCGGGTTGTTGCTTGAGGAGCACGAGCGAATCGCTCTTGACGATGAAATTATAGTTGTTGGTATAATGGTGCTTGGAATAGAAATGCAGCGAGTCTACCTGCTCGGGGTTCAAGGGAACGAGGGCCTCAGAGGTTTTACTGGGTCTGTGATAACAACCACAGAGCAAGCCCAACATAGCCCACAGCACCAGGCATCGGCACAGCAGGAGCAACGATTCACGACGCGTTCGCTTGTTTACGATAATCTCATTCTCCGGCATAGATATTCATTTGGCATTCGTCACACTTAAATTCCAAACGGAAGCGGCGACCATCACCCAGTCGCAGGTACAGCGGTTCTTTCCACGTGGGTTGCTTGCCACCCCGCCTTACACAATGTCCCAGACTGTAACGCAGACAGTGACGGCACTGCATCACCAGCACAGAATTTTGCTGTTTCGCCCCTTCATCGGCCCCTTGGCTCACCTCATAGGCATCGGCCACGTTTGACAGGCCCTCACGTTGATAGAACGATTTGGACAGCGTGTTGGCGATATTGTACAGATAGGTAAACTTACGGTATTCGGGTTGCCAAGCCAATGTGGCGCTAAGCTTGCGCGCTGGCGGAGTTGTTGGGGAGATAGACGCATGTACGGATGGCGTTTCAACTTCGTTGGAATGCTCCAACTCGATGGCTTGCACCACCTCGCGGCGCAGCGTTGCCAATGCGCTCGACGGGATGAAATATTCATCGGCCTGTCCTTCCAGCTCAATCACGTCGGCCAAATAGGGCGTGTCGCCCAGCTTACCCAACTGTCGCAAAATATTATCTCGTTGCGGTTTCATGGCCTTTTGTTTGTCCATCTCCAGTATCTGGCAAGTGGGTTTGATGCCCTGCCCCGTGGCCGAGAGGGCAAAACCGTTTTCGACGACCGACAAGGTGAGCGTGATGGGAATCTTGCGCTCTGCCGTCTTACCCTTCAACAGCTTGCCGAACGCCTCATCGCGATTGCGATATAAGGCCGCACCCGGTCGCAGGTTGTCTGGCATGCGCAGCGGAAACAGCCGGTTGCCCTCTGCCCGGTTGATGCGGAACCCCTCCAACTCATGCTCATCATTGATGAAGCACAGTCCGTCGCCATTGGCAAAGCTGGCCGTTCCGGCAACATTGAACGAGCCTCGCCTGATTTCCTTCACCTTGCCAACATATTCGCCCAGTGCCTTAGGCGTGTCGGGCGAATAGATGTAAGGTTGTCTGCGATGCAGAAAATAATCGGTATATCCCCGGTTGAACGTCTTCTTCAAGTCGGGCTCAAAGTAATAAGTCACCCGCCCCAACGATGCGCGGCGGTAGTCATCTGCGCGCTTCTCGATGATGCGGTTCAACCGCTTCGAGTAGGCAGCCACCACGTTTTTCACATACTCCACATCCTTCAATCGGCCTTCTATCTTGAACGAACAGATGCCCGCGTCGGCCATTTCCTCCAGGTGATCAATCTGACACAGGTCTTTCAGCGACAGCAAATGGCGCTGATGTTCTATCTCACGCCCTTGCGCGTCAATCAAATCAAACTTCATCCTACAGAACTGTGCGCATGCACCGCGGTTGGCACTGCGCTGAAAACAATACTGCGAGGCATAGCACACCCCTGAGTAACTCACGCACAACGCACCGTGAACGAAGCCTTCCAACTGCACGTCGGGCACGGTTTGGTGGATGGTTTTGATTTCGGCAAGCGACAATTCGCGCGCCAGCACAACGCGCTCGAAGCCCAGACCATGCAGCCAAGCCACCTTCTCGGCCGTCCGATTGTCGGTTTGCGTACTGGCATGGAGGGCCGGCAAGGGCTTCATGTCCTTGGGCAACAGATCGAGTACGGCCATGTCCTGCACCAACAGCGCATCGACACGCATCTCCGTCAAGGCCCGCAAGAGCGCGCGCGTGTCCTCAAGCTCGTCTTCGTAGACAATGGTGTTGACCGTGACATACACCTTGGCACCGAACTGATGGGCATAGAGGCACAGCTCACTAATGTCGTCCAACGAGTTGCCAGCCGATGCCCGCGCGCCAAACTTGGCCGCACCGATGTACACTGCGTCGGCTCCATGGTCGATGGCAGCCTTTCCACATTCCAAGTTTTTGGCCGGTGCCAGCAGTTCCAGTTTCCGCATTGCTTATCTTAAATATTCGTTTATCCAGTTTGTAAACAGCAGGTGGGCGTGCGCTCGCCAAGTAACGAGCGGCCCCTTGGCGGGGTCGTCGTCACGGTAATAGTGCCGTGGCAGATCCACATCGTCGCGCTTTCCCGCATCACGATGGTACTCTTGATCCAAAGTATCGGGGGCATACTCCATGTGTCCCGTGATGAAAATCTCCTTTCCACCGGCCGTCATACACATGCTCACCCCACATTCTTCCGACTCAGCCAACAGCGACAGTTCAGGATGCTGGAGAATATCCTCCTTCCTAATCTCGGTATGGCGACTGTGCGGCATGCGAAACACGTCATCAAACCCACGGAAAATGGGTACTTCGGGATGCAGCACCCGTTGAGGAAAGATGCCAAACATCTTCTTCGGAAGCGCATATTTGTTGATACCTTCATGGAAATACAAGCCCGCTTGCGCCGCCCAACATATATATAAGGTAGATTTGAGCGAAGCCCTTGCCCATGAAAATATCTGCGTCAGCTCGTCCCAATAATCTACTTCTTCAAAATTCAAATGCTCTACAGGTGCGCCAGTCACGATGAGTCCATCGAACAACTGCGAAACCAATTCGTCAAAATAATGATAGTAAGCATCCATGTGAGCCGCTGGCACATGCGTGGGCGTATGCGACCTGAGCCTCATCCACGCCACTTCAATATCCAAAGGAGATGCCGACAGTAACCGCAGAATGTCGGTTTCGGTCTGCAACTTGGTAGGCATCAGGTTCAATACGGCTATCTTGATAGGGCAGACCTGTCTATGCGCGGTCTTCTCTTCCTCACGTTCCACAAGGATGTTTTCCTGTTTCAGCCGCTCGATGGCTGGAAAATTTTTGGGCAAATGCAGTGACATAACTTCTTTGAATACACTCAATTAATCATCACGAACCCCCATGATTGCGTGATGTGCAAAGATACTAAAAAGATAAAACATTCGGTTAGCCTGACATGCATTTTTAACATGTAGGCAAAAAAGGAATTTCTGAAACAGCAGCGTGTAACCACAAAACGATGGGTTATGCTATATCACGCCCCTACGGTTTTGTAGAATATTTTTCCTGTTTTAGGCCCTCAAAATGGCACCTTGAAACTTTCAATCTGGAAAAAATCAATAGGCAGGGAGGAAGCAAACAAGAGATTGATTTGCACGAAAAAGTGAAATTTGCCGTAAGAGCATTGAGATTGTGTGCGAAGAAGCATCATCTTGATGCCTTATTTACAGGTTCTTGACAGGCAAAGGCATACAGATTGCACGCTTAGAACCATGCTTTTGGAGCAAGAAAAAATGAAAAATGAATGCGTTGTAATGCGGAAAAATTGTAATTACCTGTGTAGTAATGCGATACAATGTTGCTCATTTTGGGCGTATTTACGCCATGCGGCAAAGCTGTTTTCAAATATGCAAAATATGGAGAGGTTGGTTGTTAAGAAAAAATCATGAAGCCTCTTCCAATAGTCCCCGTTGCCAAATGTGTGCCTGCTCAATTTGAATCCTTTCCATTCGCGGGCGCAGGATGACCTTTGCGGGTGCAGGATGAGGCAAAGAAAAGGCCGCTTCAGTTTAGTTTTTGTTTTCCGTTTCAGCGGGTTCTTCTTCAAATTCGACGTATTCGCCTTCGTCTTTTTTGAAGATTTTTTTGTTTATTTCATCAGCATCCCGATGGTCTACCACCGTTTGGGTGGTGTTTCTATGGTGGTGCCGCTGCTGGGCTGACCCCTTGGCTTGCTCTCTGAACAGTTTGGCACCTTCGCGGAAAATGCTGATAAACTTTGCTGCGGAAAAGCCTACCACCAGCAAGCCGATGAGGAAAATGATGAAAATTATTTTGAATATCATAGTTTCTGTTCTTTGTCGTGATTCATCTTGGTGATTTTTGACCTACCTGTCAGTAACAACCCCAAGGATATGAGGAAGTAGGATGCAATGACAATCCACCAGCCTTTCAACACGCCAAACGTTACGAGAATAACAGCTGTGAAGATGATGAAGCTGTGTCGAATGGCGTTGCCCTTCCATTTAAAGTTTTTGAATTTAAGGGCGAACATGGGAATTTCGCTAATCAAAAGATAACAACTCAACAGCAGCAAGGCCAGAATGTAGGCCAGTGCGCCGGCATTGTTTTCAAGCCAGGCAGGGCTTGTGACGATGAGCGACCCCCAAAACAGGGCGTTCGCTGGTGTGGGAAGCCCAATAAACGAATCGGTTTGACGCGTGTCAATATTGAATTTGGCCAGCCGCAGTGCCGAGAAAGCCGCCATGAGAAAGGCCAGAAAGGGAATGAACGTGCGGTAAGGGTCGAAGGAAAATGCCTCTGGCGTAGTGAGAAACGACGGGTAGTCGATGACCGTAAGCTCACAAAAAATCATGGTGGATGGCGCTACGCCAAAGGTGACGCAGTCGGCCAGCGAGTCCAATTCCTTGCCGATGGGCGATGATACCTTCAGAAAGCGGGCCGACATGCCGTCAAAAAAGTCGAAAGTGGCCCCGGCGAGTATCCATATCAAGGCCATCTTGGCATCGCCGACAAAGGCGAAACAAGTTGCGATGCAGCCCGAGATGAGATTGCTGCAAGTCAGTGCGTTGGGTATGTTTCTTTTGATGATGTTGCTCATTTGTGTCGTAGAGGTCTGGTAGGGTAGTGGATGTGACGAGCGTCATCCCGATAGTCGTCCCCACTTTATTTTATTTCAGTTTTGCAATGACGGTTTGGTCGCCTGTTGTTTTTTGTCCCATCTTCACGCACACTTCCGTTCCAATGGGCAGGTATACGTCCACGCGCGAGCCAAACTTGATGAAGCCCAGGTGCTCGTCAATGTAGCAGTCTTCGCCTTCCTTGGCGTAAGTCACGATGCGTCGGGCCATGGCTCCAGCAATTTGTCGGCAGAGAACGTCCACACCGTCGGGCGTAGTGATGATGATGTCGCTGTGCTCATTCTCCTCACTGGCTTTGGGCAACCATGCTTTGTGGTAGTTGCCGTTTTGATGATGAACCAGTTTCACCTTACCGTCAACGGGAAACCAGTTGGCGTGAACGTTGAACAGGCTCATAAAGACCGAAATCATGAGGCGCTTTTCGTGAAAGTACTTGTTCTCTTCCACCTCCTCAATCACCACGATTTTGCCATCAGCCGGGGCCACCACAATCTTGTCGGTGTCCTCGGAAGGAAAATAGCGGATGGGACATTGAAAGAAATTGATGACGATGCAATATATCGTTCCGAAGATAACCGTAAAGGCATAAAATGGAATTTTTGTTTCGAACGAACGCCATAATAGCAATGCAATGGCTGCAATGACTATGAATCCCCAAATCAGGGTGTCTGTTCCTTCGCGATGTATACGGATTTTCTTCAGTTTTTTGATTCTTTTAATCATAGTATGAAAACCGATTAGAAGTTTGTGCAAAGATAATTGTTTTTCGGAAACCGCACAAACTTTTACGCTCATTCTTTGGCCGTGTCACGCATATTGAGTACCTTTACGCTCCAAAATAATTTGAGCACATGAACGATTTTGTCCACCTACACGTACATACTTATTATTCCATTCTCGACGGTCAGTCGCCCGTGAAGCGGCTCGTTGACAAGGCTGTTGCCGACGGGATGCGCGGCCTGGCCATCACCGACCATGGAAACATGTTTGGCATCAAGGAATTTTTCGACTATGCCAACACGGTTAACAAGCAGTTGAAGGCCGACGGAAAGCAACCCTTCAAGCCCATTTTCGGCTGTGAGATGTACGTGGCTCGGCGCAGTAGGTTCGACAAGGTCAAGGATATGGGCGACATGAGTGGTTATCACCTCATCGTGTTGGCGAAGAACTACCGTGGCTACAAAAACCTCATCAAGCTGGTGAGCCATGCCTGGGAGGAGGGCTATTACATGCGGCCGCGTACCGACCGTGAGGAATTGGAGAAATATCATGAAGACCTCATTGTTTGTTCGGCTTGCCTGGCCGGTGAGGTGCCACGCAAAATCATTGCCGGCGACATGGCCGGAGCCAGGGAAGCGGTAGAGTGGTACAAGCGAGTTTTTGGTGACGATTACTACCTGGAGATTCAACGCCATGAGGTGAAAGACCCCTCCATTCGGGCCAACCGTGAGGCCTATCCCATGCAGCAGCGCGCCAATCAGGTGATTTTCAACCTGGCTAAGGAGTACGGTGTTAAGGTGGTGTGCACCAATGACGTTCACTTTGTGGACAAAGAGAACGCCGAAGCACACGATCACCTGCTGTGTCTTTCTACGGGGAAAGACCTTGACGACCCCACGCGCATGCTTTATTCCAAGCAAGAGTGGTTTAAGACCCGCGAAGAGATGAACAACATCTTCAGCGATGTGCCAGAAACGATGGCGAATACCATCGAAATTCTTAATAAGGTGGAAACCTATTCCATCAACCACGACCCCATCATGCCCAACTTCCCCATTCCCGACTCGTTTGGAAAGGAAGAGGATTGGAAACAAAAGTTCACGGAGGAAGACCTCCGACGCGAGTTTACCACCGATGAGAATGGCGAAAATCCCATGTCGGAAGAAGACGCGCAGAAGCGGGTAGACCATCTGGGCGGCTACGAGAAGATGTATCGCATCAAGTTTGAGGCCGATTTTTTGCAGCATCTTGCCTATGAGGGTGCCAAGCCATTGTACGGCGACCCGCTGCCCAAGGAGGTGGACGACCGCATACGCTTTGAGCTTCATGTGATGAAGACCATGGGTTTCCCGGGTTATTTCTTGATTGTATCCGACTTCATTCGCGCGGCCCGAGAGGAATTGGGCGTGATGGTTGGACCGGGACGTGGGTCGGCAGCCGGGTCGGTTGTGGCCTACTGCCTGGGTATTACGAAGATTGATCCCCTGAAATACGACTTGCTGTTCGAGCGTTTCTTGAATCCCGACCGTATTTCCTTGCCTGATATCGACACCGACTTTGATGACGATGGCCGGGGGAAGGTGCTGAAATGGGTGATGGACAAGTATGGCCACGAGAACTGTGCGCACATCATCACCTACGGCAGTATGGCAACCAAGAACTCCATCAAGGACGTGGCGCGGGTGGAAAAACTGCCGCTGGAGCGAGCAAACGCTCTTTGCAAGGCCATTCCGGAGAGGCTTCCCGATAAGATGAAAATGAACCTCACCAACGCCATCAAGTGCACACCCGAGCTGCAAATGGCCGAAGTATCTACCGACATACGCGAGAGCAATACCATCAAATATGCCAAGATGCTGGAGGGAACGGTGCGGGGAACGGGCATCCATGCCTGTGGTTTCATCATCTGTCGCGACTCCATCAGCGACTGGGTACCCGTGTCAACGGCGGATGACCCTGACTTTAAGGACGAAAAGACTAACTGTACGCAGTATGATGGGCATGTGATTGAGGAAACAGGTCTGATTAAGATGGACTTCTTGGGGCTGAAAACCCTGTCTGAGTTGAAGGAAGCGGTAAAAAATGTGAAGCTAACGAAGAACATAGACATCGACCTCGACAAGATTCCCATTGACGACGAATTGACCTACAAGCTTTACCAAGAGGGGCGTACCATCGGCACGTTCCAGTTTGAGTCGGCCGGCATGCAGAACTATCTGCGCCAGTTAAGTCCAACGAAGTTTGAGGATCTCATCGCCATGAACGCCCTCTACCGCCCCGGTCCCATGGACAACATCCCGTCGTTCATCGCGCGTAAGAAAGGGGAGGAGGAGATTACGTATCCCATTCCGGTGATGGAGCGGTATTTGAAAGATACCTACGGCATCACTGTTTATCAAGAGCAGGTGATGTTGCTCTCGCGCTTGCTGGCCAATTTCACGCGTGGTGAGAGTGATGCCTTGCGTAAGGCGATGGGTAAGAAGAAAAAGGCGATAGTAGATGCCATGAAACCCAAGTTTATCGAAGGCGGCAAGAAGAACGGATATGATGAGAACGTGCTGGACAAGATATGGGCCGACTGGGAGAAGTTTGCATCCTATGCCTTCAACAAGTCGCATGCGGCCTGCTATTCGTGGGTGGCTTTCCAAACGGCATACCTCAAGGCTCACTATCCTGCTGAGTTCATGGCGGCCATCATGAGTCGCCGCAAGGACCAGATAACGGAAATATCCAAGTTGATGGACGAATGCAAGTCACTGCGCATAGCCACGCTGGGGCCCGATGTCAACGAGAGCTATCAGAAGTTTGGCGTGAACCACAAGGGGGAAATACGCTTTGGTCTTGCTGCCATCAAGGGCATGGGCGACGCCGCTGCAACTGCCATCATCCAGGAGCGAGAGGCCCATGGACTGTACCAAGACATTTTCGATTTTGCCCACCGAGTGGACTTTACGCAAGTCAACCGCAAAGCCTTCGAAAGTTTGGCGCTTAGTGGTGGATTCGACAGCTTCGGCATTCCGCGAGAGAGCTACTTCACTGCCAACAACAAAGGCGAACTATTTATTGACACGCTGGTGCGCTATGGACAGCTCTATCAGAACAAGAAATCAGAAATAGAACATTCGCTGTTTGGCGGCGTAGATGCCGTAGAGATTGCCACGCCACCCATTCCTAAACCAGAGTTGTGGAGCAACATTGAGAAACTGAATCGCGAGCATGATTTGGTGGGAATCTATCTTTCGGCCCATCCGCTGGACGAATTCAGCATCGTGTTGAAGAGCATGTGTAATACATCGTGCACCGAACTGGGCGACAAGGCCGAGTTGGCCAAAAAGGCAGACGTGGTTTTCGCTGGAATGATTACTGAGGTGAAGGACAAATTTACGAGAACCGGAAAGCCTTGTGGCTTCGTGACAATAGAAGATTTTAGCGGAACTGGCGAGATAGCCTTCTTTGGTGAGGAATGGGGAAAGTGGAAAGGAATGATGGTAGTGGGCAGTACCGTTTATCTTACCGGCAAGTGTTCGCAGCGATACCGGGACAGCAACTACTACGACTTTCGCATCAACGATGTTCAGTACCTGCAAACGGTAAGAGACAAACAGATACACAGGCTGACCATTGTGGTGGACAGCGAGGCCATCGACGAAGTGGTGGTGAACGACATCGTGTCGATGTTGCAAGATTCGAAGGGTAACACGCAGCTTTGTTTCCAGGTAGTGGACAAGAAACATCAAACCAGTATCTTGCTTCATTCAGGGCTTCAGCAAATCAGTTTGAATCATGACCTGATCAGATATATCGAGGAAAACCCCAATATGAATTATCTGGTGAATTAATTTGGCACGATGCTTGCATGATTCATGATAATCATTTATCTTTGTCATAAATATAAATAAAAATCAAATAAAAAATGGAAGTTAAAATTACAAGCGAGAATTTCGAGAGTTACAAGAATGGCGATCTGCCATTGGTAGTGGATTTATGGGCTACATGGTGCGGCCCTTGTCGCAAGGTAGGTCCTGTTATCTCTGAGTTAGCAAACGACTATGATGGAAAAATCGTCGTAGGCAAATGCGATGTAGAAGAGAATGACGACTTAGCCATGCAGTTTGGCGTGCGCAGCATTCCTACTATCCTCTTCTTCAAGGGAGGAGAGCTGGTAGACAAATTCGTTGGGGCTGCCTCAAAGGCAACGCTCGATGAAAAGTTCAAGGCCCTGCTGTAATAGCGGTCCAATCAATGTGGAAAGTATGGTGGATGTAAGGCATCTGCCATACTTTTCTTTTTTTTTATGAAACGAAGGTAGCTTCTCGTTTCATCCTTCATTCCTCATTTCTAATTCCACGATGGCACCTGCCACACCCTACACCTTAAAAGACATCGTATAGAATAGGCACTGCGACATTGTGCAGTTGGCTATGGAGCCTTGCTGACCTGCTTGTTATCGACCACGATAAGTCCATTGGTTCGAGCCACTCCATACATATAGAGCGCCTGCTTGTGCGTGCAGCCGAGGATTTGCTTCAGACGCAAGAGGAAATCAGACCGCTTCAGAGTAGACTCGCCAGACTCGCTGAAAACACGATTGACGGCATCTTTCAGACGCGCCTCATCAAACGCCAGATTGTGGTTCTTACGATAGTTCAGATAGGCAATCGCCAGGATGACCACTACTGCAATGAGAATAATATACACCATTTTCATAATATATAAGGTTTTTGATGGATAATCCCTGAATAAAAACCACACATCCCACATCGGGAGAACGGTATTTTAAACTCTCCTTAACAGAAAAGTTACAACGCAAATATAAACATTTTAAAGATAAATCAACGGATTTTTGATAAGAAAAACGATAAATCAAAAGAAAAAATGACTAATTTGGCAATCGATTAGAATATATTTCTTATTTTTGGAATCATTAATACCAATAACTTAAACACTTAATTTACTGATATGAACGACACGACCAAGAAAACAGAGCCTCTGGAACAAGAACAGTCAAACCAGGACTCATCATTCGATCGCAAACGTAGGATCATCGGTGCCATCTTCGGTCCGATATGCGCCATCCTCGTGTGGATTACCCCCAGCTCTGGCCTCACACCCGAGGGCCACAAGCTGCTGGCCATCATGACGCTGGTGGCACTGTGGTGGATTACCGAGCCGGTACCCATCCCTGTGACTTCCCTCATAGGCCCCACCCTCTGCGTGGTGTTCGATGTGGTGAAGATGAAAGAGGCCTTCGCCGCCTTTGCCAACCCCATGATTTTCCTCTTCATGGGAGGTTTCATGATAGCCAAGGCCATGATGGTGAACGGTGTGGACAAGCGTATCGCCTATGGCATTATGTCGATGAAATGGGTGGGCGACAACCCGCGGCGCATCTTCCTGGCCATCGGACTGGCGTGCATGCTCTGCTCGGGTTGGATTAGCAACACGGCAACAGCTGCCATGATGTTCCCCATTGCGCTGGGTCTGCTCGAGGCTATCCGCGAGATGATGGCCGCGCAAGGCAAGATTGTCAACCTCAGCTCGTACAAATACGCCACTGGCCTTATGCTCATGACGGCTTACGCTTGCTCCATCGGCGGCGTGCTCACGCCGATTGGAACACCACCGAACATCATCATGCTGGGATTCCTCAACGAGATGTGCGACCTGCATGTATCGTTCTTCCAGTGGATGGTATGGGGATTCGTGGCCATGGTGGCTTATTTCGTGATTGCCTACATCGTGCTTTCCCGCATGTTCCCAAGTGACGTGAAGCACATCGCAGGCGCCACCGAGTTCATCAACAGCAAGGTAAATGCACTGGGAAAATGGACCCGCGCGCAGAAGAACACGATGATTGCTTTCGGTGTGGCCGTCATTCTCTGGATAACGCCAGGCGTGCTGAGCATCGTCCTCGGCACCCAGAGCGAGGTGCTGAACAAATACAACAAGCTCTTCCCGGAGGCCATTGCGGCCATGGTGGGTGCGCTGCTGCTGTTCTTCCTGCCCGTGGACTTGAAGAAGAACAAGATGACGCTCGACTGGAAGGATGCCGTGGCAGGCGTGGAATGGGGCACGTTGTTGCTTTTCGGTGGCGGATTGGCTATGGGAGGCATGATGTATTCCACCGGTCTGTCGAGCTGGATTGGCGACCAGATTATCGCCATGATGGGCGGCAAGCCGTCTGAATTGCTGTTCGTGGCCGTATTCTGCGTGATGTCACTGCTTCTGTCAGAGCTGACCTCGCACACCGCTGCGACCAACATGATTGGTCCGCTTGCCATCGGAACAGCCCTCTCGGCAGGGTTCAGCCCAGTGCCGGTGGCAGTAGGCGTGGCCCTCTCTGCCTCGTTGGGCTTCATGCTCCCCGTTTCAACGCCACCCAACGCCATTGTTTATGCCAGCGGCTACGTCCCCATTACAAAGATGATTAAGTCGGGTGTATACATCGACTTCATCGGCATCGCCGTCGTCACCATACCCGTCGCGCTGTACTTAGTGAGCATGGTTGTGGGATAAGTGGGCTATAGGTACCGAAAAAAAAGACCGTATCCTGTCGTTTGACTGGAATACGGTCTTTTTGTATGAGGTGAAGGCAGGTTCTCGTTTCATTTCTCCATCTTTATTTCATATTTTTTTTCCTCAATTCTTATTTCTTGTGGACGCAGCAATGAGCTTCTGCATTCGAGACCTTCCTTCTCCCTCTCTGGAATGTCACATCATTGTAACTTGATTCAGTTTTTCTTCTCAGAATGAATCCATAACTTTGTGCTGTCTTTTTTAGACCAAGGTATTAGCGTGATTTATTTGAAATTGTCAATGATGAAATATTTGAAAACATGGAGTGTGCTTTTCGCTACACTCCTGTCTGTTGGTGCGTTTGCCCAGCAGGCACAATCTGTTATGTTGCCCAACGGCTGGCGCCTCACACCTGCAGGCAAACATTTACCGCTGGGAGACCTCCCGCTGAACATGGCCGTGTCGCCCAATGGACGGTGGCTGGCCGTGACCAACAACGGCTACGGTCGTCAATGTGTCAAGGTGTTTGACACCAAAAAGCAGGTAGAAGTGGACGACCAAACCATCCGCAGCAGTTGGTACGGACTGACCTATTCGCCCAACGGCAAGACACTCTATGTCTCGGGTGGAAACGACAACCAGGTTAACATGTACCAAGTGGCCAATAATGGGAAAATACACCTCGGCGACAGCATCATGCTGGGCAAGAAGTGGCCTGTGCGCATATCGCCTGCTGGACTGGCTGTTCATCCCAAAACCGGTCATCTTTACATCGTGACACGTTGGGACAACTCGCTGTACATCTACGATCCAGCAACCAAGCGGCTCTTCACGAAGGCTCCGTTGGGCGGCGAGGGCTATCAGGTGCTGGTGTCAGCAGATGGCAAGCACGCTTACGCCTCCTGCTGGGGATGCGACCAGGTGAAGGTTTGGGACGTGGCAGCGAAGGCGTGGTCCGATTCTATCCCCGTGGGAAGTCACCCAAACGAGATGTGTCTGGACGAGAGAAACGGTAGACTGTTTGTGGCCAATGCCAATGACAACAGTGTCTCGGTGGTGAACCTGCGGCAGCGACGGGTGGAGGAAACCCTCAACGCAGCTCTTTTCAGTCAGTCGCTTCCTGGCAGCACCACCAACGGACTGTGCTTGTTGAAGCATGGCAGACAGCTGGCCATCGCCAATGCCGATAACAACTGTGTTACACTCTTCGACGTGTCGACGCCAGGCAGCAGTAGAGCCATGGGCTTCATCCCGGTAGGATGGTATCCCACGAACGTGAAGTATGTCAACCACAAACTGTGGGTGACCAACGGCAAGGGACTGAGCTCTGCGGCGAACCCACATGGCCCATGGCCCGTCTCTCGGCAAGAACAATTTGAGCATCATCGGGGCGATGTTAAGAAAAACAAGAAAGTGCAGTATATCGGCGGAATGTTTCTCGGGGCAATGTCCATCATCGATGTACCCAACAAGAAGCAGTTGGAAAGATACACTCGACAGTGTTTTGCCAACACGCCATACGATAAGAAAAAAGAATATCTTTCAGGCAGTGAGCCAGGTAATCCCATTCCACAGAAGTTAGGTGATCCCAGTCCCATCAAGTATGTGTTCTATGTCATCAAGGAAAACCGCACTTACGACCAGGTGCTGGGCGACATCCCCAAAGGCAATGGCGATTCATCACTGACGCTCTTCGGTCGACGCGTCACGCCCAACCTTCATAAGATAGCCGAGGAGTTTGTGCTGCTGGACAACTTCTATGTGAACGCTGAGGTGAGTTGTGACGGACACAATTGGACTATGGGTGCCTATGCCAACGACTATTTGGAGAAGGTGTGGCCAACCAACTACAGCGGTCGGGGCGACGTATATCCCGGTGAGGGCGGTCACAGAATGGGTAACAACAAGTCGGGCTTCTTCTGGGATTTATGCAAGGCCCGTGGTGTATCCTACCGTTCTTATGGCGAGTTTTGTAAACGCGAGACCAGGAAAGTGGGCGGCAAGAAGGTTGCGGCAGAGGTTGTTCCCACCATTGCCTCGCTGGAAGGCCACGTGTGCCCCACGTTCGAGCCTTACACCCTCAAGGTGAGAGACACACTTCGATATCGTCAGTGGGAGGCCGATTTCGATTCGCTGTTGGCCATCCATCAGGTTCCGCAGTTTAATACCGTGCGTTTCGGAAACGATCACACCGAGGGCATGAAGCTCAAACGGCCCACGCCATACGCCCATGTGGCCGACAACGATTTGGCTGTAGGCAAGCTGATAGATCACCTCAGTCATTCACCCATCTGGAAAGAAACGGTCGTGTTTGTCATTGAGGACGATGCGCAGAATGGCTCCGACCACGTAGATGCCCACCGCAGTACGGCTTATGTGGCTGGTGGATTGGTGAAGCGAGGCTTCGTAGACAGCACACCTTACACCACTACCTCCATGGTGCGCACCATGGAACTGATACTGGGGTTGCCGCCCATGACGCAGCACGATGCCGCCGCACGCACCATGTGGCGATGCTTCACACCGCAGGCCGACGTTACGCCCTTTGTGCATCTGCCCAACAATGTGGCGTTGGACGAACTGAATGTGAAGGCAAGTAAATACCAGGCCATGAGCGAGACCTACGATTTCACGAAAGAAGACAATGTTCCCGACGTGGAGTTCAATCAGGTTCTATGGCACGGACTCAAAGGCGAGCATGTGCCGTATCCACCCTTGCGCCGCTCTGCCTTCCTCACCTATTCGGCACAAGACGATGATGACGATTAGGCAAACTGCACTTACCCAGCTGTCGTAGAAGAAATCTTTGTGTGCGATGACGATGGTAAGCATGATGAGCAAAGTGCCGAGGGTGGGGGGCTAATATGCCACTCTGAAACATTGCTCGATGATGAATGGATGAGGTTCCATGTTCTTTTGCTATCTTATGTCCTTCTTATATATAGGTGTAAAATATCGACCCGCTCGTAAGATCAATTAAGATATTCTACATCTTATCACAATAAGGCTATATGCCGAAGGATGCAAGTCCTACAGCCCCTCTTCGGAGGGGCTTATTTTATTGAGAGTGTATTATAACTCGTCTTTAAGACACGCTTTTTCTTGTTTTATGTTTTCCATTTGTGCGCTTTTTTTGCCTTGAAGACAGATAACGATAGCGCAGTCATTTAATTTGTGACGAATAGTTTTTCCATAACCTGCAAAAAGTTACCGACTCAAGAATGTTAATATGAGACTTTGTCCTTGGAGGCATCTTCTTGAAGCATAGACGCTATGATGTCTTTGGGATAATAGCATGGAACATCAGCCTTGGCTTCTGTTTTGAGAAACAATATCGGGTGTACCTTTTGCCCCTTCTTTACGAATGGTAAGCGGCTGGCACGACTTTTTAATTGCTTATAAATGCTCTGTGCCTCGTCGCGTTCTCGCCATTTACATTCTGCCACGAGGATGTGTTTCTTGTCGAGCGATTCAGCCACAAGGTCGAGCTCTATCTGTTCGTAGTCATTGTTGCCATCTTCTTTTGGTATGTTGCCCCACCACCGTGAGGCATTGCCATAGACCACACCATCGATTTCATTGCCCGTTACGAAGTTGCGACAAATCCTTTCCCATACCTGACCAACGTATGTGCTGAAGTCTTTACGGATAATATCCATGACGAGATTCTGGTGGTCGAGCTCAATGAGGTATTTGTTGGGATTGATAAACCTGTAATAGAAGGAAAGAAAGTTGTCACCAAGACGATACAGTCCTTTCTTGCTGCTCTTCGGATTGTCGCCAAATGGTATATCTTTCTCCACATAACCCAAATCGGTCAGTATGCCGATGGGCTGAGAAAGGTTGGTCGCAGGCTGCTGCATACGACTGGCTATTTCCGAAATGCGATTCACCCCGTTGCCCACCGTAGTAAGTAATGAGAAAGA
>QWCQ01000641.1_pt1 | contig 38086 bp, 35 predicted proteins | sample 1972701 | NCBI WGS metagenome assembly QWCQ01 (sample SAMN09866704, study PRJNA288562) | Human gut metagenome isolate pre4_stool, whole genome shotgun sequencing... | reverse complement strand
TGGTTGTTGCTCCCTGCAAGGGTTTGGCTCTAAAGGCACGCAAGCACCCTTTAGGGTGTATAATTGCGCCCTTAGAAAATCTAAGGGAGATTTAATTATATTATTTTTCCTAATTTTCTCTCATTATTTTTAGTGTTTCTTTAAATTCTTTTGTCTTGTTGCTTCTTCTAGTAGGATTTTTATTTCTTCATCTGTGAGTTCTTCTGCATTTTCTATAAGGCTTTCTAAGATTGCTCCTCTTGTGATTAGTCTATTAGTTCTTTCTTTTCTTTTTTTCACTATGTCTTGTTTTAATATTTTCTTTTCTTGATTTTTTAGTTGCCTTAATCTTTCTTCTGTATCATCAATTTTATCTTTTATTTCCTTTGATTCTTGTCTTATTTGTTCTAAATTTTTCATAATAATCTCCTTTCTTGTATTAAAAAAGAGATAACATTTCTGCTATCCCTTTCAAAGTTTCACTATTAAAATTTTATGTCTTTTGAAATATCATTTATATATCTATAATGATTTTATATTTCTTTTTGCTTCTTTCTTTTTAATTGTTCTTCTCTTCTTATAGGCCTGTCCTAATAACTTATGCTTCTATGAGATAAGTTCAATGTTGTCATAATCAAGTTTAATAAGTTTGTTAACACCACTTAATTCAGACTGACTATGCTTCATTTCTGTATTTACAAATTTAAGCGCGGTTTATAATTAAGTAGTATCCCCACCAACTTTATCAGCTATTTCTTTTATTCTATTTACCAATATCTCAATCCCTTAATTTTAGACATCAAAAAAGCACCTACCATTGTGATAGATGCTTTCAGTTAAATATTCATTTATATAATTTCTACTTTGATTATTTAATAGATTCATTGATGATTGATGATAGCTTATTAGAACTTAATATTACAGGTCTTCGTCTGATACCCTGACTGACACAGTTCCAGAAACATAACCGCTTGAAGTCGTAAAACTTATAGTATGTTTTCCAGATTTAGCATTATTAACTGTCAGAGATTTACCTTTTTTAGCAGGAATTGTCATTGTGTGTGTTTCTGAGCTGAACCAACCTGTTGAATATCTAATTGTTACAGTCATACTTTTATTAGTATCATTTTTTACCCAAACACGATATGCATTACAGTTCTTTGGTTGATCCCACGATGTTCCACTATTACCAATACTCTCGCTATCTATTGTCAAATAACTGGCATAAGGCACAATCATAAAACCGTCAAAATCCTCAACTATCGGAGTTTCTAAATCTTGTATCTTACTTGCGGTGTTTTTTTCTTTAGCCATCGCAAAACTAGAAGTTGGCATTACCATTGCCAACAACAGCATTAAAGCCATAGTTAAACTAATTGATTTCTTCATCTTTTCCTCCTTAATAATTTTATTCCAATCCTTCTGTTTCAGTTAAAGGATTGATAAATTTCTTATTTACTTCTAACTCAAATTCAATACAATTATGATTGTTTAATTCATGATTATGATCTTTTTCTGATTTTTTCCCTTCCGACTTTGTAGATACTATTTCTTTTCCCCTAAATAATTCCAGAAAAGAAAAAGCATTTGATTTCATATCTCTAACATAAATTCCATATTCTCCATCATTCGGAATAGTAAATTTTATCTCATCTTCTTGGTTTTCTACCCTCTTTTTTATAGGAGCTCCATAATCATTATAGCCCCAGCCAGCTTTAATATCTTCAGCAGGCAAAATACCTACTTCTAAATCTTTTCCTTTTAAAGACTTTAACTTAATGACTACGGTATCACCTTTTTTCCATTTTTCTCTAGCAAAAGTAGCTACACTTCCTTTTAACAAGCGGATTTGAAAATGCGTAGATCCTTTCTTATCTCTAGATTCTACTAAAAAATTCTTGCTTGAAAAGCATTTTGCATTGTTACTTTTTTTCGCAGCCATTACTACATTCAGACTAAAAACTAATGCAAAAAGCACAAGTGCTATAGAAAGTTTTTTTATATTTTTCATTTCTTTTTATCCATAAAAATCCAATAACTATCATAGTATCAAAACTATTCCAACAAAGTAGAATATAATCAATCGCCGTTCTTATACCTCTGAGGATTCGTATAAATCACGATAATTACCTCCCTCTTATAATTTTGTCTGACCTCAATATATTTGACATTAAAATCAAATATATTCTATTTTCCAACTGTTGTTTCTAGTTATATTATATAATATAGCATCTAAACTAATCGCCATTACTATATCTCATAGGATTTAAATCCATTATTTCACCTCCTATCTACCTTACATATGAATTTATCTTTACCTTTCCTGATAATGTTTTATTTGATCTATTATCAATCGTAACTATATATTTACTACCTCTATAAGCTTTTACTTTTAATGTTGAGTCTGAAGCAAATCTTTCATCATAAATAATTTTTCCATCTTCTTCAATAATTACTGAATAATCAACTCCTCCGGAGCAAGACATATCTTTTAATCTAACTGTAAATCCATCATGGACTGGACCTATCCATGTATCCATGTTAAATTTATATTCTGTATTAGCAAATCTATCTAACCTGATACTCTCATCAACATTTACTGATCTAAGTCCTATACTTGACACTTCTCCTAATTCTAACTTTTGATACTCTTCGTCACTAATTATTTGAACTCTATCCCCATATTTAGCGTCAATTTTATTTACTATCTCACCTTGGGAATTGATTCTATTTTGATTTAGGTCAGCCACATTGGCAAATACCGGTAAGCAAAATGTAAATGTAGACATAAAAACTACCAATCCTGCAAGTGTCTTTTTCCATTTTTTCATAATAAACATCCTTTCTTTATTTGGGTTTAATTCTAAAACTAAATTATTTGTATTACTTCCTATTTCTAATAACTTTAACATTGACATGCAATATTCTTTTCTATTTTTTATTGTGTCGCCTAAGTTTTCAACCACTAGCTTATCACAGTTGATTTCAATGTCCTGGTCTAGATATTTTAAGCTCAGCCATAAGAGTGGATTGTACCAATATATGCAGGCTATTATATTGACCAGGTGAGTTAGTAAAATATGAAATTTCTTTATATGCATTAGTTCATGGATCAAAACATGGTCTAGTAATTTCTCATCAGCTAATATATGATCTTGTAGGATTATCTTGGGTATTAAAATGCCAAAGGTAAGAGGTGTTTTTAAATTATTATTTATATAAATCTCTACTTTTCTTTTCAATCCAAATTCTCTTATTTTTTTCTCGCATAAAGTGTTATCAATAAGCGTAGAGCCTTTCATAACTTTATGAAATTTATAAATTTTTATTCCTAGGTAAGTAAAAATCAAAATCGAACCTATTAGTCGGTTTAGTTTAAAAAATATATAGCCTAGTTTATTTACTAACCAGCATAAGCAAGAATTAAAAAGATTTGTTAAACCTAGCAAATATGATAGGATACCATTTTCCTTGACACAATCTATTCCTAGCTTAAGTTCATAGGGACTTACTAAATAGATTAATAATACTATCCACAAAATAATACTTGCTGACCTAAAGGCTTTCTTATTTAATATTGGTCTAACTAAGAGAATTAGAACTAGAAAGTAAAGACTTTTTATAGATTTTTCTAGTGTGATTACCCTAACTAGACTTATTGCCATCCTTGTCTTCCTCTTGGTCCTCTTCGTCAAAGCTATCTATTAATTTTTTCATTTCTTCTATTTCTTCTTTTGTAACTTTTTCATTTTGCAAAAACGTTTTACACATATTTAGAAGTGATCCTTTGAAAAGTTTATGAAAGGCTTCTTTTTGCTTATTCAAAAGAGCATCCTCTCTTGATACAAGGACTTTAATTGTATATTTAGGGTATCTTCTAGCTATCGCTCCTTTTTCTACTAATCTTCCAAAAAATGTGTAGCAAGAGGTTTTGCTTATATCGTACTTTTCCATCAATATTTTTGATAAGGCAAGAGCTTGGATTTCTCCATTTTCGTCTAAGACATCTCCCTTCCATAATTCTTCCATTACTAGTAGTTCACCATCTGAAAATTCCAACTATATTACCTCCTTTATAAACTATAGTTTCGTTTGTTTTTTTATTTTTATATGTTTAATTATTTTCAACTTAAGTATATCATAGATTGAAATAATAGTCAAGTGTTTTTGACTATTTAAATAATATTTTTTGTATTTTAATATATCTATGATTAATTTTAAATCTCTTTTTCAAATGTATCTTCAAAACTAATAATATCATTAGGAGTGCAAGATAGAGCCTTACATAGTCTTTCTAAATTTTTAAATTTAATTGGTTTATCCTTACCCATTTGTGCCATAACATTTGTTGTATGTCCTGCCATAGCTATTACATCTGTTTTCTTTAGTCCTTTTTTTGCTAACTGTATCCATAATGGTTTATAGTTAAGTGCCATAATATTCCTCTTTTTCTATTTATTAGATTTATTTAATTATAGAATAAATATTGATTTTGTTAAATTTTATATTGATTTTTCTCCTTAATTTATAAATTTCAATTAAAAAACGACTGACCTTTTAATTCAATCGCTAAATGTCTTATATATAAATTGTTTTAAGTGGGACTTCTTATCCTTACCCTTTTAACCTTCTAACTTTGAGTATAAAAAAAGACGATAGAGTTTTTAATTTCTATCGCCATATTTTAAATCTTATATTACAAATATATCTATACTTTTCGACTCTTATTAATTTTTATTTTTATCAGTTCCATCAAGTTATCTGGTTTATCATCAATAACATTACACCATTCATTTTTTTGAAGTTCTTCATAAAAACTTGTCTTTAAAGTGCTTTCAGAAAATATACTTATATTTTTATTTTTTCTATTAAATATTCTATTTATTTTTATCATATTCTTCACCAATATATAGTAAGACTTCTTTTATATCATCAATGCTTATTAAATCTAATGTATTATTACGTTTTAAATTTTCAACTAATTGTTCATATTTATTTCTGATATTATCATCTAAAATATCTTCATAAAAACTTCTGACTTTTGAAAGTTCAATAACTTGGTTTTGAGTAATAACTTTCTCAAAATTTTGAATCCTTCTGAGTTGCAAAATTGAAGTTATATAGTAATATCCCGCTCTTATAACGTAATATTCATCATGCCCAAATTCTTCACATTCTTTCAAACATTTATGAAACTCTTGTTTTTCTGCTATTATCTTCTCTTTAAACCTCCTAATTAAAAAATCTTTATCAAACAAAATGTTTTTCGTTATATTTTTTAGCCATTGAAAATATCCTTGATGTCCTTTTACTAACTTACCATTATATATCACGCTGTTTTCATATGGCATACCAGCTGAAGCCGCAAATAAAAAAGATAAATAATCTCTAAAAACGATATCAACTTGATCCTTGTTTGTTTCATTCGATTCATCACTTATAGTTCCTTTATTATGCATATATCTATTTCCTTCAATTGGGTATCCTAATAACAAAACTATAAAATCATAATCACTTGGAAGTTTATTGTCAGGAATAACTGATGAACCATATTGTATCAAAAGGTAATCTTTATATTCTGGAAAATGTCTCTCAACAGTAGTTTTAATTTCTAACACTTTATCTATTTCTTCCTTCCAATTTTTGCTATTGTAATCAGTATTATTAAGTAATTCGTTAATGGTCGGTTTAACAAGCTCTTTCGACTTTTTCAAACTCCTAATAAAAAACCCTATAATAATTGTTATTATTAATTCGTTCCAAATTTTCATAAAAAAAACTTTTATTTGCTCAAACATATTTACTTTCTCCACATCAAATATCTTACTAAACTTATCTATTCAAATAAGTTACAATTATTATGTTAATTGCCCCAAAACTTATTTGTCAAAAGTTTTTTAATTATAATTCTAAATAAATTTTATTTAAACAACTAACTTTTTCCATTTTCTAATCTTAGTTCTAAACGTTCCAAATGGTGCCACTGTGTTTACATGGATAAATTTATACACTTCCCAAATAGCCGTTTTTGTTGCTTCATCTGCCCATTTTCTCATATGTGGTTTAAATAATTCTTTATCTGTTAATTCATCTATCAAAAGATATATATCTTCTATATTTTTTGTGAGTTGTTCTTTCAGTTCATATAGCGATTTATGGGCATAGGTATCTGTGAACCACTTATATAATTCTCCAAGTTGATTCCACTTTCTTCTGGTATATTGTCAAACTCTGAAATATATTTTTCAAAAGTTTTCTTTATCTCATTCTTTAATTCTTCCTTACTTTCATAAGACCTCATATGCCTACCTCCATGGTTTATATATAGATATTATACCAAAAATATTTTTATCCTAGGCTTAATTCATAATCTTGTAATCAAACTGTTTCTGTTTATTTTTATTTTATCTCTATTTGTTAAATACTCTTCCACATCAAACAAGTTTTTCTTATCATAATCTTCCAACAACTTGTAATTCTTATGCTTCGTAATATCAAACTTATCTGATAAGAAAGGTCTTACTCCTCTTGCTGGTATATACACTTACCACCATCCATTACAGTTATTTCCTCTTGGCTCATAAGTTCCTTGCCAGTTTTTTGATAATTTAGACCAAAAGATTTTTGATTTGATCTCGTTTCTGATGTGTTATATAGGTCTAAAGTAGAAACTACGTTTAATAACGTAGTATCATGCTTAATTGCTGTAATATTCCTTAATACCAGATAAAATAACTCTTTCTTTTTCAGAACCATCATCTAATGTAAATTTCAATAGTTTTTTTGACTTAGGAACTTCTTCACAATTCTTTACTTTTACAACTCTAAAATCAGACTTTGAAAAAGTTTCAAAATCAACTTCATCTTCAAATAAAGGCTCAACCTTTATTTTGCTGAAGTCTAATTTTTTTAAATCTGTCGTAACTTGGTCGTAAGTTTTGTCATTATTAGCATTAGAATCGCTATTTTCTGCGACTTCTTTGCCTATTGGCTTCATTGTAGGGAAGAAGATTACGTCTCTGATGGATGCTTGATTTGTTAATAGTATGATAAGTCTGTCAACACCTATACCAAGTCCACCTGTTGGTGGAAGACCAACTTCTATAGCGTTTAAGAAGTCTTCGTCCATTGGATGTGCTTCGTCATCGCCGTATTCTTTTTGTCTTAATTGTTCTTCAAATCTTTCTCTTTGATCGATTGGGTCGTTTAATTCTGAGAAAGCGTTTGCTATTTCCCAGCAATTCGCAAAGGCTTCGAATCTGTTAGTAATTCTTGGATCGTCCGGATTTCTCTTTGCTAATGGTGAAATTTCAACTGGATGGCCAATGATAAATGTTGGCTGATCCATATATTGTTCGCAGAATTCTTCGAACATTTCACTAATTACGTGGCCTCTAGTCATGCCAGGTTTAATCTCAAGTTTATGTTCTTTAGCTACTTCTAGAGCTTCTTCATCTGTATTTATCTTGTCAAAGTCAACGCCTGTGTGCTCTTTAACTGCGTCTTGCATCTTGATTCTTCTCCAAGGTGGAGTAAAATCAATAGTCTTGCCTTGATACTCAACTTTTGTAGTTCCTAAAACTTCTTTAGCTACGTAAGCAACAAGATTTTCAGTAATTTCCATCATATCGTTATAGTCAGCGTATGCTTCGTATAGCTCGATATTAGTAAACTCTGGATTGTGTCTTGTGTCCATACCTTCGTTTCTGAACATCTTACCCATTTCATAAACTTTGTCGAAACCGCCGACTATAAGTCTCTTTAGGTAAAGTTCGTTCGCTATTCTTAATGACATATCGATGTTTAGTGCGTTATGATGTGTTAAGAATGGTCTTGCGTTTGCGCCACCTGCGATATTGCCAAGGATTGGAGTTTCTACTTCTAAGTAGCCTAAGTTGTCTAGGTACTCTCTAATCTTTCTTATGATTTTATTTCTTAGTAAGAATGTTTCTTTTACTTCAGGGTTAACGATTAGGTCAACGTATCTTTGTCTGTATCTAAGGTCTGGGTCTTTTAATCCGTGCCACTTTTCAGGTAGTATTTGTAAGGATTTGGAAAGTAATGTAAGCTTTTTAGCTTTAATACTGATTTCGCCTGATTGTGTTTTAAAGACTTCGCCTTCTACGCCTATGATGTCGCCCATATCTAAGTATGAGATGATCTTGTAGGCTTCTTCGCCTAGTTCGTCAATTTTTGAAAGGATTTGTATTCTTCCCTTCATGTCTTGTATGTCCATAAAAGAGATTTTGCCGTGTCCTCTCTTTGACATAACTCTACCAGCTACGGTAACTTCTTTGCCTTCAAATTCTTCAAAGTTATCAGTTATATCTATTGTGTGATGATCAGGATTGAACTTTTCAATTAAGAATGGGTTCTTGCCTTGATCTTGTAGTTCTTTTAACTTTTGTCTACGAATTTGAAGCATTTCATTTAAATCTGTGTTTTGCATCTTTCAACTCCTATGATATCTTTGTTATTTTATATTTCTTAATACCTGATGGTGCTTCTACTTCAACAACTTGATTTCTTTTTCTTCCTATCATAGCTCTGCCAACAGGACTTTCGTTTGAAATCTTGCCGTTAAATGGATCCGCTTCTACTACACCAACGATTTGGTATTCTAAAAACTCGTCTGTGTCCATGTCTTTGAATCTAACGTTCGAGCCAACCTTTACCGATTTATTATCAGTATCTCCTGCCTCGTCTATAAGTACTGCATTTCTTAGTATATTTTCAAGTTTAGCTATCTTTTCTTCAAGTGCTGCTTGATCGTTTTTTGCTTGATCGTATTCAGCGTTTTCACTTAAGTCTCCGTAACCAAGAGCTATCTTGATCTTTTCCGCTACTTCTTTTCTTGCGACCGTCTTAAGGTACTCAAGCTCTTCTTCTTTTTGTTTTAAACCCTCTTCTGTTAAGTATTGTTCTTTGGCCATACATCTCTCCCCTTACATATATATTAACATTGTTATTATATTAGATTTACTCGTAATTGTCAAGCATTTTAAACACAATTGTTACCACGTTATCACATGTATATGGACTAAAAAAGATCTAAGACTAACTTAGATCTTTACAAAAACTATTTACTTGTTTTTTAGCTCTTCTTCGATTGCCTTTCTTAGTCCGGCCTCATCGTCTGGAAGGTCTTCATTAAATGATGGGTCAAGCACGAATAATATACTTGAGTCCTTCTTAAGAATGATGCACTCGCCATCTTCAGAGTCTGAATAATCTCTAAAGGCTTCGACACCCATATCATCAAGTATCTTAAATACAAGATCGAGCTTCTTGTTACGTCTTGTCACATAGTCTTCGAGCTCATCTGTGCCGATGGCATAAGCGCCAATCACTTGATACTTATCATACATGCCCTTATATTCATTAAGCAGCGGATACTCTTCGACATCGACGTACAAGTATTCTCTGTTTAGGAATATGTCTCTTGATAATATAAAATCGGCGTCATTGAATTTTAGCTTAAGTAGTGCTGGAAAACCATCTAGATAAATTCTGTAGTTGTATCCGTCCTCTTCGGGCTTGCAGCTTGGAATGCCTTTTAAAAACTCTTTGTAATCTTTTTCTTCTTTGAACATGCCTATCGAGTAGACAAGATCAAAGTCTCTGTATAGTCTTAGTAAATACATATAATCAACTCCTTAAAATATATATACCCAATTATAATTTAATCCAGTATCTTTTTGTTGAGTGAAGTTCATCTTCTTTTATAATATTCTCAAGCTCACCGCCACACGCTTCTATGGTCTTTGCTGACGCTATATTATTTACGTCACATGTAATAAGAACTTTTTCATAGTCATGGTTTTTATAAAACTTAAGTCCTTCTTTAAGCATTGCCTTTGCAAAACCTTTGCGCCTTTCATCTGGTACTATTGAGTAGCCTATGTGTCCACCAAACTTCATTAATAAGTCATTTAGTTCAAGCCTTAAATTTATCATGCCAATAACTTTGCTTTCATCATCGTCAACATAAATGTATTGAAAAGCAGGGACTATTCCCTCTGGACATGTGCTTTTATTTTCTATTGACTTATTCCTTTCAAGCCACTCATCAAAATCAAGTCTTTCAAGTCCACTAACCCCGCAAAATCTTTCTCCTGCTTCTATTATTTTCTCTTTAAACGCAAGTACTATATCTTTATGTTTTTTATTTGCTTTAATTAGTTTCATCTCTTCACTTCCTCTTATATATTATAATTTATTGAGGGGTGAATTGCAAGCAAAAAAGATGCGAAGATTTCTCCTCGCATCTCATTAAATATATTTACTTAAATTATTTATCTAAGCCAGCCATTCTCTTGTAGCTTGCAAGTCTGTCTTTAGCAGATTCTTCAGCTGCCTTGAATAAGATTTCTGCTTCTTCAGGGAAATCCTTTTGAAGTGATGTGTATCTTACTTCAGAGCCTATGAAGTCTTGGAATGATTCTGTAGGGTCTTTTGAGTCTAGTACGAATGGATTCTTGCCTTCTTTTTCAAGTCTTGGGTCGAATCTATATAGGTGCCAGTAACCAGATGCAACAGCTTGTTTTTCTCTGTTAACGCTCTTGCCCATACCGCATTTTAATCCGTGGTTGATACATGGAGCGTAAGCGATGATGATTGATGGTCCATCGTATTCTTCTGCTTCTTTAATTGCTTTAAGTGCTTGGTTCATGTTAGCGCCTAGAGCGATTTGAGCAACGTATACGTAGCCATAGCTTGTCATCATTAGGCCAAGGTCTTTCTTTCTGATCTTCTTACCAGAAGCTGCAAATTTTGCAACAGCTGCTGTTGGAGTAGCCTTTGATGATTGTCCACCTGTATTTGAGTAAACTTCTGTATCAAATACAAAGATGTTGATGTCTTTACCAGCTGCTAGTACGTGGTCAAGTCCGCCAAAGCCTATATCGTAAGCCCAGCCGTCTCCACCAAATACCCAAACAGACTTTCTGATCATGTAATCTCTTAGTTCATCAAGTTGTTCTAGTATTTCGTCTTGAGCTGCGTCGCCAGTCTTCTTAGCTAATTTGTCAGCCATCTTAGCGTAAGCTTCTTTACTTACTCTAGCATCTCTTATATCTGAAAGCCATAGTTTGAATGCTTCTTCAAGATCAGCATCCTTCTTGTCTAGTTCGATGTAGCCTTCCATAAGAGCTTTAATTCTCTTTCTGTTAACTTCATCAGCTAGAACGAAACCATAACCATATTCAGCGTTATCTTCGAATAATGAGTTAGCCCATGCAGGTCCCTTACCGCATTTGTTTACACAGTATGGAGTTGATGGAGCTGAACCTCCCCAAATTGATGAACATCCAGTTGCGTTTGCAACGATCATTCTGTCACCATATAGTTGAGTGATTAATTTAGCATAAGCAGTTTCACCGCAACCAGCGCAAGCGCCTGAGAATTCAAGAAGTGGTTGTTGGAATTGAGATCCCTTAACGCTAAATTTATCCATAAGGTCGTCTTTTACTTCAACTTCGTCCATAGCGAAATCCCAGTTTTCACTTTCTACTTCAGCAATGTCTTCGAAGTGAACCATTTCTAGTGCTTTTTCCTTAGCTGGACAGATGTCAGCGCAGTTACCGCAACCTGTACAGTCAAGTGATGAAACTTGCATTCTGTATTGTAATCCTTCTAAGCCTTTACCCTTAGCTTCGATTGTTTCAAATGTTTCAGGAGCCTTAGCAGCTTCTTCATCATTTAGAAGTATTGGTCTGATAACAGCGTGAGGGCAGATGTATGAACATTGGTTACATTGGATACAATTTTCTTTGTGCCACTTAGGTAGGTTAACAGCAATAGCTCTCTTTTCGAACTTAGCTGTACCATTTTCAAAAGTACCGTCTTCAATACCTACAAACTTAGATACTGGAAGAGTGTCACCCTTTTGAGCGTTCATTACTTCAGCGATTTCTTCGAAGAACTTAGTAGTTTCTTTCTTTTCTTCTTTTTCGTCCTTTAAGTCTTTCCAGCTTTCTGGATATTTAATTTCTTTTAATTCTTCAATACCCTTGTCAACTGCTTCGTAGTTCATATTAACTACTTTTTCACCCTTACGTCCATAAGATTTAACGATAGAGTCTTTTAAGTGAGCAATTGCTTCGTCAAGAGGAAGTACTTCAGATAACTTGAAGAATGCAGCTTGCATAATCATGTTAGTTCTTCCGCCTAGACCGATTTCTTCAGCGATTCTAGTTGCGTTTATAGTGTAGAACTTAGCATGGTGCTCAGCAATAGAACGTTTTAAGCTGTTAGGTAAGTTTTCTTCTAGTTCCTTTTCGTCCCAGATGCAGTTTAATAAGAATGTTCCGCCATCTTTAAGTCCATCTAGTAAATCATATAGATTGATGTAAGATTGTTTTGAACAGCTTATGAAGTCTGCATGACTGATTAGGTATGTTGATTTGATAGGTGATTTACCGAATCTTAAGTGAGAAACAGTTACACCACCTGACTTCTTAGAGTCATAAGCAAAGTAGCCTTGTGCGTAAAGGTCAGTGTTATCACCGATAATCTTGATAGCTGACTTGTTAGCACCTACTGTACCGTCTGATCCGAAGCCCCAGAATTTACACTTGATAGTTCCTTCTGGTTCAGTATTTATAATTTTCTTAATTTCTAGTGATTTATGAGTAACATCATCATTGATACCAATAGTGAAGCCATTGATAGGATTTTCTGATGCTAAGTTTTCATATACAGATAAGATTTGTGAAGGAGTAGTATCCTTTGAACCTAAACCGTATCTACCACCAACGATAAGTGGCTTAGTATCTGCATCGTAGAACATTGACTTAACGTCAAGGTATAGTGGTTCGCCTAGAGCGCCTTTTTCCTTAGTTCTATCTAGAACAGCGATTCTCTTAACAGTCTTTGGATATACATCGAAGAAGTATTTCTTAGAGAATGGTCTATATAGTCTAACCTTGATAAGACCAACCTTCTTGCCATTGCTGTTTAAGTAGTCAACAGTTTCTTCAACAGTATCAGTTACAGAACCCATAGCAACGATGATGTCTTCAGCGTCTTCAGCTCCGTAGTAGTTGAATGGTTTGTATTCTCTTCCTGTAATCTTTGAAAGTTCCTTCATGTAGTCAGCAGCTATCTCAACGATATCTTCATAGTGCTTGTTAGATGCTTCTGCAGCTTGGAAATAAATATCAGGGTTTTGAGCAGTACCTCTAGTTACCGGATGTTCTGGGTTCAAAGCGTTTTCTCTGAACTTTCTTAGAGCGTCCTTGTCAAGAAGTTTCTTTAGATCTTCATAGTCAATAACTTCGATCTTTTGAATTTCGTGAGAAGTTCTGAAACCATCGAAGAAGTGTAAGAATGGTACTCTGCCCTTAATAGCTGAAAGGTGAGCAACACTTGCAAGGTCCATAACTTCTTGAACCGAGCCAGATGCTAACATAGCAAAGCCAGTTTGACGGCATGCCATAACGTCTTGGTGGTCACCAAAGATGCTTAGAGCGTGAGAAGCAAGAGCTCTTGCTGATACGTGGAATACACCTGGTAGTAATTCACCAGCGATCTTATACATATTAGGAATCATAAGTAAAAGACCTTGTGAAGCTGTATATGTAGTAGTTAATGCACCTGCTTGTAATGATCCGTGTACAGCACCAGCTGCGCCAGCTTCAGATTGCATTTCTTGAACTAATACTCTTTCGCCAAATATGTTAGTCTTGCCGTGAGCAGACCAGCTGTCAACAGCTTCAGCCATATTTGAAGAAGGAGTTATTGGGTAGATGGCAGCAACTTCTGTAAATGCGTATGATACATATGCAGCAGCTGTGTTACCATCCATGGTTTTAAATTGTTTTGCCATTTTTATTCCTCCTATAAAATTATTATCTTTCACAAATGTAATTATATAACAAAGGCCAAATATTTGCAAGGGTAATTTATAAATGTGATTTAAATCACCTATAAAATTTACTTATACATAAATGGCTTCATATAGCTTTTACTTATAACTACGCTTATGGCCTTGCCACGATAATCACAGAACACTAGATAAGTAAAATCACTTGCTTAAGCGTGCGTCATTCGGCTAATAGTTTTGCCATGATAAACGCTCGTCATTCGGTTAGTTATTTTGCTAGCTCTATTAAAAGCTTTTCTTAAAACAGCGATTTCGATTAACGCGTACTTCAATGAGCAAGAAAAAGACCTCAAGCTAAGTCGAGGTCAATTGATATGATTAAATATTTAATAGTTTTTTTATAAAGTCGCCATTCTCTTCATCTATGTTTGAAAGCATAAGGCTAGTATCACTTGTTGTTATCAGATAAGAAAGCTTTCCTTCGTCATCTATCCTTGGAACTAAGGTCAATGAGTTAGTTAAGTTCATAACGCCATTGATCCTTCCTAGCAATTGATAATAATTACTCATAAAAGCTGAATAATTTTTTTGGATTAAAGCAAGACTTTCTTGACTCATAAATTCAGGATTTAAGAATGAATACTTGCGCTTTACATCTGCTTTTGCTTGTGATAAAAGCAAATCCTTAAGCTCTTGAACTTCTTCATCTGTAAAAACATCATCAAAGTTATTAAGTATATACTGTCTTAATAAGGCAGCTCTAAATATCGGATAGCTCGATTGATTATCTACTTCCATCTCGTTGTTTGAGATAACAACTGTGCCATGAACCACTTCATACCATTTCTTGTGATTTATTTTTGAATTTTCTTCCATAAATCTCGTAATAAAAGCTACATGACTCTCTGATTGTTCGATAACGCTGCGGCTCTCATCAGCTACGCCATTACCAATATTATGAATTACTTTACCATCGTTTTTAACTGTGATGGAACCTGCCATATAGTTTTTTACTTCTATGGTAAATATACCTTTATTGCTAATAAGAATTAAATCGTTTTCTCTTTGCTGGCCATTATGAGCTACGTTTACATTTCTAAGCAGCTCCCAATCTCTTGGCAAAACGCTTCTTAAGTATTCATAAGTAAAGTCTTCACCGCTTTTGCCTCTAGCTAGACCTTTATATAAGTTCTTGTTTGTTTCTATATTTTCAACAATGCTTTTTAATATAGATAAATATCTATTGCCTAAAATAACAAAATTATCATATAAATTCTTTAGACCTTCAAGCGCATCCTCATTACCCTCAAGATAAAAAGTTCTTATTTCAGGCTCTATTTCTTCATAAGTGAAGTCTTGATTAACGATTATATGCTCAATTGGATTTTCGCTAGATCTAAGTTTCTTTATATAATCATCATATTTTGAATATCTATTCTCAATTGTCGAAAAATAATTTGCATCGCTTGTATCGGTATTGGTATATGGATAGGCATAAAATATATACTTAAACGCAGTGGCTAAGACATTCTCAAGGCTTACGGAGTTGTACTGAAGGTAATCGTAGTATGACCTTCCAAATCCTAAGCCTTTTAAGTGCGCGTAAATGATTTCATGTATTGACCTTGTCAACAGGAAGCTTGTTTCCAAAAATGATGTCGCTGCGATATAAGCACTTGCTTCATTCTTAGTAATCAATTTTATGAGATCTAATGAATCGCCAAAGGCATGTCCGTGATAATACTCTAAAAATTCATCGTTTGTTAAATATAGTTCTTGGAACAATTCACTTTCTTCTGCCTTATATATCTGTGAATCATATACTAAGCCGCAGATATCTTTTATTCCTATTTCTATATCATATGTGTTAATTCCAAACTCTTTTTTATATTCATTAGCTTTTTTTAGTTCAAACATTAATAAATTATACATAATATCATCAAAGTCATCTTCACTTAAAGCACAGTACTCCTTGTAGCCATCAGACGTAACTTTATCAATTTTTGCAGAAGGATACTCGCCTAGTTTTAGAGCTGTGATGATGTTTACAGAAAGCATAAATCTATTTACTGCTTGTCCAGTTTTTTTAATTGCCTTAACTCCTTTGTCTAGTGCCATATATGTAATGTTTCTCGCAGCATCATAAAAAATGTCATCAAATATACTCATAATTAACCCCTTTCCTAAATATTATTAGCCACGTGATTTTATTTCGTAGTTATCTATATATGCATCAAAATTACATTCAAAAAAATCAGGCAGACCGTCATCTGCTTCTTCATCTTGAATTTCTTCCTCTATGGATGCTTCGCTCTCTTCTTCATAGTGCTCATCTATATCATTTTTATCTTCATAGGCAGGCTCTTCTGTAATGGCCTGAGCACCATAATCACTTTCTTCAAAGCTAGACTTATCTTTATCAGCTGCCCTAGCTTCTAAGAGCTCATCTTTATAAGGGTCGTCAATTATCTCGAGAATTTCTTTTAAAATTTTATCTTCAGATATATTATAAAACATTTCAGGATCAAATAAGCCTATGCCATAGGTATATTTATCAACAACTTTAAGTATGCTATTAAAAATATTCACAATATCTCTATCGTAGTCAAATTCATACCTATCTTTATTTTCACTCCATTGCTTAAACGTCAATTGAAGTATCTCATCTCTGTTGACCTCATAAAATCTTCCAGCGTCTGCTTTTATATAAACGTCTTGAGAAATTAAAAATCTCATGTATATATCTTTTATCGCTATTAAATACGGTCTATAATCAACGTTACTAATCTCAAAATCACTAGAAGCGCCTCCAAATTCTCTAAGTATATCAAAAAATTCATTAAAGCTGAATTGCAAATTGTAAAGGCCTAAGACATCCTCGGCTATCGTTTGTAAATTAGCTTTTACTTCATCTAAGCTAAGTTTTATATCATCAACTGGCATTTCTAATCCTCCTTTATCATTCTTAATTAAATTATATCACATATCTAAATATTATTTACAAAAAAAGATACTTTAATCAACTAAGTATCTTTTCTGAAAAATTCATATATATCTTTTTATTTTCTGGGGGGGGGCTATGCCGACTATCTCATCAATTATAGAGCAAATATTTAAAACCACCAAAACCTGTCAGTCTCGTTTTTTATTTCTAAGCCATGGTATTACTCTGTTTACTTCTTTTAAATATTCTTCATACTCTTTGCCAAATTCATTTTTTAACCATTTTTCTTCTGTGTTTTTCATTAATATTGTTAAGAAAGCCCAAAAAACAAAGGGCAATATTAACAAAATATAATTTGATGTAAATAAAAGTATAGCTGTGAATATAAATAAAAATGCTGAATATACGGGATTTCTTACAATGCTGTATACTCCTGTCGTAATCAATTTATTCTCTTTAACTTTTTTATTTATTTTTTGAATTATAACCGCTTCTATCCATAAATATAGTCCGAGCATTATAAAGAGTATTCCTATAATAATAAATATTATTTTCCCTTTACTTATTTCGCCTTGATATAGGTATCCCTTAAGATGAAGGTATCTTCCTAATATTGTAAGAATTAAACAAGTGATTACATATATCGGCTACAGTTCCATCTAACATATATTCAGGTATGTCTTCATCTCCTTTTGCGATTTCTCTTGCTGTTTTAATGTACGTCGGATCAATCATTACATCCTTGTAGTTAAGTTCTTTTAATTTCTCCCAAATTTCTTTGTTCTCATCGACAGTTACATCCGGAATTCCTCCTGGAGAAACTGAAATAATCTTGCCTGGCATTGGAAGTGGTCTACCTATTGCATTGTTATGCAAAAATATTCCAAGAGATAGGCAAGCTCCTGATGAAAATCCAAGTACGCTTATGTTCTCCGCCTTATAAGTTTCGGTCATCAGCTTATAGGCTTCAAAGGAAACTTCATAGGTCTTATTTATCTTTACATCTTCTGAACAAAGAGGATAAAATAAAAACCAAACATCTTTGCTGCTTTGTTCCATTATTCTTTCCGATAATTTAAAATCCAGTTTATTCGGTTGTGTAATCATTCCTCCTCCGAATAGATAAAGAACTGCACTGTCGGCGGGCGTTTGATTTTTTTGATATGAAATCAGTCTGTATCCCATAACATCCCTATCAAAAAGATAATATTTTTTTCTCGTAGCCCTTGCCTTTGCCTTTTCTAAATCAAATACCGCCTTTGCATTTTCTTCCTTTGCATACTCAAGCATTTCTTCTTTGTTCTTTAAAAACATTTTTTTGACGCCTACCATTCTTACTATTGTCGATGCAATTTTATAAGTTAAACTCATTTTATTCCCCTCCCTTAATAATCAATTAATCACAATTTACAAGTTTTCACCAATACTTATCCAAATAACTTCGCTTTATTCTCTATCGCCTGTGATAAAATAATCGCAACAATCTGCTCCATTTGCTATAGTATCTTTTCTGTGAAGTACTCCATGCTCAAGACTTATCATAAGCTCATCAAGTTCGCAGAATAGTGGCATTAATTCATCTACCCCCAGCTTCTTTGTGTAAGCACAAATAGGACAACGAGTAATTCTATAATAACAAGCGCCTTCATAAGGTTCTCCCTCAAAATCAACTTTAAATGACGTAGGATATAGCTTTTCTTTTTCCTCTGTATACCACTTGTAATACTTAAGAATATTTTTCTTATTGGCCTCTTTTCCTCTCTTAGTATTTAGATTAATTAAGGAAAAATACCATTTGACAGAATAAAGAGATTGGCGCATCATTTCCTGAATGGTTTCTGGTGGAATATTTTTCTCACTTGCTATATAAGGAGCAACAAAGGCAAGGGCGAACATCTCATTGTATGCCATAGGATTGTCATTACCTATATCATCTGCTTCTTCTATTAATTTTCGATAAATTATTTTGCTCTTTTTAATAATTTCTGAAGCATATCCTTTATCATACTTCTCTATAAGAACTTTTTTCATCTGTCTTTTAAATAACCAAAAATAAAAACCATTGTACTTCATCTTGCATACCTCATTAATTTTCTAAAATTTTTATAATAATTTATATACTATTTTATTTTCTTCCAATAAGAATAGTTGAGCCAGAAAGTCCCAGCAAGATAGCTTCTTTATGAGTCATAAAAAGACCCTTTGTTGTATCAATTAATTGCACATCTTGATAACCATCTTTTTTTAGCTTTTCTATAAATTTATTCATATCTCCATATCTTGACTTATTCATCAAATCATGAATAGCAAAAACTCCGCCTTTTTTAAGCACACGAAATGTTTCCAGTAAAAGTTTTTGTTTGTTTTTTCCTACAATGTTGTGATAAACATAATTGCTTGTAACTGCATCAAAACTTTCATCTTCAAAGGGAAGATCCACTGCATTTCCTTCTACAAATCTCACGTTTGCTACTCCCTCAGCACTAGCATTGTCATGGCAGAGCTTCTTTGAAAATTCGCTCTTGTATGGACCACTCCATATATCACAGCCCACCATGATCGCCCCCGGATTTTTCTTAGCACAGGCTATAGTAAGAGCCCCACTGCCGCAGCCCACATCTAAGCCCACTCCACCATCTTGTATTTTTACATAGCCCGCAGTCCCTTCTATCATGACTTTAGCGAGCTTTCTTTTACCCTTGTAATCAAAACTCTTATATAAGATGCTTAACCAGACAGTAATAAAAAGAAGTATTAGGCATACTAAGCCTAGGATAATCCCACAGATAAGCCTTGGCTTTCCTTGAAGAACTAGGTCACTTGCACCAAATATGATAAACAAAATAAAACTTACTAGACTTTCGCCAATTTTAGCGACCAAGAGTCTTTTAGGAACCCAGTTTTTGTAATCAGCTTTTATTTTTTTGTCATCATAAAAATCTAATTGTTTCATAAAATTTTCTCCTCTTAATAAATAATTTTATAAAATTTCTTTTTATCTTCTAATCTAATATTTTTAATTACCACTTTATAATCTTATTCTAAATCTATGTTAGCACTCGCTAACTAGTTTGTCAAGCACTTTATATAAATAATTAAATAAACTTTGAATTTGCATAAACAAAAAGTGCTACTCGAATAAGACTAGCACTAAGATTTTAATATTTTAACTCTTCATTTAAATTTCAAGCGATACTTCAATAAAAAAAAAGATACTTAAATCAACTAAGTATCTTTTCTGAAAAATTCATATATATCTTTTGCGTTTGTCTTTGATATGCCCCTGACTGATTCAAGCTTTTCAAGGCTTGCTCTCCTAATCGCATCTATATCATCAAAGGCTTCGTATAATATCTTTTTCTTTTTAGGTCCTATGCCAACTATCTCATCGAGTATAGACTGATTGATGTTTTTCTCCCTTAAGGACCTATGATATGTGATGGCAAATCTATGTGCCTCGTCTTGTATTCTTGTTAATATCTTGAATAGCTCTGAGCTCTTATCAAGCTTAATGATCTCACCCATATAAGCGAGCGAATCTGTTCTGTGATGGTCGTCCTTCTTTAGTCCAACGACTGGTATCTCTATACCGAGGCTATCTAAAACCATCTGCGCGCTCGATGCTTGACCAAGGCCACCGTCTATAAGTATGACGTCTGGCAGCGCCGCGAATGAACCTTCCTTGTCCTTCATACTTCTCATAAAGCGTCTCTCTAAGACTTCTCTTAGTGAGCCGTAGTCGTCTGGCCCAACTATGGTCTTGATCCTAAAGCGCCTGTACTCATTTCTTTGCATATCTCCATTCTCATATACAACCCTGGACGCGACTGAATTTTGTCCCATGGTATTGGATATATCGTAGCACTCAAGCCTATTTGGCACATCTTCAAGCCAAAGTAGATCCTTAAAGCGCTGCATCGCCATATCTTTCAAGGCCTTCTTCCTTATATATCTATCCGCATGTTTCTCAACCATGTCGATGGCGTTTTTCTTCGCCATAAGCACCAAGGCTCTCTTCTCGCCTCTTTGCGGCACGTGTATATCAACTTTGTGATTTGCTATCTTTGAGAGTGCCTCAATCATTTCCTCTCTATCGGTGAAATCGATTTCTGAAATGATTTCGTTTGGCATATCGATGTTGGCTGAGTAATGCTGCGAGATAAAGGCTTTGAATATGTCTTTGATTTCGGTCTTCTTTTCATTTTCGAATAGATAATAGTTCCTTTCAAGGATTTTGCCGTCACGTATGATAAATAGTTCGAGTATAACGTCTGAGATGCCTTCTGCATAAGCAAGGACATCTCTATTGATGGCGTCGGGCGAAGTGATTTTTTGCTCCTTGTGTATGTCGTTAAAAGCATTGACCACGCTTAAGTACTCGGCTGCCTTCTCGAACTCAAGATTCTTAACCGCTTCGTCGAGCTTCGCCTTATATTTCTCCAAAAGTGATTTATCTTTATTTTGAAGTATCCTCATCGCTCTATCAACAAGTTCCGCGTATTCTTCTTCTGTAACTTCGGCTCTGCAAGGCGCTATACACTTGCCTATGAAGTAGTTAAGGCAGGGCCTGATCTTGCCCTTAACTTTCTCGATATTTAAATTACAGTCCCTAAGCTTAAGCTCTCTATTGATAATATCTATCGCAATATTGACGCTGGCAGCGTTTGGGTACTGGCCAAAGTACTTTGCTCCGTCTTTTCTAAGTAAACGCGTTTTTAATATGCGCGGATACTTTTCGTTAGTCGTCACCTTGATGTAAGGGTAGCTTTTGTCGTCACGAAGGACTATATTGTACTTAGGTACGTAACGCTTAATAAGGTTGGACTCTAGAATCAGAGCCTCAACCTCATTATCAACAATTATATATTCAAACTCAGCAATGTTTTTTACCATCGCCTTAACTTTTTCAGAGTGATTAGTCGAGCTCCTAAAGTAGCTCCTCACTCTATTAGATAAATTTTTCGCCTTGCCTACATAGATTATCTCGCCCTTGTCATTCTTCATTATATATATGCCAGGGTTTTTAGGCAGCTTCTTTATCTCTTCTTCAAAGTTAAACATTAAATCTCACTTGTTACCTTTTTTAGCCAAGCTTTTTCGTCTTCATTTAAAAGCGGGCTTATTTTTTCATAAACGGCTTTATGGTAATCGTTTAGCCACGATATTTCTTCAGCTGTAAGCATATCTTTATCTATAGCGTCCTTATCGATAGGCGCATATGTTAGTGGCTCAAGTCTAAAGAATTCGCCGTATTTACTTGTGCCTGCGTCTTCAACATAAACAAGGTTTTCAGTTCTAACGCCATATTTACCGTCTTCATAAACACCTGGTTCAACGCTGAATATCATGTTCTTAACTAGGTCTACATCATTATATCTAGATGAAATATTATGTGGTCCCTCATGAACATTTAGTAAGTAGCCAACGCCGTGACCAGTGCCGTGAAGATAATCCATTTGGTTTTTGTAAAGGTCTAGTCTTGCTAATAAATCTAGTGAAGATCCCTTAGTGCCCTTCTTAAATACAACGCTCATAAGTCTGATGAAGCCCTTTAAAACTAGAGTAAAGCCTTTTCTTTCTTCATCACTCAAATCGCCCATCGCCATAGTTCTAGTGATATCTGTTGTGCCGAACTTATATTGTCCGCCGCTATCGACAAGTAAAAGTCCCTTTGCTTCAAGCTTTTTATTAGTTTCTTCGCTTGACATATAGTGAACGATTGCGCCATTGTCAGCGTAACCGCAGATAGTATCGAAGCTTTCTTCTAAGAAATCTTCTGACATTGCTCTAAACTCATGAAGTTTGTCTTGAACTGTAAGCTCATCAAGCTCAGTCTTATCAGACTCCTTAAGCCACTTCATGAATCTCGCTATAGCAACGCCATCAGTGATGTGCGCCTTCTTTATATTTTTAATTTCAGTATCATTTTTAACTGCTTTAAACTTTGTAGTGATATTTATGTCATCTATAACGTAGTTGTCGTCTTCGATTAGCTTAAACATGTATCTATTGATTTTGTTTTCGTCTAGGTAAATGGTCTTGTCCTTGATCTTTCTTAAATCATCTTCAAAAGCTTCATACGCCTTAACTTCAACACCTTGTGCATTAAGTGCCTTGATTATGGCATCATCAAGCTTGTCAAGATCTGTGTAGATGGCTGCCTTATCAAAATCGATGTAAGCATAAGAAATTAGTACTGGCGAGTCTTGTATATCGTTTGCTCTAATATTATATAGCCAGCAGATATCGTCAAGTGAAGCGATTATGCTAAGGTCAGCGCCTTCTTCTTTAAGCGCTTCTCTAAATCTTTTTAGCTTATCTTTAGTGCTTTCACCAGCTTCTTCGTCTGATAGTATAAAGGCTTTATCCTTCTTAAGAGCAGGTCTATCAGTCCAAATCTCTGAAATAAGGTCGACGTCGTCAACAAATTTAACGTCCCTACCATCAACAAGGTCCTCTATCCTTTCAAACATCGCTTCAGAGAAAGTCTTGCCATTAAAGCCAATCACTTCTCCCTTGGCTACGCTATCTCTAAGATATTCCATAAATGTTGGAACGCCTGGCTTACCCCATTTATATAGCTCATATGAAGTGCCCTTTAATTGATTTTCTGCTTGAACGTGATATCTTCCGTCTGCCCATAGCATTGCCTTATCCATAGTGATGATGACATTGCCTTGTGAGCCAGTAAAGCCTGATATGAAGACTCTATCCTTGTAGTGATCAGAAAGATACTCGTTCATATGTGGGTCCGCTGTGGCAACTATATACATAGTGATACCGTTTTTCTTCATTAATTCTCTTAAACTTTTAACTCTATCGTCAATTGACATTATAAAACCTCCCTTATATATGTATTATACCACATAAGGTGATTTTTTAATATATGGACTTGAAAATATATTATTTGTACAAATTGCTTTAAATGTGCATAACATTTATCTTGTCTTTAATAAATTTATATGTTATAATTAATCGTATGAGAGAGGTAAAAAATGACAAGAATTATAATTGATAGTGCGAGTGATTTCACGCAAGAAGAAATAAAAGAATTTGATCTCGAAGCATTGTATGTCAGTGTTTTTGACACAGATGATGTGGAGACTATCCTACGTGACGGACTTGATATAAAGCGCTCTGATATATATAAAGCTATGAGAAAGGGTAAGATTTTTAAGACTAGTCAGATCAATCTAAACCAATACCTAGAAGGTTTTGAAAAGGTATGTAAGGAAGGTGAAGACTTTATCTACATCTGCCTTTCCTATGGACTTACAACGGCTTGGGATACATCGCGCATGGCGATTAAGATGCTTGAAGAAAAGTATCCCCAAAGACGCATGGTCTCAATCAACTCAAAGTCGATGACTATAGGTGAGCAAATCATAGTTAGAGATATAATTGAAAAGAAAAACAAGGGCTACTCACTTGACGAACTTGAAAAAAGAGCAAATGAGATTAGTGGCAAGGTAGTTCATCTCTTCACTGTTGATGACTTAAACTACTTATTCATGGGTGGAAGAATTTCTAAGACCGTGAAGAATGTTGGTCAAGTCTTAAACATAAAGCCGCTGCTTGGTGATGACGACGATGGTGCTTTAGCTCTTAAAGACAAGGTGCGCGGCGAGGCAAAGATATATAAAAAGCTAAGCAATACTTTCATAGAAGATGCTAAGAAAAATCCTGATGTATTGAAGCACGCAATAGTTGGTCACACTGACAACATTGAAGGCGCTCAAAAGCTTTTTGATATGATATCAGCTGAAGTCGATACTAAGGATGTCATCATTAGAGAGATAGGCCCAGCAATAGGTGCTCACTTAGGACCTGGTGCTGTTGCCATCGCTTACTTAGACGAAACAAGATAGATTTATATTTGGTCAAACTCATTAAGAGCTTGACCATTTTTATGCAAAGAAAAACTCCTAATCGTTTGATCAGGAGTTTTGTATTTTTTAAAATTTTGTATCGACGTAATCACTTGTTAAGTCTATATTTAATTTTCTAAATAGTTCTATGTCTGTTAGATTAAGCATAGCTGTCGAGTGCGCTCTTAAGTTTCTTATCTTAGATAAATTGTCTATACATAGCTTGGCGCTCGGATTAAACATCTTTGATGTTGCTAAGCAGATTAAAACCTCTTCGACATTTAATAAAGGACTTTCTTTCTTTTCGATTATGCCTTTTACTTCCTTTATTGGTTCAAGTATCGCCTTATCTATCAAGTGTAAATCGTCTGGTATATTCGATATATACTTAAGCAGATTAAGTACAGCAGCTGCGGCTGAGTCCATAAGCTCGCCATCTCTACCAGTTATGATAGTGTCTTCATATTCGATAGCAGTAACATTTGAGTTAGTGATACCCATCTTGATTAGTTCAGCCTTTTTATTTCTTGCTGCAACTAAAGATTTTCTGTCCTCAACGGTAAGGTTAAGCTCTTCCATAAGCGTTTTGATCCTTTGAGCTTCGTCCTTCTTTTGATTAGTCATCTTGTAAGTAAGTAGCGCCTTTAAGTATCTTCTTATAATCTCTTGTCTCGATGCTTCTTTAACTACTTCTTCATCAATGATGCCTGACTTGATTCTGTTGACGCCCATGTCAGTTGGTGATTTGTAGAACTCCTCACCCATGATTCTATCAAGTATCTTCTTTAATATAGGAAAGGCTTGTACGTCTCTGTTGTAATTTACTGAGATCTCGCCATAAGCTTGTAAATGGTATGGGTCGATTTGATTGACGTCACTAAGGTCAGCAGTCGCCGCCTCATAAGCAAGATTTAGCTCGTGCTTTAAAGGCATGTTCCAAACTGGGAAAGTCTCGAACTTTGCATATCCAGCCTTAACACCGCGTTTGTACTCATGATATAGCTGCGAAAGACATGTAGTCATCTTGCCGCTACCAGGACCCGGACCAGTTACCACGATGATTGGCATAGTCGTCTCGATGTATGGATGCTTGCCAAAACCATCTTCAGAAAGTATCTTGTCAACGTCATTAGGGAAGCCCTCAGTCTTGTCATGAAGATAAACCCTCATGCCTCTTGCTTCCATATATTCCTTAAATTTATCAACATTTTCGTCCTTTTTGTAACGGTTGATAACAACGCTGTTGATCTTAATGCCCTTTGCCTTTAATCTCTCGATAAGTCTGATTGCTTCTCTCTCGTATGTTAGCCCAGTGTTGTTGTTTAGCTTGTTTGATATGATGTCTTGAGCGTGTATAGTGATGATGACCTCCATCCTGTCCTTTAACTTCTCAAGCAAGACAGTCTTGACGTCTTCGTCGTAGCCAGGCAAAACTCTTTGCGCGTGCTTGTCGCCGATAAGCTTACCGCCAAACTCCATATAAAGCTTCTCAAACTTTTCAACCCTCTTAAGGATATAGTCGCTTTGTTCTTTTATATATAATTCATTCGAAAAACCTAGTTTCATCTTTTCACCTCGTTAAGATTATAACATATGAGTAAAATTATTACAATTATTTTTTTGCTAATGGATGAAGATTTTGAGAATGGATTTGCCACTCTTATGTAAATGGATTCGCCATTGTTAAGGGAATGGATTTTGTAAAATGATTTTCGAAGTAAATTGATTAATGGAAATAGTTTTACGCAGATGAATTTAGCAAAAATGATTTTAACGCAAAAAATCTTAGGACGAAACGCCCTAAGATTTTTTTATAGTTTATTTAGTTGAATTATCTATTTATATATAATTTTTCTATATGTCCATACCTATCTGCTACTATTTGAATACTAGCATTTTTAAAGAAAGCTTCATCTTTTGTTGTCAATTCATAAAAAGAATAATTTGTTTCTATTGTTGTATCTCTATCTATATAATAACCACTATCATTAGTTGTTTCATATAAAGATATTTTATCTGGTCTCACATTTGCTTGATAGACTTTAAGTGTAGTATATCCATATCTTTCATTATATTTATTAGGTGCTGTAGTTGTAGGAATTGATTGTAATACACCATCTTTAATTTCAAACCAATATGATTTTCCAGTTGTTAAATATGAAGAAGATATTCTTCCTAAGCTTATTTTGCTGCCATATCTATCTTTATCTGTAACCATCCAGAAATAATCACCTACAATAGAGTCTACTTTACCATAAACCCAATTGCCATAGCTATATCCATTGTTATATCTTGAATCAATAACCATAATCTTTTTAATAACGTCTTTATCTTTTTCAAGAATAACTACTCTTGATCCTTCACCTATATCTCTTACTCTTACGCCGCTTCTTGAGTCAAAGTTATCTGCTCTTAAATCATAATCGTAGTAGTAAGTTTCTCTATTGTAAGAGCTATTTGTTGAATCCTTTGGATATAATTCTATTTGCCATTGGTCACGGTCTCTGCCTCTACTATTGTTTGAGTAAACGATATATTCGTTGTCAAAGCCGTCGCGAACTTCTATATAAGAAACTTCGTTGTTATATCTAGCGTCTGTTTCGATTTCAACATATACTGAACCTAGTCTTTCTAGTTCGCTGTATGACAATTTACGATCTCTAGAATATTTTCCAGAATTGTATCTGCTGTCATAAATTTCATAATCAGTATCTCTACTTGGTATTCTATAAGTGTTTTCTCTACCATTTAATGAAACTATAGTGATGTCTCTAGAAGTTAATTTCTTTATATAACCCTTGTAATCATCTGATGATGAAGTTACTTCAAGTGTTTTAACAATATTGTTGCGGATAGTTGCCTTAACTTGAACGCCATTCTTAATATCTACTAAATCTCTAGTTCTGTTATTCATAGTGATTGATGAATTAGAATCAACTTTAAATACTCTTGAAACTTTGTTCTTATTATTATCTGTATAAGAAATCTTTATTTCTTTATTTGAGTTGTCAACGTTTGTTACTTCACCTTCAAGGCTGAATTCTACTCCCTTAGCGTTGATTGACTTAGCTTGCATTACTCCTAAAGCTGAATTAGCTGTAACTGTAACGTTTTGTCCAACTAATAAGCTTGAGATATTGCCAATGCTTCCGTCAACTGTGATAACTGTTGATGCATCTACTGAGAATACCTTACCATTAGCTGTGTTATCGTTTACTAGCATTATAGCTGTGATGCCTGTCACAGAGATTTCTTTAATTGTACCTGTAACTACTGTTGGTGTTGGATTTACTGGATTTACAGGGTTAACAGGATTTACTGGATTTACAGGGTTAACAGGGTTTACTGGGTTTGTATTTTTTGCTTGATATTGAAGTGCTGCGTAAACCATCCTAGCAACTTGTTCTCTCTTAACTGCTTGTCTTGGATAGAAATATCCTTTTCCAGCGCCTTGTGGAGAAATAACTCCTGCATCTATAAGACCAGCTACATGAGCTCTTAAGTGTTCAGGAATGTCTTTAACGTCCTTAAATGGAAGCGCAATAACTGGATCAGTTGACTTAACTCCCATAGCCCTTGCAAAGTATTCTGCTAGATTAACTCTGCTTACTGCCTTGTCTGTTGTGAACATCTTGTTCTTCTTAGCTGCTTCAAGTGTCTTCATATCAACTACGCCCTTTGCTAAGCACTTAACAACATTGTCTTGTGCCCACTTAGGAACGCCTAGTGCAACAACTTTACTTTGCCAAACTTGTCTTGCAGCTTGTAATGCGTTCGCATCGTATTGTGTAAGTATAGCTGCAAACCTCATTGCTTCTAAGAATGTGATATTCTTTCTTGGTTTAAATGTTCCATTAGGATAACCTGATATATATCCTTGATTACTCATCTCATTGATGTAAGTGTATGCCCAATGTGATTTAGGCACGTCTTTAAAAGTTTTTGCACTTGCTGTAGTCATAGGTATAAATGTAATACATAGCATAAGTGCGAGTACTAAACTAAATACTCTTTTTAAGTTATTTTTCATGTTTTTGCTCCTTTCATAACTAATCATAAAGTAATTAATACTTCTTATGTACTCATTATAACATATAAAATATGAATAAATTATTACAATCTAGTTAAAAATCTGCCTTTATTAAGTAATTATCAATAAAAAAACGTGTTTTGTAACACGAACTTAACATATTAAGCCTTATATATGTAGTATAATATAAATGGAGTGGTATGCATGAAGAAAAAATTTATGCTCTGCCTCTTTTTTGTCTTAGTTATATTTGCTAGTACAAGTCTAAGTGCAACGAGTGTAGCGACTAAGTACAAGAAGAGTGCCGAAGAGCTTAAGTCATACAATATAATACAAGGTGACTCATCGGGCGACTTGATGCTTGATAAGAATCTTAAGAGAGAGGATCTCATAGTTATACTATCGAGGCTTATGAATGATGAAGAAAGAGCGAAAAAGTATAGCTCCGAAACAAAGTTCACTGATCTTAAGAATGCAAGCAAAGTCTACTTGCCTTACATCAACTGGGCTGTTTCGAACGGCTATATACATGGTGTAACGAAAGACAAGTTTGGCTACGGTGACTATGTAACTGTTAGGCAGTATCAAGCGATACTCTTGAGGATACTTGATTATTCATCTGAGGCGAAGAAGTGGGACATGGTCTCTGACTACGCAGTTACTTATGGCCTTATGGATGATCTTGATCTAAAGCCTGATGACTTTCTTAATCGTGGCGAGATGGCTTTGATGACGACTAACGCACTTAAAACTCCAAAGAAGGGCTCGACGCTCAGCCTATTAAAGGTATTAAACTTAAAAAAATAGTAAACTATAATTAAAACGATTCACATGGTCAAGCAAATTGCTTGGCCTTTTTTGATGCATAAAAAAAGAACAAGTGCTCGTATAAGTACTTGTTCTAATGCTATATATTTAATTAATCTTTATAAGCGTAGTAATACATAGTGATTAGCATCATTCCGCCTGCGATATTGCCAAGTGTAACTGGAAGTAAATTTTGAAACATTGCTGCCAGGTCAAATGTGCCGCTGATCATCATGCCTATAGGCAAATAAAACATATTGGCAACGCAGTGCTCGAAGCCCGCTATAACAAAGATTGCTACTGGAAATGCTGATGCAAATACTTTTGCTGTTATCTCTTTACTTGCTGCACTCAGCCAAACTGACAAGCACACAAGCAAGTTACATCCAATGCCTTTTACAAAGAGCTCAAAAAAGCCTTGTGAAGTCTTCGCGTTAAAGATGTTTACGAAGAGCTCATTAGTGCCATCGGATAAGATATTTGAATAATAAACTACACAGGCAAATAGCAGTGCACCTATAAAATTATATAAATAAACTTTTGCCCAATTAATTATTAGTGAACCTGGCTTAATTTTTTTATCAAGTCTCGCTCCAAACATAAGTATATTGCCTGTGAAGAGCTCTGCTCCGCCAACTACTACAGCCACTATGCCGATGGTGAATGTTAGGCCAACTAGTACTCTTGTTATTTGCGGATTAAAGCCTTTACCAAGACTATTGACAATAGTCGATGCCGCTCCGCCCATCGCTATATACATGCCCGCTAGAACGCCTAAGAAGAACTGTGTTCTAGTCTTAAGCTTAGTCTTATTGACCCCACTCGCCAAGGTCATAGACAATATCTCTTTCGGGCTGAAATTTTCTTTTTCCATAATAAAACCCCCTAGCTTATATTATACAAGCTAAGAGGTTTCTAGTCAAGATTATAAATTTTCTTTTAAGAAGTCTTCAATCTTTTTCACTGCGTCGTCTTCGTCTTCGCCTTCGATGATGAACTTAATTGCTTCGCCTTGCTTTGCTTGTAGGCCCATAAGTCCTAAAATCGATTTAGCGTTAACGCATTTATCTCCCTTGGCTACTTTTACATCGCTTTTTATAGCAGCTAGTAATTTAACAAGTAGACCAGCTGGTCTTGCGTGTATGCCTATAGGGTCTGTGATTGTGTATTCAAACTCTTTCATGATAACCTCCTATGAATTTATTATTCTGTCTTTTAATTCAAGTATCTGTCCTGGATTGACAGATAGCTTGTCAAATTTATTCTTTACGTAAAACTTAGTTAAGTCTGGGTCGCTTCCAAGCTCACCGCAGACACTGATCTTCACGCCATTTTTCTTCGCATTTTCACAAGTCAGCTCCATAAGTCTTAGTATCGCCTTGTGATGAATGTCTCTGTGCTTTGCTATCTTTTCATTTTGTCTATCAACAGCAAGAGTGTATTGAGTCAAATCGTTTGTACCTATACTAAAGAAGCTTACTTCCTTCGCTAGATCATCACTGATTATAGCTGCCGCTGGTGTCTCAATCATTATACCAATTTCGATCTCTTCGTTGAATGGAATATCTTTTTCTCTTAGCTCCTCAAATATGTCTTTGATAAGCTCTTTTGCCTTTTTCACTTCCCAAAGATCATTTATCATAGGAAGCATAATTTTTATATTGCCGTAGTGAGACGCTCTAATTATAGCTCTGAGCTGCGCCTTAAATAATTCTTCGTCGTCAAGACATATCCTTATCGCTCTATAACCAAGGGCTGGATTTTCTTCTTCAGGTAGATTTAAGTAATCAACCTTCTTATCCGCGCCTATATCAAAGGTCCTGACTATGACTTCTTTGCCTTCCATCGCCTCAGCCACATATTTATACTCTTTGAATTGCTCTTCTTCAGTAGGAAGCGAGTCTCTGCCAAGGTATAAAAATTCAGTTCTAAATAGGCCTATGCCCTCTGCTCCATTCTTTAAAGCAAGCGGCAAATCCTTTGAGTTACCGATGTTTGCGTAAACACTTATATGTGTTCCGTCCTTGCTAATGGCTTTGGCTGTCTTTAATTTTTCAAGCTCTAATTTTCTTTTTTCTTCTTTTTCTATTCTTTCCTTAACTTCTTTTAGCGATTTTTCATCTGGATCAATAATTAGAGTGCCCTCATATGCATCTAGTATAGCAGTTTTGCCATCGATGTCTTTATCAAAAGCGCTATCAAGGTTCACAAGCGACGCTATGTTCATAGACTTGGCAAGTATCGCTGTATGTGATTGCGTCGAGCCTTTCACTGTGACTATGGCAAGTAGTTTTTCCTTGTCAATGTTAAGGGTTTGACTTGGCAAAAGATCTTCTGCATATAAAATTACTTTTTCATCAAAATCGTCATCGAAAGCATTTTTAATACCTAAGATGTTTTTGATAAGTCTTTGAGAAATGTCTTTGATGTCCTTTGCTCTTTGGCTGAAGTATTCATCGTCCATACTATTAAAAATCATGTAGAATTTTTCTTCAGCAAGGCTAACGGCGTAAGCGGCATTATCTTTTTCTTCATTAATGTTTCTTCTAATTTCGTCTTGGTACTCGATATCATCAAGCATCATCTTGTGTACTTCGAAGATTTGCGCCTCTTCTTCGCCCGCGTCCATCTTTGCTTTTTCAAATAATTTATCAAGCTCATCAATTGATTTTTTTACTGCAGCATCTAATTTTGCTATTTCACTAGCTGTATCAGTAATTTTATCTTTGCTAATATTAATTTTTTCATCAGCAAAAACTTTTATCTTGCCTAAGACAAGGCCTTTATTTGCTATAGTTCCTTTAATTGTTTTCATTAAGTTCACCTATTTTTTTGCCTCTTATATATACATCGATTATGTTTAAATCTTTATCAACTACGACAAAGTTAGCGTATTTACCTACTCTTATGCTTCCATATTTATCATAGATGCCAGCTTCTTTAGCCGAGTTAACAGCCGCCGATCTAACAAGTGATTCGAATGGAATGCCGATTGAGTAAGCATATCTGATGCAGTCAAATAAATTACTTGCGCTGCCAGCTATAGTGCCTGACTCAAGCGTAGCCTTCTTACCTTTTACGTAAACATCTTGACCACCTAGGCTGTACTTACCATCTGATAGGCCTGTTGCCATCATCGAGTCGGATACTAAGATAACTCTGTCGTCACCAAACATTGCATATATCATCCTTATTACTGATGGATGTATATGAACGCCATCTGTTATGAGCTCAACCATGACCTCAGGGCTGTCAAAGGCTGCTCCGCACACACCAGGGCTTCTGTGTTTGATGTCATTAAGTGCATTAAATAAATGTGTTACTGATTTTGCTCCTAAATCAAAGGCTTCAAGTGCAGTGTCATAGTCACAATCAGTGTGACCTATGGATATAACTACCTCGTCAGCTCTTTCTTTGATAAAGTCCTTTGCTCCATCAACTTCAGGCGCTATAGTCACCTTCTTGATTCTATTATTAGAAAGCTTTTGATACTTGTCAAAATTCTCAAGACTCGGCATAGCTAGGTACTTAGGGTTTTGCGCACCAATCTTGTCCTTGGATATATATGGTCCTTCCATGTGCACGCCAATAAACTCAGCGCCCTTAGTTCCATCGTAGTCGCCGATTGCTTTGAATATTCTTTCAAGCTCATCATCTGCTAAAGTCATAGTCGCTGGTATGACTTGTGTCACGCCATTTTGTGCTTCGTACTCACATATCGCTTCTATAGACTCTTTCGTTCCGTCGCAAAGGTCCTTACCAACTGCACCATGAAAATGTATGTCAGTAAGTCCTGGAATGATGTAAGCATCTGAATAATCTTTCACGACATCGTCATTACTATATACAGTAAAGATCTCTCCACTCACAGCAATGTCTCTTCGAATAAATTTACCGTCGCAGTAAACGTTAGCTCCTTGTATAAGCATAGTAACACCCCCTGATATTTTCTACTTAATTTAGTATGCTTATATTCATTTTACAATAAATATGCAAATTTTGCAAACAAATTTTTGATTACTAGAGCTTTAATTAGATAAATGTGGTATAATATATATAATAATAGTAATTATTATTAAATTTTTATTAAGGAGGTCATTATTATGATGAAAAAACTTCAAAACCTAGGTAAGGCTTTGATGCAACCAGTAGCTATACTTCCAGTTGCAGCTCTACTAATGGGTATTGGTTATTGGATTGACCCAAGTGGTTGGGGTGCTAACAACATCGTTGCAGCATTCTTAATCAAGACTGGTGGCGCTATCCTTGATAACTTAGGAATTATATTCGCAGTAGGTGTTGCTTATGGCCTATCCAAGGACAGGAATGGTGCAGCAGGTCTATCAGGCCTAGTAGCATTCTTAATCGCAACTACACTTCTATCATCAGCAACTGTTGCTATATTTAAAGGAGTAGATGTAGCTGACCTAGCTCTAACTGACGGCTGGCAAAGTATGAACAACAAAAACGTATTCGTTGGTATCATCTCAGGTCTTGTAGCAGCTTATGCTTACAACAAGTTCTATCAAGTACAATTGCCAGATGCATTTGCATTCTTCAGTGGTAGAAGACTTACTCCTATCATGACATCACTTTTCATGATTATAGTATCAGCAATCCTTTACTATGTATGGCCAATACTATATAGCGCTCTAGTAGCCTTTGGTAAAGGCATTGAAAGTTTAGGTGCTATAGGGGCAGGTATTTATGCGTTCTTCAACAGACTTTTAATACCAACTGGACTTCACCACGCATTAAACTCAGTATTCTGGTTTGATATTGCTAATATCAATGATATCCCTAACTTCTTAGGCGGAGCAAAATCTCTTGCAGAAGGAACAGCTGTTATCGGTAAAACAGGTATGTACCAAGCAGGTTTCTTCCCTGTAATGATGTTTGGTCTTCCAGGTGCAGCTCTTGCTATGTATCAAGAAGCAAAACCTGAAAAGAAAAATGTTGCTAAGTCACTACTAGTTGCTGCAGCATTTTCATCATTCTTCACAGGCGTTACAGAACCACTTGAATTCGCATTCATGTTCTTAGCACCAGCTCTATATGTAGTTCATGCATTATTAACAGGTATATCAGTTGCCATCGCAGCAGCTTTCCAATGGACAGCAGGCTTTGGTTTCTCAGCAGGTTTTGTTGACTACTTCTTATCACTAAGAAACCCAGTAGCTAACAAACCATTAATGTTAATCCCACTTGGATTAGTATTCTTCGTTATTTATTACTTCGTATTCAGATTCTGTATCAGAAAGTTCAATTTAAAGACTCCTGGTAGAGAAGATGACGACGTTGAAGTAAGTGCAGATACAGCTTCAGCTAAGAATGACTTTGACGAAGTGGCTGCCATCATCATCGAAGGTCTTGGCGGAAAAGACAATATCGAAGACATTGACTACTGCTCAACTAGACTAAGAACTAGCCTTGTTGATGGAGCAAAAGTTAACGAAGCAAAGATTAAAGAAGCAAAAGTTTTAGGTCTTATCAAGCCTGATAAGGATTCAATCCAAATCATTATTGGACCACAAGTTCAATTCGTTTATGATAAGATCCACGAAAATATTGGCAAATAGTTAATAATTACTATATGGACTCCGATTAAGTTCGGAGTCTTTTTTTGTGATATAACTCATCGAGCACATAAAAAAGACGGGCATCAGCTGTGTGCTCGTAAGACAGTAATTCTAAAAAATTGCTATTTTACGGCATCTGTCGAACAGGATTGGGAAACAAACGAACATACGGCATTCAGCTTCGGCTGAGTGCCGTTGTTTGTTTTTGGGGCGAAATACTCTATTTTTGCGCTCTGTATGGCAGGGATAGTTAAACGGTGAAATAGTTGACATTTTCGTAGTAAAACCCTTATGAAACAGCGAATCACGCCATAATGAACCCTGTTTACCGCTGAGTACGGTTATTTGCGATTATGTGGAAAACCCCACAAAACAGAAAAGTCAATAGTGGTGTATTTTGATGCAAAGTACGTTGAACCCCTAAAAAATCGTCCAATCGCCTTTGGTTCATAAAAAAGTTACACTTTAATGCGATAAATTTCGATGAGCCTATTGAAAAATGACACATCTTCGTGTTATAATGTGTGTACACACAATAAGCGTGAATGGAGGTAAGGCAGGTGAAAAAGTTATTGTCTTGTGCGTTCAATATGGATAGCGGTTGCGTGGAGCTGAAGTTTAACGATGGCAGTATGATTGCTATTAACTGCACCGCCGTCGAAAACGAAGTTGCCGACAATATGTATCAGCGGTCAGAGCTTTACTATCTTATCTAAAATGACCCGTTGGCGTATGCCGACCTCGTTTTGAATGGTAACCCAGAGGCGAATCTCAAATCTGTTACTGAGTACAAGCCTTTGGACTAAAGCTCGGTATACCAAACACCGAATTAAGAATGGACTTTGAGAGAAAGTGAGGTATAACAATATGAAACAGATTATTACTATTCAGCACACAAAATCAATTCACCACACAAATGGTATGGTGGGTTCTTGAACATATTGGGATCTTTCTGAATTAGGCATTGAACAGGCTAAAAGAATAGGGCAGAAATTAGCGAAGCAGTTATCCGGTCACAAAATTGTTATGTATGCTTCCGATCTTCTGCGAGCAAAGCACACCGCTGAAATTGTCGCAAAGCATATGGGAATCACACCTAACATTAGAACGGAACTTCGAGAGCGCAATTTAGGTAAATGCGTTGGCAAATCTGTTCAGTGGCTTAGTGAGAACATTGAGGTTCAAGAGAAAACCATTGATGACAGGATGTTTTCTGATGCTGCGAGTAGACGAAACGAATGGAATCGCTTAAAACCTCTTTTTGACGAGATAATGGCAAGTAATGATGAATGTATCATTGTAGTATCACATGGCGATTTGCTGAGCGTTTGGAATACGATGTTCCTCGGAATGGATGTGGAGACGCTGAATCAGTTTGAACTTTTTGGTATGGCAGTCGGCGTTTCTTTCAGGCTTCAAAACGATGAGGATAAGCGATTTATCAAGAAAATGAGCGATTTGTCTTACATGGCAAATCAATTTATATTAGAAAAGCGTGAGGTATAAATAAAATGGACTTTGAACAATTTGCAAAAATAGAAAATGAGAGTGAACGTGTAAACAGAACCTACGATATATTCAACGAGGATGCAAGGCTCAATCATTCCAAAGCTGCACGAGTTGAATTTTTGACTACCGTTCACTACATAGAAAAATATTTGAAAGATGGCGACAAAATACTCGACATTGGCGCAGGTGCAGGTGAATACAGCCTCTACTTTGCTCGTAAGGGTTATGAAGTCTCGGCTCTTGAACTTGCCGATGCCAATATTGTCGCATTCAAAAAGAAAATGACACCCGAAGATAAAATCAATCTTGTTCAAGGCAATGCCCTTGACCTCTCTCGATATGCAGATAAGTCGTTTGATATTGTCCTTCTGTTCGGTCCGCTTTATCATTTGAAAAATGATGCGGACAAACAGAAATGTATCAGCGAAGCAAAGCGTGTCTGCAAGGACGGCGGCAAGATCTTCTTCGCTTTTATTTCCAACGATTTTGTTTTCCTTACCGAGTTCGGATACGATGTGAATTATTTCAGCAACGGTGATTACGATAAGGAAACATTCAAGCTCAACGACTTTCCGTTTGTGTTCCATACGGTTGGTGCTGCGAGAAAACTTCTTGCAGATGGCGGTATAAACATCTTACACGAGGTTGCATCCGACGGAGCAAGCGAGCTTTTGGCGGCAAGGATCAACGAAATGAGCGACGAGGACTATACGCAGTATCTTCGCTATCACTTCTACATCTGCGAAAAGCCGGAACTGCTTGGTATGACCAATCACTTGCTGTTCATTGGAGAAAAAAATGACCAAAATCCAATATGAAGACTTAACCATCCGTCAAGCCGAGGTTGCGGATGCAAAGTAGCTTGCCGCTTGGTGGAATGATGGTGCTGTGATGGCACACGCAGGCTTTCCTAACGGCTTGGGAACAACCGAGGAAGAAATTATTGAAAGATTTGGCAACGGTTGCATGGTCATTGAGGAAAGCGACCGTCTGATCGGTGAGTGCAATTACCGTAACATAGCGGACGGTGTTACAGAAATCGGCATTAAGATCTGCGAAACCGATTGTCAGAACCGTGGTGTCGGAAGAAAGGTTTTGAGTATGCTGATCGGTTGGCTATTCAGAAATGGCTATTCCAAAATCGTCCTCGATACCAACTTAACAAACACAAGAGCGCAGCACGTTTACGAATCACTTGGTTTCCGAAAGGTGAGAACCAATATTGATTCTTGGAAAGATCAGCTTGGTCAGCTTCAATCATCGGTCGATTATGAGTTGGTTGAAAAGGATTTTGTCAGTTATGAGTGAGGGAAACACCTATGCCAGATAACATAAATCGCAAACGACCGATACAGGTAAAGTTCTTTGTAGATGAAAAAGAGCAAGCTCTGATAAATAAATATCCCCCGGCATAGCCGGGGTTTTTTCTCATGCGGCCCAAAGGGCCTGTATTACTAGCCACGCCTCAAGGACGTTGGTTAATCTGTCACTTGCAAATTATACTAGCTACCCTTTAAAAGGGTCTATTGTATCAAATGTCAGCTG
>QWCQ01000316.1_pt1 | contig 38235 bp, 34 predicted proteins | sample 1972701 | NCBI WGS metagenome assembly QWCQ01 (sample SAMN09866704, study PRJNA288562) | Human gut metagenome isolate pre4_stool, whole genome shotgun sequencing... | reverse complement strand
ATGCAAGCGAGCAAATCTCACAGCAATAGCTATGAGTATTCTCAAAATACTCTCCTATGGCTACAATTTGGCTACAATTAAATCTTAGAGGAATATAAATAACTACGATATAAGGAGTTAGAAGGCTTGGTTTACAACCCTCTCTCTCCGCCAAAGCTACGTCAGTGGCAAACAGACAGAGTATCGCAATTCCAACGAGTTGCGATACTTTCTTTATATACCCCTTCGGATATGAGTGAGGGGGCTCAACCGCATCTGATTGAGTCCCCTCGTTGTGTCGTTGTTAGACTGCGCTTGAGCAGTAGTGCTCCCTATAGAGCCTGTACTATAAGGTAGGTCATGTAGGCACCGTAGACGACGAGTAGCGCCACGCCCTCCTTGCGGCTGATCATGGCTCGTCCCATGACGTTGCTAAAGATGAAGAGGAGGAAGACAGCCACCAGCATCATCATATAGTCCATCAGCTGTATGCCCGCTGGGACTAGCGGCGTAATCGTAGCTGAGGCGCCGAGGATGAAGAGAATGTTGAAAATGCTACTCCCCACGACGTTGCCGATGGCAAGGTCTGGTTGACGCTTGACTGCTGCCACGACCGATGTCGCCAACTCTGGTAACGAGGTGCCGATGGCTACGATGGTGAGTCCGATGATTGCTTCGCTCACACCCCACGAGCGTGCTATACTGGAGGCATTGTCGACGAATAAGCGTCCGCCGAAGATCAGTAGAGCGAGACCACCGATGACCTTAACGATCGATAGGAGCATTGCGAGCTTGGGGCTTTTGGTCTCTAGGGGTGCTTGGTCAGGCTCGGGCGCCTTTTCCTTAGGAGCTGACATGAACGCTAGATAAAGGTAGAAGATGAGGAAGCAGAGGAGCACGATGCCATCGCCACGATCAATGATGTTGCCCGAGAAGCCGCCCGTGAGAAGATGGTCGCTCGCCATGACGAGACAGATAGCCGTGACCAGCATCGCTATCGGTATGTCTCGCTTCATAGCATCGTGTGTCACACGGATCGGGTAGATCACAGCGCTGACACCTAGGATGAGGAGAATATTGGAGATGTTACTCCCCACCACATTAGCGATAGCGATGTCAGGCTTATTGGCCAAAGCCGAGGTAACGCTCACGACTAGTTCAGGGGCTGAGGTACCAAAGCCTACGATCGTGAGGCCGATCACCAGTTGCGACACCCCAAGACGCTCAGCGATCGTCACAGAGCCATTGGTGAGGAAGTTTGCCCCAACTGTAATCATGACCAAGCCCAGAATGAGCAGTAGGAAGTAGAGTAATATTGACATGACGCTTAAGATATAAGGTATAGCATACGTTACCAGCCACCAGTGGCTCCACCGCCACCGCCTGAACCACCGCCGAAGCCTCCGCCTCCGAAACCGCCTCCAAAGCTACCGCCTCCTCGTCCGAATGATCCTCCGAGGATAGAGCCTATGATAGCGCCCGTGACAAAGCCCGAGCCATCATCACGGTAGACTGCGTCATCCTTGTGGTGATCTTGATCGCAGTAGAGGCAGTGATACTCCTCACGGTTGATGTAGGCGATGCGCCGATCAGCAGAGCGCAAACGCTGCGTACCGACTCGCTGCATAGCGTAGGTTCCGCAGTGCGGGCAACGCTTGTAGGGTGAGCTTCCGACCACTTCGCCATAGCGTTCTACAGCACCGCAGTTGTCGCATTGCTTGACCAGATAGTGCACACTACCGAGTCTCTCTTCCAGTTGCTGTGAGGGTGTGAGGAGCGATAGCTTAGCAGTGTCTGAGAGTCGCTGCAACTTGTTTTGATGGCATGTGGCACAGCGGAGCGCCTCCTGAGAGAGGCGATAGCGCAGGATAGCGTAGAGAGCGAGGAGTACGACGATGGCGCTCGTTATAAAGAGGAAGCTCCCGCCGATCATAGCGATCAAAGCTATGAATACGAAGCTAACGATCTGCCTATTGAGCCGCTTGATCCTTTGCTCAGGAGCCGTCTGCTTGTCTCGGTATGAGGCCAGCATGACGACACAGAGGATCAGCACCAAGAGGACCACCAATCCATTGAACACGCCATCCGCCACTTGATCTTCCTCGGCACCATCGGTGCGAGTAGCCCCCTCGTAGTTTGCCAAGATGGTCTCTTGTATCGCCTGCACGCCCGAGAGGATACCTGTACTATAGTCACCACGCTTGAAGTGTGGCGCCATACGATGAGCGATGATCTGACTGCACAAGGCATCCGGCAGCACGCCCTCTAGTCCGTAGCCCGTCTCTATGCGTATCTGACGACTATCCAGCGAGATGAGCATGACGAAGCCACTATTGTCAACCTTAGAACCGACGCCCCAGCCACGCAGTATCTTTAGGGCGAGCTCCTCGATAGAGCCACCGTTGCCTATAGTCGGGAGGGTGATGACGACACCCTCCACACCATGCGTTTGGCGCATACTTTGGAGCGTCTCGTTGATACGCTGTAGAGCTTCGGGCTCGATGATGTGCGCTACGTCCGAGACAAACTGCGTGCTGTCCTGTAGCTGTACATTGGGGATATCCTCCCACGACAAGGCCTTCTGAGCAGGTAGTGCCCAGAAAGATATCAATAGCCCGAGAAAGAGTAAAGTGCGCTTCATGAGGGGACTTAGAGGTTAGAGGTTAGAGGTTAGAAATTAGAGATTAGAAGGGCTAGGGGCTAGGGAGGTCTCATCTCTAATCTCTAACTTCTAATCTCTAAAGCTCTAACAACTAAAACTTCACTTGAGGAGCTTGCTCAGCACCAGCCTCTGCCTGGAAGTAAGGACGCTGATGAAAGCCAAAGAGACCAGCGAAGATGTTCGTCGGGAAGCGACGTACCTTCGTATTGTACTGCTGCGCCTCATTGTTGAAGTCCATGCGAGCCGTCGTGATACGGTTTTCCGTACCCTCTAGCTGAGCTTGTAGCTGACGGAAGTTCTCGTCTGCCTTGAGCTCAGGATAACGCTCCACCACAACCATCAGTCTATTGAGTGCACTGGTCAGGTCTCCCTGAGCTTGCTGGAACTGATTGAGTTGCTCTTGAGTCATTCCATCACCAGCCTGTACGATCGGCTGAGAAGCCTTAGCACGGGCATTGATCACCCCCTCGAGGGTCTCACGCTCGTGAGAGGCGTAGCCCTTGACCGTCTCCACCAGATTGGGGATGAGGTCGGCACGGCGCTGGTATTGGTTTTCCACTTGGCTCCACGAGGTATTGACCTGCTCGTCTAGCACCACCATAGAGTTGTACTGACCCACGCCCCAGAAGACGAGGAGCAGTACGGCAGCCACGACGATGATCGTTATGATGAGACCACGACGTGACTTAGGAGCTGTAGTTTGATTTGTCATAGTATTGAGAGTTTTTTAGTTTGTTAGTTCGTTGTTTTAGAGTAGCTCGATGCGCTCCTCCGAGACCTTGCGTCCACAGTAGTGACAGCATAGTACCTCGTGCTCGGCATCAATTAGGTGAAAGTGAGTACACACTGGCTCATTGTTCGTAATGCACTTAGCATTGGGACACTTGACGAAGCCAATGATCTCCTCGGGGAGGTGTAGCGTCCGCTTCTCCACCACCTCATAGTCCTTAATTATGTTGACATGCACATCAGGGGCAAGGAGCGCTATACGGCTTACCTCCTCATCGGAGAGCATCCGTCCGGAGATCTTGATGATACCCTTCTTGCCTAGGTAGCGACTATCTAAGTTATTGCCTATCGTGATAGGCTCCTCCATATCTTCGAGCTGTAGGAGATGGGCTATCTTAAAGAGCTTTCTGGGAGGAATGTGATCTATCACGGTGCCATTGCAGATGGCTGTGACCATCATCCCCTCCTGCTGCTTGATTAGAGCTTTCTGAGACTTAGCATTCATAGTGTGTAGTGTGTTACTTATCAACTTCTATACCGAGCACCTCGCAGAGTATCGACTGGCGTATGTAGAGCCCGTTTTGAGCTTGGCGAAAGTACTCCGCCTTGGGACTGCTATCCACATCGATAGCTATCTCATTGACACGAGGTAGCGGGTGGAGGATGCGGAGGTTGTCCTTAGTCCCTTGTAGCATCTCCTTATTAAGTATGTAGACATCCTTGACACGCTCATACTCCTCCATATCGGTAAAGCGCTCCCGCTGCACCCTAGTCATATAGAGTATGTCGGCATCGGCAATCACCTCGGGGGTAAAGAGCGAAGTCTCCTCATAGCGCAGATGATGCTCATCGCAATACTGTCTGTACTCCTCGGGAAGCCTCAGCTCGGGCGGTGCGACGAAGGTAAAGCGAGGCGAGAAGAAGCGCATCCCCTCTATGAGCGAGTGGATCGTACGACCGAAGCGCAAGTCGCCCACCATCACGATGTGTAGATCCTTGAGCGAACCCTGTGTAGAGCGAATCGTGTAAAGGTCGAGGAGCGTCTGCGAAGGGTGCTGATTGGCACCATCGCCAGCGTTGACGATCGGCACGGGCGAGACCTCCGTAGCATAGAGAGCGGCACCCTCTAGGTAGTGCCGCATGATGATCACGTCGGCATAGTTAGAGACGATCAGGAGGGTGTCCTTGAGCGACTCGCCTTTCGTCGAGCTGCTAGACTTAGGATCGGAGAAGCCGATGACTCGTCCACCCAACCTATTGACCGCCGTCTCAAAGCTCAGTCGGGTACGCGTCGAAGGTTCGAAAAACAGCGTGGCACCCACCATCCCATCCATGAGATGGCGATTAGGATTAGCCTCAAAGAGTGCAGCCCGATCCAAGATACGCAGTATATCTTGCTCAGCGCACTGCTCGATAGATACGATATGCTTCATCATACGGCACAGTCTATTTTCATTTCATCCGTAAAGGTACAAAAAAGGTTAGACTACGATACACGCCTATCACACCTCCTCAGTATATATTGAGGAAATCAGAAACATCATTCTCGAGAAATTGCATTAGCGGGTGGGATGTACGGAATACTCTAATCAACGGAGGTGTTGACTAGTTCAAATAAAGTTCGTACCTTTGCCCTCCGAAGTAAAGGACAAGCAGATTGTCCAGAAAATATTCTCATCAAACAAACATAACACACAAAGAACAGTTAGACAAGTATGATAATTGTACCAATCAAAGAGGGCGAGAACATCGAGCGTGCGCTCAAGCGTTATAAGCGTAAGTACAACGACACTGGTATCGTCCGCACACTACGCAAGCGCCAAGCTTTTCAGAAGCCCTCAGACGTCAATCGCCGTATGATGGAGAAGGCTCGCTACGTGCAGTCACTCCGCCAGGAAGAGCTAGACGCTTAAGACCCATCGAGGTCTACCCCACTAATACTACGAGCCTTCTCTATGAGAGAGACGTTTCTATATAATATAGGCTCGTGATATAGGTAGCACCTCTACGATGATGAATAGAATATTTACGTAGGGAGTCCCCAATTGGGGTACTTCCTACGTCTTCTGTACCCAGTACTGCTCATTCGTACATGTTGAGAGGTGCTGGGCTTTATTGTATCATCTCGGCTGGGCTATTGAGACTGTCCTGCGAGGGCACTCTTTATCTATCAGACCCACTCTCGCACTGTCTGATGCTACAATCGCTCTTGACTCATTCAGCTGAGTTTAACAAAATCGAAACATTCAAGAGCTGGTTTTGTTAAGACTTTTAGTTACTTTTGCCGATAGCTAGAGCTTAGGACGATACTGCTGACCAGCTCTAAGCTGTCGCTACACTAGAAGATACTAATCACTAACAGTTAATTTATTGTGAACCGCTTATTACTTATCACCACAGCGCTCGCACTCTTACTAGCGAGTAGCTTCTCGTCGCTTGCTCAGGTGCAGGTGACGGGCAAAGTCCTTGAGAAAGGCACGGACGAGCCTATGCCTAGCGTGACCGTCTACACCGATGGTGGTGCCTCTGGTACCTACACTGGAAACGATGGCTCCTTCAAGCTCAGTGTCTCAGCTGGCAGTCAGCTCACACTAAGCTTCGTCGGCTATGAGACGATGCAGCTACGTGTACCAGCCTCTGCACGGGGGCACTACGACTTTGGAAAGGTCTATATGGAGACCAATGCTATCGGACTAGACGAGGTGCGCGTCATCGCTTCGGTCGTGCCAAAGGATCGACTAACGCCAGTGCCAGTCTCCAACGTTACGATGAAAGCTATCCAGACGCAAGCGCCAAACATTGAGTTCCCCGAGCTACTCAAAGCGACTCCTTCAGTCTATGTGACCAAGGGTGGCGGTGGCTTTGGCGACTCCCGCATCAACCTGCGAGGCTTTGACTCTAATAATATAGGTGTCCTGATCAATGGTGTGCCTATCAATGATATGGAGTCGGGCAAGGTCTACTGGTCCAACTGGGCTGGCCTCAACGACGTCAGCAGCTTCATCCAGGTGCAGCGTGGTCTAGGTGCCTCTAAGCTAGGACTCTCCTCCGTCGGTGGTACCATCAATATGGTGACCAAGAGCACCGATGCTAAGAAGGGCGGTAGCATCTACACCGGCATAGGTAACGATGGCTTCCTCAAGACCTCTTTCAGCGTCTCTACGGGCCTCATGGACAACGGCTGGGCTATCTCTCTCGCAGGCTCTCGTAGCCAAGGCGACGGCTACGTCCGTGGTACGAACTTCGTCGGCTGGAGCTACTTCGTCAACGTTTCCAAGCGTATCAACGACCACCACCGTCTATCCTTCACCGCCTTTGGAGCGCCTCAGTGGCACAACCAGCGCGGACAGATGTACCTCATCGAGGACTATCACAACGCAGCTGAGGGCCGTCGCCTCAACCGTGGCTACGGCTATATGAATGGACAAATCGAGGGCGGTGCCTACGCTCGCAACTTCTACCACAAGCCTCAGATCTCGCTGAACCACTACTGGGATATCAATAAGGAGAGCAGCATCTACACCTCCGTCTACGCCTCTATCTCCAATGGTGGTGGCCGCCGCATCCGTGGTGCTAAGACAGACTGGCTCACACTCGACTACAACACCGGTAGGCCGAAAGACCCCGCAGCCTTCATGGGCACTCCTGATGGCTTGCTAGACTTCGATCGTGTTATGGAGGCCAATAGAGCTTCAAACAACGGTTCTCAGCTCATCTTCAGTAATGCGGTAAACTCGCACAACTGGTACGGCCTACTCTCCTACTACACCAATAAGTTTAGCGACCTCTTCAAGCTGACCGCCGGCTTCGACGGACGCTTCTACCAGGGTATACACCGTGAGGTGATCGAGGATCTACTCGGTGGTGACTACTACATAGAGCCACAGAACTCATCAACCAAGCTCATGTACCACAAGCCCTACCAGCCACTTCAGGTGGGCGACTATATCCAGTACGACAACATCGGCGAGGTACTCTGGAACGGACTCTTCGCACAGGGTGAGTTCACGGGCGAAAACTTCAACGCCTTCATCTCTGGTGCTGTGTCGCACAAGGGCTATCGCTACGTCAACCTCGGTGGTACGGGCGAGAAGTACGACGCACTGACCCCTCCCGACAAGATCGTCTCTCCGTGGGCTACTTACCTGCCTTGGAGCGTCAAGGCTGGTGCGAGCTACAAGTTCCTCGAGCACAGCAACGTCTTCGTCAATGCGGGTTACTTCACCATTGCGCCATACTTCCGCAATGTCTTCTTCCGCTACAACACGACCATCAATACGGGCGCTAAGTATGAGCGCGTCTTCACGGGCGAGGTCGGCTACGGCTTCAAGATGCGCAACCTTCGCATCGACCTCAACGGATACTATACCAAGTGGCTGGACAAGAGCCTCACACGTAGCATGGGCAACAACACAACGGCCAATATCTCTGGTCTAGATGCTCGCCACGCGGGTGTCGAGCTGGAGGCTACCTACACGCCGATTAAGCCGCTTGACATTCGCTTCATGTTCTCTTGGGGCGACTGGATCTGGGCTGACGATGTCAAGGCCGATGTCTTCGACGATGCGCAGCAGTATGTCGGCACGATCAATGCTTTTGTCAAGGGCGTACACGTGGGCAACTCAGCTCAGATGACCTCTGCGCTCGGCATCTCGTGGGAGGCACTCAAGGACTTCCGTCTCAAGGCTGACCTCAACTACGCGGGCAAGAACTACGCTGACTTTGACCCGACGAACCGCACCAAGGAGACCGACAAGGTGGACGCTTGGCGCCTACCCGACTACGTCACGCTCGATCTCGGTGCTAACTACCGCTTTAACATCGGCTCTTGCGACGCTACCGTCTACGTCAACGTCAACAACGTGACCAACACCGAGTACATCTCCGATGCTCGCGATGGTAAGAACCACGACATGAAGTCAGCGCTCGTCTACTACGGCTTCGGCACGAACTGGGCGACTGGTCTACGCATTAACTTCTAACTCTCAGACACGCAAATAATATGAAACAGATCACACAGCTCCTCGCAGTCGCAGCGCTCCTGCTGCTCACCGCCTGCAATCCCATGGAGCCAATATATAAGCAGCTTGACTCGGTAGACCACCCAATCCAGAAGAGCGTCGTCTACGCTCTCACCGATGCCGACTACAAGACGATCGCCGCAGCCTTTACCAAGCGGGAGGAGGCTGGCTATACCGGCTCCAGCAAGGAGGAGTTTATGAAGCAGGTCAAGCATGAGGCGAACTATGTCAAGACGAACCGCACGCTCACCGCTTGGGTCTCTCCTGAGAAGTATGTCCCAGCCCTCATGGCTAAGATGTACCCCGAGTGGGGCAAGGGCTCTGCCGTGACCGTCTCTTATGTCATGCAGCAGCACCCCGCAGAGGATGCCGCTCTGGATAAGCTCATATCAGTCACGATCTCAGCCGACGATGCTACCAAAGCTGGCCTCACGGCAAAAGATCCAAACAAGCTCTCCAAAGATGAGATCGCTAAGCTCGGTAAGTACCTCGCAACAACCTATGCGGACAAGGGTACCAGCTATCTAGCAAAGGTGTCTCTCGCTGAGGGACAGCGCAACATGCTCTTCATCGGAGAGCGTCTCGCCGATAGCCGCACCTACAAGGTCATCTCACCCGCAGAGTACCAAGCCATGGGCAGCAAGTACGGCAACTTCAGCAGCTCGATGCTACCCGAGCGGTACATTCCGCAGCTACTGCAGCAGAGCATGCCGTACGCTCAGCCAGGTAACCAGCTTATCGTGGTCTACGAGTGGTATGACAACAAGGTCACTACGCCTGAGTTCCAGAGCTTCAAGCTAGAGGGCAATCAGTGGCGTGTGGCTCAGACCGCAAGCCAGTTTGTCAACCTCGGCAAGCAGTGGATCTTCGACCCGACCATCCGCTTCACGCTGACGGCCGACGACTTTATGACACTGCACGCGTGGGTCAAGGCCAATAAGCCCGACTACATCAGCGAGAAGTACCCCGACAATGAGGAGTGGTGGTTCTGCGGTAGTGCTTACTACAAGAACTTCAACCTCGACGGTGGCAAGAGCGTCGGTCCTCGTCCCGATGAGAAGGGCAAGTCTGCCGAGGAGCTCACCAAGCTACGCCTAGAGCGCATCAAGGAGGGTCTCAAGCTCATCCTCAAGGCGCGCTATGCCGACAAGCCCGCACAGACCAACGGCATCGACCAGATGTACGTCATCACTACAGGTCTGCGTCAAAACTATACCAATAGCACCGTGACCTTCACCTACAAGGGTCTCGGCGGTGGCAACTTCGAGTACGTCTCTGGTCCAGACGCGATCTAACTCAGCGCACTAACTTAAGAAGCTTAGGGGCAGTCGGCTTATCGGTCGGTTGCCCCTATTTCTTTGCCTCACCGCACTTCGCATCATTTGTATCGCACTGTCCTGGTATCACTTACGAGTTCCAAAAATGGTTCCCCTCTTGGAACTTTTTAGTTCCAGCGGAGGAACTTTTCGGTTCCAACGGTGGAAAGCAAAGTAGAGCTACAAGAGTTTGGATTTTTCATTACCTTTGAAGCGTAAAACCATTATGCTAACGACTTATCTTAACCTAATCAGATGAACACACCATTACTAAATGCTCAGGGCAAGCTGATGCTAGCAACCATACAGGGCTACGATCGCCCTGGCGTGACCGCTTCGCTCATGAGCATCCTCGCAGAGCATGGCGCATATATCCTAGACATTGGTCAGTCAGACATACATAGTCACCTGAACCTGGGCATTCTCTTCCAGATGAATGAGAATGACTCGGGCTCCGTCCTGAAGGATCTACTCTTCAAGGGGTATGAACTTGATGTGCAGATACGCTTTACCCCTATCTCTACAAACGAATATGGCGAATGGGTTAATGCTCAGGGCAAGAACCGCTACATCATCACTGTCGTAGCGCGCAAGATGACCGCTGGCATGCTCTCGGCTGTAGCTGGAGCGGCTGCCGAGCAGGGACTTAACATTGATAACATCCGCCGCCTCACGGGTCGTATCCCGCTAGACCAAACGCAGCAGGCTCCGATGGCGAGCATTGAGTTCTCCATGCGTGGCAATATCAAGGATGTCCACACCTTCCAGCTAGATCTCCTACAGATGAGTGGTGAGCTTGACATGGACATCTCCTTCCAACGGGAGAGTATGTTTCGCCGTATGCGTCGCCTGATCTGCTTCGATATGGACTCGACGCTGATCCAGACCGAGGTGATCGACGAGCTGGCTATGAGAGCTGGCGTAGGCGATCAGGTCAAGGCGATCACCGAGCGAGCTATGCGCGGTGAGATAGACTTCATCGAGAGCTTTACTGAGCGTGTCGCCCTACTCAAGGGGCTAGACGTCTCTGTCATGGAGGACATAGCGCACAACCTTCCCATCACTGAGGGGTGTGAGCGACTTATGCGCACGCTCAAGGTGATGGGCTACAAGACCGCTATCCTCTCGGGTGGCTTCACCTACTTCGGCCATTATCTGCAGAAGAAGTTTGACATAGATTATGTCTATGCCAACGAGCTAGAGGTGGCCGATGGCAAGCTCACGGGCCGCTACGTCGGTGACGTGGTCGATGGGCGTCGCAAGGCTGACCTGCTTCGTCTGATCGCTCAGGTAGAGCGTGTGGACCTCATGCAGACGGTAGCTGTAGGCGATGGCGCCAACGACCTGCCGATGCTTTCGCTAGCAGGACTAGGTATCGCCTTTCACGCTAAGCCCAAAGTCAAGGCAAGTGCCGAGCAGCGCATTTCGTCTGTCGGGCTCGATGGCATCCTTTACTTCCTAGGCTACAAGGACTCGCTCTTTGATGAGCAGATGATAGAGTGCATGAAGGATGGCACCTGCTCAACACTCTTCCCAAAACACTAATCGTCTAACCACTTACTCCCCCATAATACATGATACGTCATTGCGTCATCTTCACGCTACAACTACCAGGCTCCGCTGAGGAGCAGCAGGCTCATCTGAAGAAGATCGAGCAACTCCTCGAAGACCTCCCCGAGCAGATCCTCGAGCTGGAGTCGATGGAGGTTTTCTTCAACTGCAACCCCAACGAGGAGTCTACCTTCATGCTCCAGGCTGATGTAGAGGACCTAGAGGCTCTCTCAGCTTACGCCACACACCCCGCTCATGTCCAGATAGTAAATGACCTTATCAAGCCGTACAAAGTGGGTCGCACTTGCATTGATTATAAGTTGCACGACCATTATCCTCACTAACGCTATGTGTAGAGAGAACACTCAGCCTCAAGAGCTAGACACCGTCTACCTCGCTGGGGGGTGCTTCTGGGGTATGCAAGCCTTCTTTGAGGAGGTCGACGGAGTCGTCTCTACCGAGGTGGGCTATGCCAATGGCACTCTCGGACGACAGCCCTCTTATGAGGAAGTTTGCACAGGCGAAACGGGCTTTGCAGAGACACTGCAGGTAGTTTACAATGCAGGGCGTGTACCGCTAAGCTTTATCCTAGAGCGCTACTTCACCGTCATCAACCCCACCACGCTCAACCGCCAAGGAGCCGACCAAGGCACGCAGTACCGCACGGGTATCTACTACACGAAAGAGGAGCAGCGCCCGATCATTGAGAAGGCGCTCACTTCGATACAGCAGGCTTATGCCGACCCCGTCGTGGTCGAGTGCAAGCCTTTGGACAATTACTACCCCGCCGAGCAATACCATCAAGAGTATCTGCGCAAGAACCCTGGTGGCTACTGTCACATTGGTCGTACACAGATAGCGCGTGAGAGCTACGTCCGCTACGTAGACCACGAAGCGCTCCGCAAGCGGCTCACGCCGATGCAGTATCACGTGACGCAGGAGGCTGGCACGGAGCCACCCTTTGACAATGAGTACTACAACCTCACCGAGGCGGGCATCTACGTGGACGTTGTCTCTGGCAAGCCGCTCTTCCTCAGCTTGGACAAGTTTGACTCTGGTTGCGGATGGCCTGCCTTTGCGAAGCCTATTGACGACCAACTGATCAAGGAGTCGACCGACCGCTCACACGGCATGGTGCGTACGGAGGTGCGCAGCAAAGATTCGGATGCTCACCTTGGGCATCTCTTTGAGGATGGCCCCGTCGAGCTTGGCGGGCTGCGCTACTGTATCAATAGTGCTGCGCTACGCTTCATTCCCCTGGACAGTATGGAGGCTGAGGGGTATGGCGACTACCTGCGCTACTTCAAGAAGTAACTGTGACAAGGGTCCTACACCTCAGCACTTATGGGGCTAATAGCGGTGCTGGCGTCGCAGCGCTGCGACTGCTAGAAGCTGAGCGGAGCTACGGCTTAGACGCTGAGCTACTGCTGATGGCTCCCTGTTCGGAGACCCTAGCTGGGGTACACGCCCTTGGCAATGATCGGAAGCTTTACCGTGCTTGGCAATGTAAGCTCTGGAGCGAGCGTGCCCTGGTTGCTCTGCTCAACGGCTTCAACCGGGAGCAAACTTTCAAAACCTCTCTAGGCCGACTCGGCATCTCTATGCGTGCCCTGCGCCCTTACCTCGCAAAGGTGGATCTCCTCCATCTGCACTGGACGCAGCACGCCTTCCTCTCGCTCCGCACCCTCGAGGAGCTCTGCAAGCTCGGGCTACCCGTCGTCATCACGCTTCATGACTACTGGTGGGCTCAGGGCATCGAGCAGATGTCGACTAAGCCTGGCGAACTGTCAGCCCCTCTGCGCCGACTAGACCGACGAGTTCGGCAACGCAAAGCGGAGCTCATGGCGCACTACCCTATTCACTGGGTCACCGTATCCAGCAGCCTTGCCAATGAGGTGTCACGCTCCCCTATAGTGCCTCGCCTAGACATCAGCACCATCGGCAATGTCCTCTCCGCTCAGTACTATCAGCAGGCACAGATGCAGGAGACAAAAGCCTCCAACGAGCAAGCACCTTATCAGATTCTCTTCGTAGCGACACGTGTGGATGATCCGATCAAAGGATGGAGCTACCTTACCGAAGCCATGCGACAACTAGCCGAGCTAGCGGGCGAGCAGACAGCGCAAATGCAGCTCACACTCGTCGGTGCCCTATCCGACCGCACACTCCTCAAGCAGATCCCCATCCCCGTACAGCATCTGGGCAGTATCTCCGATGCGGAGCGACTGCGTTCTCTTTATGCTGAGAGCTCCGTTCTCATCTCAACTAGCGAGCGCGAGAGCTTTGGCCAGACACTCCTAGAGGCTCTTGCCTGCGGTACGCCTGTCATCGCTAGAGACTCGGGAGGTCCCGCTGACATACTCATTGAAGGAGTCAATGGCGCCCTCGTGGCGCACGACAAACCGCAAGAGATGGCGACCGCTCTCTGGCAACACTTCACCGAAGCCACAGCTTATCAGTCCGAAGCGTGCCGAGCCTCCGCCCTGCGCTTTGCCCCGAAAGCCATTGCCCAGCAGTACGCCCAGCTTTACGCACAGTTAATAGATGACACCCAGCGAGCAAACCGATGACTACCACGCCCCTACTAACCATCATCACCATCTGCTACAATGCGGAGGCAACCATTTCGCCCACGCTGCGCAGCCTTGCCGAGCAGAGTGACCAAAGCTTCGAGTACCTCGTCATAGACGGAGCTTCCCAAGACAAAACGCTCTCGCTCGTCCAGACTCTTTACCCTCGTGCTACCGTCCACTCCGAGCCTGACCATGGACTCTACGATGCGATGAATAAAGGGTTGCGCCAAGCCCATGGCACCTACATCTGGTATCTCAATGCGGGCGATACGCTCCGCACGCCTGATACGGTCCGCACCGTCTGCGCTGCTCTTGAGACGCACCAGCCTGACCTCCTCTATGGCGACACGATGATTGTAGATGGTGCTTACCAAGACCTCCATCCTCGTCGGTTGCGCCCGCCTCATCAGTTGACGCAGCGCTCCTTTGCCAATGGTATGCTCATCTGCCACCAAGCCTTCATACCACGACGCTCGCTAGCTCCGCTCTACGATCTGCGCTACCGCTACTCGGCAGACTACGACTGGTGCATCAAAATCATCAACGCTATCCATAGCCAGTACCGCATCGACGACTATCTCGTCAACTACCTCAACGAAGGGGTCACCACACGCAACCATCGCGCCTCGCTCCTCGAGCGGCTCCGCATCATGGCTCGGAGATACGGTTGGTTCACCGCCCTGACACGACACGTCAGCTTCCTCTTCTGCCGTCAGCGCTAGTTAGCGGCGCTGCTTCTGTTGCTCTTTCTGCTGTGCCTCTCGCTCTTTGAGTTTGCGACGGCGCTCCTCTTCGAGTGCCTTGAGTCGCTTCTGACGCTCTTTCTCCTGCTTGCGTAGTTGCTCCTTGCGGGCTTTCTCCTGAGCACGGCGCTCAGCCTCCACACGCTTGATCTGCTCCTGACGCAGTTGCTCCTGACGACGCTGCTCTTCACGACGAGCCTTGAGCTCGGCATCGCGCTGACGCTGACGCTCCTTGAGTTGCTCCTCACGCTCACGCTTCGCCTGACGCTCTTGCGCTTTGCGCTCACGCTCCATCTGCTTCAGATCCTCGGGAGTCACTTGTCGTGCCTTTTGAATCGTGGTGCGCTGATTCTCTACAGGCATCGTCTCCTCAGGCTTTTGCAACAAGCTGTCCAGCTGTAGCTCCACAGGTGGCAAAGCGATCTGCGAACGATCTATCTCAAAGGTGATCGGCTTGTCAACGGCGGGCAGTGCGGGCGAAGCAACCGTATCGGTCTTCACGGGCTTCTCAGCCTGCGAGCCTGTGAGGAGGAGCCAGCGGTCAAGGAGATAGTGCGCTGCGGGGTAAAGCTCCACCAAGCTATCAGCCACGAAGGTCATATAGTCGCCGATGCTCTTGGCGCCCGTGGCGACCTGGCGGTAGTTATCCTCCGTCATGACGAGGAGTAGCGCCGAACTGTCCAAAGCGGAGAGATAGCCCTCAGGACTATAAGCCCGAGTCACGTACTGCCATGCGACAGTGGCCGTGGGGAAGTCGCTGATGGTCATGAGGGTCTCATGCTCCGATGGGGCAAAGGCTACGGGGAGGATGTAGTCGGTGAACTGAGCGTAGTTGAAGCTCTCGACGGCAAAGCGCAGAGAGCGCTCCAGAGCGTCACCTTTTCGAGGTAAGATGAGCAGAGCTTGGTACTTATCACTACGCTTCCCAATGGTAAAAGGTTGCTCCGCCAATGTTCCCGCGACACTATCCTGCGAAGCAATACGGAGATCCCAAGCCATGCCTTGGTACCCGCCCTGAGCGATGCGCGCTCCACGCAGCAGACGCTGGAGCATCTCCTGAGCGAGCACGGATACCTCCTCTTTAGGATAAGATGTAGTGAGCGACTCAAGCCCCTTTCTGAAGGACGCTTCGTCACCCTGCAAAACATAGCTGAGCGCATTGACGAAGGCAAACTGTGGCAAGGTCTCTGAGAGCGGATAAGACTCAGCCGTCTCACGGTACAGTTGCTGCACCTCTCGCGATCGACCCGCTAAGTAGGCGTTGAAGGCTTGGTCATAGAGTCGCTCGTCAGCCCCAATGTTGGCCCGTAGCTTGGCTATATAGTTGGGATCTTGTAGGGTGACGGCAAGCGGGTCTTCGGGCAGCTCGGCCAGCAACTTACGTCGCCACGGCTCAGCGAGGTCTGCCCGCTCTAATCGCTGATAGAGCATGTAGAGCGTGTAGTATATGGAGGCTCTGTCGGCGTACTTGGGATAGCGTCTGAGGAGGTCTTGGTAGCTCTTGACCGACTCCTCAAAGCGCTCCATCTGTTCGTTGAAAGCTTTGCCCATACCGACCAGTGCCGTCTGGATAATCTCATCCGAAGCGGCGATCTGCTCGGGCGTGGTGGGGAGCTTGGAGAGATAATACGCCCGCTGGAGCGGATCTTGATCTGCGGGCAAACTATCTGTAGACGAGGTGAGGCTGTCCGTAGGAGATGCCACCGAAGACAACGAGTCAGCGGACTGTTCGCCACGCTCCCCCATCTGAGCCGTGGGGTCGCCCGCATCAATAGCGATCCGCTTATTACGTCTCCGCCAGTCGTCCGCCAGTGGACGCTTGCCCCACTTGCGCTCGAAGAGGTCCTTACCCTGAGCCACCAGCGTAGGATTGTAGAAGTAGCTCTTGCCATTGCCACCACCAGCCACTGGGGGAGGCGTACCGACACCGCCAGGGCGACCTCCGCCAGGCATATTGATGTCGGCTTGCTGGTTGAGCGCTTCATTTTGTCCTTGCTGCTGAGCGAGTAGCTCCTGTTTGCGAGTTTCCTCCTGCGCCTTCTTGTAGGCGGTGATGAGACTGTCCGCATAGGCCAATTGCTCCGCCTCTGGGAGCGCAGCGATGCGTCGCAAGCTGTCCTGCTCGTAGACTTGCTGCGCAAAGGAGACCAACTGGTCCAGGTCGGCCGAGAGCTTGGTCACAGCCTCGTAGCGCGGGTGGCTTTTCTCGATCACGCCCGCTGCGCCAGCATATGCCTCCTGAGCCTTGAGGTAGTTGTTTTGCGCTAAGTAAATGTCGCCTAAGTGAAGCTGACAAAGCATATAGTCAAAGCTACGCTGCGTGCTCTGCGCCACGCCATGCGTGAAGGCGGTGACGGCATGTGTCGTGTCGGGCATCGCTAAGTAAAGGCGTCCCTGCGTAAGGTATATCTGGTCGACGAGCTCTTTGTTCTTATCCCTATGCGCCAAGCGCTCTAGACGCTGGATGACTCGCTGTGGATTGCCTTGAGCCTCGATCTCTAGGCGACGCATCGTGGCGGCAAACTCCAATGGATAAGGCGGTGCCAGACGTATCACACGTCCGAAAGCTCGAGAGGCTTCGCCCCACCGTCCTTCATTGCTGTAAAGCTGCCCTAGGAGATAGTACAGCCTAGCTCGCTGAGCCTTGATCGGCTTGCGCGCTATCGTCTGCTGCAGGTAAGAGATGGCTGAGAGCGTGTCGCCCTGCTTGAGAGCTAGCTCCGTCTCCGCTAGCGGATAGGTCTTGCTACGACTTTTGTAGATGCCATCTTCGGGGAGGTTGCTCAGTATCTCGTTCGCTTCGTCCACCCAGCCCAGAGCAAGGTAGCAACGAGCCTGCCAGATGCGCGCTTCGTCCCGCACCTTATCCTCCGTGCTGTAGAGCCGCGTCATATAGGAGAAGGTCGCCAGCGCCTCCATGAAGTGCCCGCCGTAAAACTGCGACTCCCCCACCATCATCCAGGCATTGTGTAGGAAGGGGTTGTACTCCATCTTATTGTAGAAAGCCTTCTTCTTCGGATTGCGCAGCAGATCCTCTCGCGACACCTTTGGCTTCGTACGAATTGAGTGCTCACGGATAGCCTTTTGTCCCTTCTCGATCGCTTTACCTAGCGAACCGCCCACAGCTGTCTCTTCCGACGACTCCTGTCCCGCTGTACGTGTGATAGGATCGGGTACTAGCAGTTCGGTGTAGCTCTCCGAAAGGTCGTGGTAGAGCGCTTTGTACCCCTCGTTAAAAGCTAGCTGACCGTTGTGATAGACGTTGTAGCGTGTGGTCAGATTGTGGTAAAAGCGCGAAGCACTATCGTTGCGCTTGGTACTACAGCCTACGGCGCTACCCAAGACGCACAGCAAAGCTACCACTACGCCTAGACAATGCTTAGTGCGCAGTGGTAGCTTATCACGATAAGATGTATCTCTGTCTGCCACGCTTACTATTAAGTCCTAATCCTCAGGGAGAGCGTCTATGCGCCTATCCCCTTCTCACAAACGTACCAGACCTTATATATATTGTACTGAGCGCCCTACGGCGTGACCAACTGCAAGATCTCAGGCGGGAGCAGGATACCACGCATCGAGAGGCTCTTGAGCCACCCCTCATAGTCAGTCTCCAGGAGTGTCTCAGCCACCTCGCGGAGCATCGCCAGCTCCGCATCCGTGTAGCTCTCTATAGGACGATGCGCCAGTACGTCCAGCTCCTCGTCATCGTAGTAGACGATTCGGGGGGCGCGTCTTATCACTCTCTCAGCTTCGGAGCAAGAGTCCGTACAGCTGGCACAAGCGGTCGCATCATCAGCACAGCGACTCGTGTCAGACTCGCCAGAGAGAGACTCTCTCAGTTCGCGCTCCACCTCGCCAAGGGCAGAGCCTAGAGCAGTCTCCCCAGTCGTCTGCGAGCCTTGCTCTGTAGCGCCGTCCTTCTTACGAGCCTTCTGTCGCTCCGACCAGCGAACGAGCAGATGCACGATCAGTCCTATCGCTATGGATAGAAAAAAGATCTCTAGAGCCTCCATAGCTCAGCGTCAGAAGCCACTAGCAGGTGGGTAGCACCATCTTGTCAATCCGCTCCTTGTGACGACCACCCTCGAAGGGGGTGTCAAGGAACGCATGCAGACAGCGCTCAGCCTCCGCCGTCTCTATGAAGCGTGCCGGCATGACCAGCACATTAGCATCATTGTGCGCCCGGATGAGCTTAGCAATATCCTCGTTCCAAGCGAGCCCAGCACGGATGACGTTGTACTTATTGAGCGTCATAGCCATGCCATTGCCCGTACCGCAGATAGCGATACCACGATCTACCGTTCCCATCTGTATGGCAAAGGCAAGCTGATGCGCATAGTCTGGATAGTCACAGCGCTCCTCCGAATGAGTACCGTAGTCGACACACTCGATCTGCATGGCTGCGAGCCACTCCTTGACCTGCTCTTTGAGCTGATAGCCAGCGTGGTCTGAGCAAATACCTAGTTTCATAAGACTATTTCTCTATATCGTTTGAATTAATCCTCATCCTTCATAGGAGACTCAGGAAGCACGAAGTCCACAAAGCAAAGGCCAGCCAGTGCCGTACCGTAGCGCTTGGTCACCGTGATACCCTCCGTGATGAAGTTGAGCTCACCGAGGTAGTACTGGCTGTAAGTGTTCTGGTGCAGATCATTGATGACACGTATCAGACGAGACTCCAGCTCCTCAATACGGTAGCGACCGCTCACCTCGCAGACGAGGCCTCCAGCCTTCTCGTCGAAGTTCTCATCCTTGTACATCCAGGCGTAGACGACACCAGCACTGACGAACTCATCTTGGATACCGTGCGAGACAGACATGATCGTCTTGAGCTCTGAGCCAAAGGGAGGCATATCCACCTCATCGGGTGAAACGAGCCGAGCCGTCGCTGGTAGGACGGAGGAGTAGACCATTATATTATAGTCGGCGATACCCGCATCGTAGAGTGCCATGTGGTAGGAGCCAGCATGCTTCTCGAGGTCAGACTCACCGCTTCCTTTGGTCGTGAAGAATGTATTGGGGATCAAGTTCCCGTAGTACTTGTTGCTCATCGTGATAGTTATTTATGAGTTAGGGAATATCTAATTTGCGTGGGCAAATATACGAAAGTAAGGGGACATAGGCCGAGCTGGCGCATTATAACGGCTAATTCCTATTTTGAGATGCTGAGGGAGAAGCCACATTTTGACTGCATATCTCACACAGTCATTATGATCATAGATTACACAACTGTTTCTTACTGATGCATCTGTTCTTCCAACCATCCTTTCAAAACAACAGCATGGTTATATTTCTCGTTTTTTGCGCCATACAGCAGGGTCACGTTATGATCGTGCAACTTCTGCACACACAAATCTTTAAACTCCTGTGACGCTGAATTCTCGGACAATTCCTGTCTGTATCTCTGTTTAAACTCATCATATCTTTCAGGAGTGTGGGAAAACCATCTTCGAAGTTCATTTGATGGTGCGATCTCCTTAGCCCATAGATCAATTTTAGCATTTTCCTTTTTCATTCCTCGTGGCCATAGCTTGTCCACAAGAACACGAAAACCATCTGCTTCAACTGGAGTCTCATAGATCCGCTTGTATCTCAATTCATTCATCATGTCTTGTCTCCTTTTTAAGGTGAATTCTCTCGTGGTTAGAGACAAATGTACGAATAAGTCATCATAATACGGCGCTATAATCGCACTCCATAGCGACTCTTACATCTCCGCTGATTCCAATCTCTCCCGAGGAAATCGGAAAGCTCCACGGAGCAAATGAAAATTCCCCACGGAGGGCCGGAATAAAAGTTCGGAAGAAAGATTTCGAAGTTCCGAAGAATTTGTTCGTTCCTCACTGAATAATCTCCAATCTCCACCGAGGAATTGTCCGATTTCCTTGATAGTAGCATCAACAAACTCATTCTAGATCGTGCACCACCCCGCATTTGATGATTGAATCTACGGGGGATATACGTCTTATAATCTGACCAAAATATGTACATTTGCTGACGACTGGTTAACCCTAAGGGGGTGGCCAGCCAGTCTTGATTAGACTGATATAAATTCACTTTAAACAACCGGTGAAATATGAGCGAATTCTTACATAACACCCCTGATGAGCGCAAGGAGATGCTCAAGGAGATACTCCTGCGCTTACATCAAGGAGAGCAGCCCGAAGCTCTCAAGCGACAGCTCTCCACACTCCTTCACGCTATCCCTTACCAAGAGGTCGTCGCTGTCGAGGAGGAGCTGATAGCTCAGGGACTACTATCGACAGATGAGATACAGCTCTTTTGCGACCACCACTCAGAGATCCTAGAGGGAGCTATAGATGTGAGTGGAGCCAAAGAGGTGCCGGCGGGGCATCCCATAGACACCTTTAGAGCTGAGAATGTAGCACTAGGAGAAGTAGTCACCGAGTACTATGCTTTGGCAAAGGAGATCAAAGAACAGCACTGCGAGCGTCCGCTCTCAGAGCTCTTGCTAAGTCTGAGATCTATCTTCAACCGACTGATGGATGTAGACAAGCACTATCTGCGCAAGGAGTACCTCCTCTTCCCATACTTAGAGCAGCATGGAGTGACTGGACCTCCTGTAGTCATGTGGGGCAAGCACGATGAGATTAGGAAGCTACTCAAGAGTGCCATAGCAGTACTCTCTGGGGAGACTTCAGATATGGCATCTCTGAGAGCTCACATCGTGGAGACTTTTGATCCCGCAGTGGAGATGCTGGACAGTATGATCACCAAAGAGGAGATGATCCTCTTCCCCATGACACTGGACCTACTGTCGGAGGCTGAGTGGTATCACATTTATCAGGAGACCCCTGAGTTTGGATACTGTCTATATGACCCACAGACTGTATGGAAACCAGACGTGGAGGCGGACAACCTGCACTTTCAGTACGAGAGCCATGATGCTATACGGCTGTCTACTGGTGCCTTTAGTGTAGCGGAGCTAGAGGCTCTACTCATCCACCTCCCGATAGACATCACCTTTGTGGACAAGGACGATAAGGTGCGCTTCTACTCTCACAGCCCCAAGCGAGTCTTCGCTCGCAATAGATCCATCATCGGTAGAGATGTGCGTATGTGTCATCCGCCCGAAAGTGTCCATGTCGTAGAGACTATCCTTGCGGACTTCAAGAGTGGTCGCCAGAGCTGTGCTAAGTTTTGGATTGGCAACTTCCGTGGGCGATTTATCTATATAGAGTACACGGCTGTGCGTGATCCCGAGGGTAACTATCTAGGGGTCGTCGAGTGCTCTCAGGATATTACTGAGCTACGGCAACTGGAAGGCTCTAGGACTCTTCTGAATTATGACTGATACGACACCTCTACTCATCACCCCTGAGACCAAAGTGGGGGCGATGCTAGACCGCTACCCAGAGCTCATCGATACGCTTGTCTCGCTCTCGGATCGATATAGGAATCTGACTAATCCGATACTGCGCAAGACTGTAGCACCTCGTACCCCGCTCAAGCTCGCAGCTCAGATGGGCGGTGTGGACTTAGCACTACTGGTTAACACGCTACGCCAAGCCGTCGGACAGCCACCGCTTGACTTGCCAAAGTAGGGCTTATACGCTCGTCTACCTGGGACGAAATCTAGAAAAAGGAGACTCAATCGCAACTTAAAGCGGTTGAGTCTCCTCATGTTTTGCCAGTAAAGGCATGGGGGCTGATGAGTAATTTCCTCAGCGAGTCACGCGGATGTTGTAGCGACTCTTGTAGTCCACCTGGGGCATCTCGGGAAGTGACTTAAGGTACTGGACGATCACCTCGGCAGTCGTGATGCCTTGGTTCTTGTCAGGAGCCGAAGTCTGGTAGGTGTAGGCCGCCTGCACGTAAGAGCTCGTGGCTAGCGTGTAGAGCTTGTCTGGATCGATCGGTGTGTCGCTACCAGCGGGATAGACGGTACAGTCGAGCAGTACGCCCGTGTCGTCAAGCTGGTAGTCCACCCGTAGCCCCGACGTGTGAGCTGGCGTATTGCTGTCGGTCGTCCAGGCGCGGAGGAAGAACTCCTTGAGCTGTCGTCCCGTCATCGTGAGCACGGTCAGTTCATTGCCAAAGGGATCTAGACGAAGGATGTCTTTGAGCGTAATATTGCCCTGTGGCAATTCACCGATACGTACACCGCCTGGGTTTTGCATCGCAAAGTCCGCATGGCTATACCAGCGCTGCGCATCAGCAAAGATAGCCCCCAGCGTGTATTTGTCTTGGATCGGGTGCGGATTAGTCGTCACCACTTCGGCAAAGAGCGGATTAGCATTGTAGCCCTCCACCATGCGTTGCATCTTCTCATTGACCCCACCAGCGTGAGGATCGGCTGGGAGGAGCATCTCTTGGTGCGAGAGCACCTGCCCACCTCTATGTCGTATCAGTGCGAGGGAGATGTAGTGCGCCTTGTAGCCAGACTGCACGATGGGAACGGACGAGTGCAGATCGTTCGGGTGATCAATGAGCGTGTGCGAGTGTCCGCCCACGATGAGATCTAGGTAGGGAGCCACCCGCGCCAGTATCGTATCCTCCTGCACGCCTATGTGCGTCACTGCTATCTGCAGATCCGAGCAACCCGCCAAGTAGCGGTAGTTCTTGACCTCTTCAAGTGGCTTGGTGAAAGCTACGCCCCGTACATTCTTCGGGTGCGACTCGGGGATGCCTAACTTGCTCAGCTGAAGTAGCCCCACGACAGAGACCCGCGTACCGTCAGGCATCGTGAAGATCTTGTAGGGCTTCAGGGCAATGCCATAGGAGGGCGAGGGAAAGACGTTGGCCGAGAGGAAGGGGAACTTCGCACGATGCGAAATGTCTCCCAGCCCGTGCTGCCCCAGGTCAAACTCATGATTTCCCAAAGCCGAGGCATCAAAGCGCATCTCATTCATCAGCTCAATGATCGGTAGCCCCTTCGGCTGGAAGTTGTCATTGATCGGGTTGCCCGTCTGTAGGTCTCCCGCAGCTAGCAGGAGCAGGTTGGGATAGATCGCCCGCATACTATCGACCATAAAGGCGATGCGGGGCAACTGATCAATGTTGGCATGGATATCATTGAGTCCTACGACAGCAAGCGTCGACACGCCACTCGGCTGTGCCTGCTGCTTGACACGGCAAGCTGACAGGCTCCCCACGAGGAGCAGAAGTAGCGCACCGTAAAGTGTATGGTTAAAGGTCTTTCTCATGATCTAGGAATACTTTGTTATGGTTCTTTCAATTGGCTTAGCGTAGCCGAGAGCGTACCCTCAGCTAGGCGAAGCTCTATGTCGTCGCCCTCACGGAGCTGCGAGGGGCTTTTGACCAGGTCGCCCTTGTGGTGCACGATAGCGTAGCCTCGCTGCAAGACCGTCTGCGGGTCCATTGCTCGGATGATCTGCGCCAGGTGCTCTATCTGCGTGCGCTGTGTGGTCGTAATCTTGCGCTGCTCCTGCAGGCTCTGCTGTCTAGCTTGCCACTCGTTGAGCTGAGCCGTCAGATAACTCGCATAGCGATGCTTGAACTGCGTCAAGAGCGTATTCCACTGGAGCTGATAGCGCATCGGCAGATAACGCGCAGCACCTGCCAAGCGCTCCCGTTGTGACTCCAGTAGCGTGTGCTGATTGTGCAGTAGCGTACGAGGAGAGACGGAGAGCTGCTCGCGTAGCAGTACTATCTGGCGCTCCTCACGGTGTAGCTGCTCTAGCGTCGTCTGGCGGAGTAGCTGAGCCAAGCGTTCCAGCCCCGTCTGCGCCGTCTGTCTCGCCTCCAGCCAAGATCGCTCTAGTCGCTGATGCGCCTCCTCAAGGAGCGTGTACTCTGCGCACCAAGCATCGATCACAGCGGTAGCCACTGCCGTAGGGGTTTTGAAGGCTCTGTGCGAAACTAAGTCCACAACGCTCTCGTCCCGATCGTGCCCAATGCCGCTCCACACAGGGAGCGAAAACTCCGCCACCGCACGAGCTACGGCAAAGTCATCAAAAGTGCCCAAATCAGCCGTGGCCCCCCCGCCTCGTATGATGACCACAAGGTCAAAGAGCGTCTCGTGCTGGCGCACCCTTTCGAGTGCTGCGACGATAGACTGCGGTGCACTCTTGCCCTGCATCGTGGCTCTAAAGAGCGCTTTCTCTATAAAAGGAGCCACCGCACTCTCCTCCAGATGTCTCGTGAAGTCTTGGTAACCAGCAGCCGTCGGCGAGGAGATGATGGCGATGCGTCGCAAAGGTCTCGGCATCGGGTGCTGCTTGTTGCGCTCCATCAGCCCCATACGCTCTAGGAGCTGGAGCGTCTCACGTCGCTGTCGTGCCACCTCGCCCAGTGTGTAGTTCGGATCGATGTCCTGTATGTCTAGTTGTAGCCCGTAGCGTGGATCGTACTTGAGCTCCACGAGCGCCAATATCTTGATCCCGTCTGTGAGTGGCTGCCCCGTCACCTGCTGGAAGTGCTGCGCGATCTGATTGTAGCGACTAGCCCATATCACGGCCGAGATCTGAGCCGATAGCTCTCCCCCACCCGCCTCTGGGTGCAGCGGGTCCGACACCTTATCTATTAGGTTAAAGTAGCAATGCCCCCGCTGGCTGCGTCCTCGGTAGCCACTCACCTCGCCCGTAACGTAGTAGAGTCGATTGTAATAGTGGTCAATGCAGCGCTGCAACGAGCCCAGTAGCTCCGTCAGCGTGTACCGCTTGGCTACTAACTCTGAGGCTTGCATCTCTAGTGAGGACATGGCGCAGGGGAAGCGGCTTTTAGTTAATCAAAGAGCGACACCTCTGGAGGCAAATCCTGCCGATAGGTACGCCCCAAGTGAGCATACGCCAAGCGTGTCGCCTGCCGTCCCGTACGAGTACGCTGTATGAAGCCCTCCTGAATGAGAAACGGTTCATACACCTCCTCGATCGTGCCGGGGTCCTCGCCCATGGCTGTGGCTATGGTGCTCAGTCCGACGGGACCTCCGTCAAACTTGTCGATGATGGTCTTCAGCAACTTGTGATCCGTATGATCCAGACCATGCTTATCAATGTGTAGCGCTTCGAGCGCCACCGTTGTAATATCGCTATCGATCACCCCGTTACCCTTGACTTGCGCAAAGTCTCGCACCCGCTTCAGGAGTGCATTGGCGATACGAGGCGTGCCACGACTACGCAGAGCGATACCCCGAGCGGCCTCCTCCTCGCACGGCACCTCTAGTATGCGAGCCGAGCGCAGCACGATGTCCGTGAGCGTATCCACGTCGTAGTACTCTAGATGTAGGTTGATGCCAAAGCGGTCCCGCAGCGGAGCCGTCAGCAGGCCGCTGCGCGTCGTCGCACCCACTAGTGTAAAGGGGTTGAGGTCTATCTGTATGGAGCGCGCTCCTGGCCCTTTGTCGATCATCAGATCGATCCGAAAGTCCTCCATAGCCGAGTAGAGATACTCCTCCACGGTGTGGCTCAGGCGATGGATCTCATCGATAAAAAGCACGTCACGAGGCTCTAGCGAAGTGAGCAATCCCGCTAAGTCTCCCGCCTTCTCCAAGACAGGGCCCGAAGTAATCTTCATGCCGACTCCTAGCTCGTGCGAGATGATGTGCGAGAGAGTCGTCTTGCCCAGTCCAGGAGGTCCGTAGAGGAGGACGTGGTCAAGCGCTTCGTCACGGCGACGAGCCGCCTCGACGAAGACCTTCAGATTGTCCACTACATGTCCCTGACCTCGGAAACTATCAAAGTAGGAGGGGCGCAACTGCTCCTCCTGCTGTAGATCAGACAAGCTCTGCGGGGGCGTACGCTCCTCGCGAATATCAAATGGATCTCCCTTCATACGTCAGCAAAGTTAGCGAAAAAGGGCATAGCCCCCTACTCCTCTTCTTAGTTTCATAAAACAGTTAGCCCCCACACGACTCTACGACGAGAGCGTGTGGGGGCTAACGCTATATTTAGGAGCTATTAAAGCCCTATTTAATGTCCGCTAAGCGGTCAGTTTAGTACTGGATAGTGAGACCCATCAAAGGCGCATGTTGCTGCGCACCATAGACGTCACGCTCACCGAGATTGCCCGAAGGGATGGGGCGGACGATGGTACACTTGATCGCCTTGGCTGGGTCGAAGTAGACAATCTTGACGATGTGGTCAGGCTTGATGTGATAGAGGTCACAGAAAGTCTGCTCGTTGATCGCCTTAGTTGCCTTCACCTGATTGTATATGTCGAAGTCCTTGAAGATGATATCGAAGGTGATCTCATAGGGACCCGAGTTCTTGCTCCGGATGACGGAGGCTATATCCATTAACTTGTGCTGTGTCATTGCTTGATACGATCTAAAGGTTCACTATTTACGCTGACCATCAGCATACTCTACATACTCGACGGGGAAGTACTGCGTGGGGCTCTCCGCCTTGAGCAGGTGATAGAGGCTAAACTCGTAGACCTCACCCATGTGACAGTCAGAGGGCGAGAAGGGGAAGGCGAGGTTGCCCGCCGTAGCGATACGTCCCTCGTAGCCGAAGTGTAGCATCGTACTACGTGCGAAGCTACAGATCGTGTCGGCCTCCTTCTGTGTCTTAGCCACTGCCTCGATGACGACCATAAGCTCTGAGCCGATATGTCCATCGATACCCTCGAACATGCTCATGACGCCGTTCTTGCCGTAGATCTTGAAGTCGAGGTAGTAGTCCTTGATCCCGTAGTTGTCAAAGTTGTCCTTGACACGAGCCTTGACACTCTCGATGATGGAGTCGATCTTGCTGATCATGATCGGGTCTGTCGTAGCCGCAACAGAGATAGTGCGGTAGCCTACGAGACGGGTACCCTCGAGCTTGAGGAAGTAACCATCGGTGGGCTCGAAGACGGTACCAGAGATCTTGACCTTGTTGTCGTCAATCTGCTCGAAGTGACATCCGTGCAGATCGAGCGCACCACCAGGACCAGGCAGATGGTAAGGATCGGTCTTCTCATAGAGCGTGTGACCAGCTACAGAGAGGGTCGTACACTTGCGATCCTTGGAAAGTGGCTCGAGGACGAAGTGATCCTTGCGCAGATAGCCAAACATACAGTCACTACCGCTACCGGGCAATGCGCAGATAGCAGCGCACTCGAGGATCTTACCCATGTGCAGTGCGAGCGCACGGTCGAAGCCCTCCTTGATCGGTAGACAAGCGAAGACGCTAGGATCGTACGAACGACCTGCGATGATGACGTCAGCACCACCCTTGAGAGCCTCTACAAAAGGCTCCTCGCCCATCTGAGCGACGATGCGGACGGACTCTTCGATGTCCTTCTTTGTAGCCTCGGGAGCTGGAGCCAGGGGCGTGATGTGTCCCTTGTCAAACTCACGGAGGATGGTCTCTTTGTCAAACTCAGAGCGGATGACGGCTAGGCGTAGCGAGAGCTTCTTGTCAGCAATGATCTCTCGTACTATCTCTAGCACCCAGTCCACATGAGCATTAGCACCAGAGCCACCGGCAGAGCCGACGACTACGGGGATCTTGTTCTCAACACCGGCCTGGATCATGATCTCTAGGTCACGCTTCACGGAGTTGCGATCGGTGAAGCTAACGCCTGCCCCTAGATAGTAAGGACCTGGATCTGTCGAACCAGCATCTGCTGCGATGACGTGGGGCTTGCGCTTCATTCCCTCACGAAAGGATGCCTCGGGAAATCCATATCCGAGGATCGCTGTCGTGGAGAGTACTCTTATTTCGTCTGTTATTGGAGTCATATCTCGATATTCTGTTTTATTGTTAGCGGTTAGCCTTTGGCCTTTAGCCTTTGGCCTTTGGCTGTTGGCTGTTGGCTAAAAGCTAACCTCTAACTTCTAATCTCTAAAATCTACTTCAGCACATCCTTGAGAGCGAGTACACGGCTCATCTCGTTGAAGATGATCATGTATCCCTCATCAACACCCATACCAGGCTTTGCGAGGCACTGGCAGGGAGAGGTAGCCATAGCGATGTTGGCACAAACCTCTGCGGAGCGGTTGGTCTCATTGCAAGTACCACCTAGATAAGCGCGCATGTTGTGCTGCTTGCAGTAGAGGACAGCCTCGATAGCGTTGTTGACACCACCGAGGTCAGGCGTCTTGATCTGAACCATGTGTCCAGCCTTGCGCTCAGAGAAAGCGATGATATCCTCGAGCGTGTTGCACCACTCGTCAGCGACGATCTGGCACTTAGAGCCCTTGGCATCAAGTAGCTCACGGATCTTAGCCAAAGCCTCGATCTGTGGCTCACGACCATCCATATCTACTGGACCCTCGACACGTAGCTCGAAAGGAGCGACGATCTCAGAGAGCTCGTTCAGATAGTCAGCGATGCGCTGGAAGTCGTTGTTGAAGACGATGCTCAGCGTACCATATACGTCGATATGGATAGCGGGTTGGTAGTTGGGGTTCTGACGCTTCGTGACGATACGATCGCGGAGCCACTGGAGGTACTCCTTGATCTTCTCACCCTTGAGACCTACCTTCGTCTCTACATTATTAAAGAGAGCGTGTGGCAGTACGCCCACCTCCTTCATGATCATCTTATCGACGTTGAGATAGCGGTCATCGCCACTCTGCGAGAAGATGGGGACCATCGTGTCTGATATCTTCGTACCATACTCATCAGCGACGACCTGAGCCATCAGCTTGTGCTGGCTCTTAGCGACAGCGTCTAGACAAGCCTGTGTGACACCGTAGCGGATTGCCGTGTGGTACTTCTTGCCGTCTGCATTGACATGCTTGTCAACGAGGTCGGCCATCTTGCGGAACGTGGTGATCTCCTTGCCCTCATAGAGCGGAGCGATCTCCTTCATGATGACGGGGATAAAGTTCTCAGCGAGGAACAGTGGATCACGACCACCGGCCCCTGAGTACTGTACAGCTGCACAGTCACCATGAGCTATAGAACCATCCTCTAGGATAAAGAGGACAGAGATGGACTCACCTGCCTGACGTACAGACGTAAAGCCTGGAGTCACGGGGTCGCCAGAGTAAAAGGCTCCATCGTTTTTAGCGCCCTTCTTGATGGCCTTCTGGTCGTCAAAGAAGAATCCTGTCTTGCCTGGGGCACAGACTACCTTCTTGATCTTCATATTACTTGGATTTATTGGTTTGTTAGAATTGTTTGCTAGAAAGAGTGCTACCCCCACAGGGATAGCACTATTATAGATTAAGGCTTACGGTCTGCCGACGAGGAAGCCCTTGCCAATGGCGTAGACATCGTCGATAACCATCTGGAAGCTCACGGGACGATGCTCGAAGCGTGAACGCTCCTCAAGTCTCTCACGGTGGAACGCCTTGAGATCCTCCGTAAAGGGCAGATGACCCGTGTCGAGGATACGTACCGCACCATTGTCATCACGAGCCGGTAGGACCTTGCCCGCATTGTAGCGACTAGGCGCAAAGGGGATGTCCAGCACACCTGCCTCAAAGGCTGCGACCGTACCGAGAGCGAGATCACCCTTGCCCAGCTCGAAGACCTTGTCGAGGATGCACTTCGTCTCCTGAACGATGATGTCAGACTCCTGCTCTACCACAGGGATGTCTATGAGTGACTGGTCACGAAGCATCGAGATAACCTGCTTGGTAGCACGTAGTCCAGCTGCGTTTGCCTCCTTGGTGGGGACACCCATCGCCTCGTGAGGAGTCTTGACAATAACCTTGGTAGCCTTCGCCAGAGCAGCCGTAGCTGATCCCCACGAGATAACACCAAAGGCCTTTGCCTCGTCCTGTGGGAAGCCGCCCATCCACTGGTGGAAGACGGTCGTAATACGTACATCATCGTAGCCGTACTTCTTGAGATAGCTGTTGGTCAGCTCTTTGAGCGAACGGATAGCTGCGACATCCTGGATGACATTACCGCACTGCCCGTAGCCGACGGTGATATCCTTGACACCCTGCTCAGCTGCGAGGAGTGTCTCGATAACAGCCACAGCACTGGAGATACAGGGAGGAATAAGCGTACCAGTCAGAGGGCCAAATGGCTCACGGTTAATGCTCACGCCAGCCTCCTCGTACATGCCGACGAGGCGGTCCGTGTACTGCCAGTACATGATCGTCTTCTCGAGGGAGAAGTTCTTAGAGTAAGGGATATTGTACGAGATACCGCCACCCTCATAAGAGGTAAAGCCACCCGCGATAGAGATCTCCGTCAGGAGACGCGCATCAGGCGTACCGTGGCGCACCTGCACCGGGTTCTTGAGAGCAGAGGTGACCGTACGGCAGATCTTCGTACCGTAGTTGACGATCGGGAAGCCGTTCAGCATAGATCGTCCCGACTCCTTACTCTTGATGATACCGTTCTCAGCCTCGTGGTAGCGGTTGAGACGTGTGTAACTATCGACCGTCGAGGGGAGCAGATCTGCCCCACCCTCATCTTCTAGAAACTGCAAGAGCTTGATATGCTCCGTGTATAGAGCCACACCAGCACGAGGCTGTATGAGCGTACGCCCCTCAGCATCTGCCTGAGCGAGCTTGCGTCCGAAGATCTTCTCCTCGGGGATTGACTTTTGAAATTCGACAGCCTCTTCAAAGTCTACATCTTTGCCTGTAGGCCATGAGGCGAGGACCTCCTTACGCTCCTTGTAGAAGGTATCGTTGTCTATTCGCTTATTCCTAAGTTCCATGTGATAGGGGAATCTGTATGAGTGATTGAGTCTTTTGTATGTCTATATTATATAGGTAGTACCTCTCGCTGCAAGATCGTGAGAGCCACCTCGGGAGCTACCTGACTGAGTAGTCCCATGCTCGCTATGATGTAGCGCTTATCTAGGTAAAAGTGCGGCTCCTTGGGCTTCGCATACTCGTATCTCTGAGGGTTAAAGCGGCTTCCCGAGAGGATACGAGCCGGGTCAGAGCTATTGATCAGCGCGCCACCGATACCAATGAGTCGTGGCACTTGCGTCAAGTCCTTGCCAACGAGGGTAAACATCTCGCCTATCGGCGTGTAAACCTTGCTAATGACGCCAGCGTGGCGCTCCACCGCTATGTCTACGGCACTGTAGGCTAAAGCCTCCTCGATCACCTGCTCCTGTGAACCAGGCTCAGCTACCGTGTCGGGACTAGCCGCACAGCGCTCGACCCAGTCGACGATCGCCTCAGGCGTGACCCCGTAAGCTCGTGCTAGAGCCTTGACATCGGTCTCGTCCTCCAGCGCCTTCAAGCTGTAGCGCATACCGAGGTCACCCTCTACGGTACGCTTGCTGTAAGGCTCGGGGATGCCCTTGATCAGGACATTGTCCATCGACGGAGCTCCGTCAGTCATCGAGTAAATATCGGTCGTCGCTCCACCTAGATCCACAGCCATCAGATCGCCCCAGCCGGGGTGCTCCTCGTCAATGCCCTTGCTCAGTAGCTCGCACGCCTTGAGGACCGCAAAGGGGGTCGGGATAATCTCCAGCTCGGCGCGCTTCTGCACCTCGCCCAGTCCCTTGGCATCGATGATGCGGCTGATGAAGAGATCCATGATGCACTGGCGAGCGGGCAAGATATTGATCTGCCCAAACTCAGGCATCACATTCTCCGTGACGACGCACTTCTTGTCGCACTGAGCGAAGATCTCCTCTAGATCATAGGAAGCCGACTTATTACCCGCCGCGATAATCGCAAAGGGTCTATCGATCTCTGCCAGACGACGAGCATTAGCTAGGATCACCTCCTTGTTGCCCCCGTCGGTACCACCGCATAGAAGTATCAGGTCAGGATTGATCTCATAGATCTCCTCCTGCTCCGCATGAGAGATCTCATAGGCGTAGGTCTTGACCACCTTAGCACCCGCCGAGGAGGCAGCCATCTTGGCCGCCTTAGAGGTGAGCGAGGGCACCAGTCCCAGAGCTACCATCTTGAGTCCACCAGCCGCACTACTGCAGGAGAGCAGGCGGTCGTAGTGAGCATCGGGGCACTGTGCTAAGATCTTCTGCCAGGCATTGTTAAAGCCCTCCAGCACATCAGTCGTGATGGTGGTAAAGGCAGAGGCTGTCGCCACTATCTCCGCATTGGCTACATCTATCAGAGTCAACTTCGTGTAGGTACTACCGAAGTCTACCGTAAGATAGTGCATACTACTTGTCTGCGAGGATTGAGTCTAGATAAGCGATGGTAGTCTCGATCGGTGTGCCAGGAGGATAAACCTTGGTAAAGCCCATCGCCATAAAGCGAGACTCTACATCGGCAAAGTCCTGCTTACCTACGACTAGGTTGCCTCCAGCAACTAGTGGGATGCCTTTGAGACCAGCCTCGTCGCACTTCTCGCGCAGACCCTGACAGTCTATCTCACCGTGTCCATAGAGCGAAGAGACGAGGATAGCATCAGCTTTGGTCTCGAGAGCGGCCTCTATGTACTCTTCTTGAGAGACCATGACACCGAGGTTGACCACTTTGTACCCTGCATTGTTGAGGGCATAGGCGATAATCTTGTTGCCGACAGCATGTGCGTCAGCACCAATCACACCCGTGACTATAGTTTTTTGATTCATAATAGGGGAAATACGTGTACCACGTTTTTTTGATGATTGAGCTATAGTATGAGACAGAGGAGCCATGGGAAGCCCTTTTTGGAGGATGAGCCACCACGCCACCTACACCTCTTTACATGGCCTCACTGTTTTGGGGGTGCAGTAAAGTCATGTAAGACGATCCTTTCGGAAGAGATAAAGAGAGTCAATCTTACTCCCTTCCTCAAGATCGTTCCACAAAGGTACTTAATAATTCTGTAATAGCCAGCGTAATGTAAAATGCGCAACGCAAAACAGGATATTGGGCTGACACTATATATATAATTAATGAGCTCGTTTCAACTCCTACCTAGGAATTTCTCAAATAGTCCCGTGGATATTTTTGATTTGCTACCTAGGAAATGGGCAAATTCTTCGGACTTATTTTTTGATTCCTCCGAAGTTTCATTTGATTCCTCCGAAGAATTTTTTCGCGCCCACGTGGAGATTTCGAATTTCCTACCTAGGAATCGAAAAGTTCCTCCGCTGGAACTAAAAAGTTCCTACGCTGGAACTAAAGAGTTCCTCCCTTGGAACTAAAAAGTTCCAAAAGAGGAATTACTTTTGGAACTCGTATGCGCAAGGGAATCAGCACGATAGGACGACAACTGCAGTGACGCACGACTAGTGTCTAGCGGGAGGATCTCGCTTTGGTACAACGAGATGTGTAGTCCTACAAATCGCATCTTCTCATCTATTGGCACGCACAGCTTCTGTAGGTCAGCTCATCAGGCGTCAGCCGTAATATTGTGCGTGACGATTTGCTCTATCTATTGAGAAAAGCGTATATTTGCGCTGTGATTGGTTCGTCCTCTCTTGATTTATACTCTCTAGAGGTCTCCAAACCAACACCTAACTAGCGTAATCAACACAAAAACTTATAGGCGATATTATGAGAAAACTAATGACCGTCCTTCTGCTCGTAGCGGCAGTTATCGTGGGCTATCTAGCAGTCATGAGCATCTTGACACCAGAGCGATTCTCCCAGATTCGCGATGCTCGTGAGGCTCCTATTCAGGTACGCTTGAAAGAAGTAGCACAGGTGGAGAATGCTTTCCACGATGTCTACAATCGCTATGCTCCTGTAGATGAGCTGCGTCAGTTCCTCACTGATGGTAAGTTCTTTTACGTACGCTCTGAGGGCGACTACACAGACGCTATGCGTGAGGCTGGTATGAGTGAGCGTCAGGCTGCTGCTAAGGGACTGATCGTACGTGATACCGTATGGGTGAGCGCACGCGACTCACTACTCAAGGGTGGCATGACTCCTGAGGAATTTTTACAGGTACCTGGCTTCCCCGAGTCTGTCATAGAGATCGACACCGCATCAGTTGCTCAGGAGATCGGCGATGATGTCGTGATGGTGCCCGTCTTCCGCACGGCTGTACCTCTATCAGTCTACCTAGCTGATCAGGATCATCGACTCCTCAACACAGCTATCAAGGACGCAGAGGCTCGCTACCAGGGCACTGGATATCCTGGTCTAGCTCTAGGCTCTCTCAAGGAGGTCAAGAGCACTGGTAACTGGGAGTAACCCTTCCTTTGGGAAACTCTCTGTTTCTACCGCCACACCGTTAGATACTGTGACACGGTTCTACAGATTCAGGCAATAGACTTCTAGTATAGTCTGCTAACTCTTATCTTGCTCCTCGTATGAGGTCAGAAGGAGCGCAGAGCTTGAAGTCTGTTGTCTGACTCTATATTATATATATAGTTACTATGCAGCAGCCTCCAGCACTCCCTACAGATACATTAGCATCTGCAGTTCCGTCGCTCGCATTGCGACTGACTGCAGATGGCTTTGTCTATCTATATGATCTCTCAGAAGAAGAGAGCGTGGCGGGTGCACAGGAAGGCTATCATACTAGGCGGCAGAGCCAGTTTGTGCCAATAGACTGGTCTCGTGTATCTGCACTCTGGGGAGACATCATCGCACAGCACCCCGTCCTCAGTGACCTTGAGGGAGAGGTCCGCGTGCTCTACCCCGCCTCTCACTATGTGGTCATACCGAGTGGCATGAGTGGAGAGCAGGATGTACACTGGTGGCGACTGACGGCGCCTATCTTTGCGGATGAAGAGCAGTACTATAGTAACTCGTACACACTGGGCGATGGCAAGCCTAGTCTAGCTGTGGGCTTTAATCATCTAGTCAAGGGCTTCCTGCAGCGCAGCTTCGTAGCTTGCCAGTTTATTCCGACGATCCTACCCTTTGCCCAGCGGGTGTTGCGACAATCGTCCCTTCAGACGGGGCTCTCGCTAGGTGTCGAACTGGTAGAGGGCGGTTGCGATCTGGTACTATGTCAGTCGGGGAACTTGCTTCGGGCTAATCATTACAGTTGGCCTCGCTACCGCTCCTGGCAGCATCATCTCTACCAGGTCCTCTACTTCTTAAGTAAGGTGTACTTGGACAGCTCCGTGGATCACGCAGCTCCCGTATCTATCATACTATCCGACGGAACGGCGGGTGCCGATAGCTTGGTAGGTGAGCTCCTGCAGGCGCTTTACCGACAGTTCGCGACTGCCGACTGGGACGTGTCTGTCATGCCGACAGACTACTGGTACGCTTGATTAAGTTATCGCTATGCGCATTATAGCTGGCAAATATGGTCGCCGTCGTCTCTCCCCGCCGAAAGGGTTGACGCTCCGCCCCACGACAGACATTGCTAAGGAGGCACTCTTCAACAGTCTCTCGGCACAATATGATGTGGAGGGTATGCGGGTGTTGGATCTCTTTGCGGGTATCGGGAGTATCTCCCTCGAGTTCATCTCTCGAGGAGCAGCCTCGGTAACCTCTATTGAGAAGCATCCTAAGCATGCAGCCTTCATTCGGTCGGCCGCAGACACGCTAGACAAAGAAATACTCTCGAGCAAGCAACTCCTCGTCCTCAATCGCTCCGTAGAGCAATACTTACGTCAATACGATGGGGAGCCTTACGACCTGATCTTTGCCGATCCCCCTTATAACTTGCCGTGGATAAAGGATATACCCGACTTACTCTTCGCTAGTAAAGCGTGGTGTCCTAGCTCTATCTTCGTACTAGAGCACCCCGACACGGTGGACTTTGCAGAGTCCGCTCGCTTCGCTTGGCACAAGTCCTACAGCGCCGTACAGTTTACCTGCTTTGCCCCGACAGAAGAATAGCTATGCAGATAGGCACCCTTGACTTAGGCTCTCGTCCGCTACTGCTTGCACCGATGGAGGATGTGAGCGATGCGCCCTTTCGCCTGCTCTGTAAGCAGTTTGGCGCGAGCCTCGTCTACACTGAGTTCATCAGTGCCGATGCGCTCGTGCGCTACGTTCCCAGTACAATGCGCAAGATGCGTATAGATCCTGAGGAGCGTCCCGTCGCCATACAGATCTATGGTCGTGATGTGGAGACGATGTGCGAGGCGGCACGTATAGCCTGCCAACTGGAGCCTGATCTACTCGATCTCAACTTCGGTTGTCCCGTCAAGCGGGTAGCGGGCAAGGGCGCTGGCAGTGGTATGCTTCGTGAGCCCGAGCTACTCCTCGAAATCACCGCTGCAGTGGTTGCTGCGGCTAATTGCCCCGTGACGGTCAAGACACGTCTAGGGTGGGATCACAACAGCCTTATCATTACCGAGCTGGCACCACGCCTACAAGCTTGTGGCATCGCAGCTCTGACCATCCATGGGCGTACGCGCAGCGATATGTACAAGGGGAGTGCCGACTGGACTTTGATCGGTGCGGTGCGCTCCAATCCGGAGATCCAGATCCCAATCATCGGCAATGGCGATATAACGACAGGCGAGGAGGTGCGGCACGCTTTTGACACCTATGGGGTGGATGGGGTGATGGTCGGACGAGCAGCCATCGGACAGCCATGGATCTTTGGCGAGATGCGCGCAGCCGTCGACCCGACCTTTACAGCTCCTCAGCTAACCTCTCAGCAACAGCTAGAGATCTTAAAAGAGATCGTTCATAAGAATATTGAGAAGCTGGACGAGCGCCGAGGCATCCTGCATAGTCGTCGTCATCTAGCCGCCACACCACTCTTTAAGGGCATCCCCAACTTCCGTGCACTACGCATAGCGATGCTCCAAGCCCCTACCCTAGCCGACCTGGACAATGTGCTAGCGCAGGTAGAGCCTCTGCTCCCCCCCAATTCTAACCTCTAATCTCACTGATCATCAAGGCAAATGGTAACGTCACCATCGAAGGGGCTCAAGAGACTGGACAAGAGAACGAGTCCGGTTTCAAGCCCTACAGGCTCACTAGCCAAACGATTACCATCCGAGGTGATTTGACAGAGCTTGACTGCTTCAACAATCAACTGACCAGCTTGGACGTGTCAAAGAACACCGCCTTGGAAATACTTTACTGCAGCGACAATAAGCTGATCAGCTTGGATGTCTCAAAGAACACCGCCTTGACAGAGCTTAACGGCTACAACAATCAACTGATTAGCTTGGATGTCTCAAAGAACATCGCCTTGAAAGAGCTATACTGTGGAGAGAACCAATTAACCAGCTTGGACGTGTCAAAGAACACCGCTTTGACAGAGCTTAACTGCTACGACAATCAACTGAGAAGCTTGAACGTGTCAAAAAGTGCCGCCTTGACAGATCTTGACTGCTCCTACAATCAACTGAGAAGCTTGAACGTGTCAAAGAACACCGCCTTGACAAAGCTTGACTGCTCATGGAATCAACTGACTAGCTTGGATCTGTCGCAAAACACCGCCTTGGCAGAGCTTGACTGCTTCAACAATCAACTGACGAGCTTAGATGTGTCAAAGAACACCGCCTTGACAGACCTAGACTGTTCCAGCAATCAACTGACCAGCTTGGATGTGTCAAAGAATACTGCCTTGACAGTGCTGATGTGCCCCGACAATCAACTGACCAGCTTGGACGTGTCAAAGAACACTGCCTTGGAGTCTCTTGACTGCTCCATCAATCAACTGGCGAGCTTGAACATATCTGGATGTGCTAGATTGGAGGATCTTTATTGCTTCAGTAATTGTATCAATGGCGAGGCTATGACCAAGTTGGTGAATAGTCTTCCCAATCGAAAGGGTATGAGTAGTGGTACTCTTTGTGTAGTAAGTCGCTTCTCTAAGAAAAGCGATAAAAACAGGTGTAGCGTGGCTGACGTAACTACCGCAAGGAAGAAAAACTGGGAAGTTCAACAATAAGAGCGTTCTGACTGGGACTGTAAGCTTCGTCTAGTCCGACCCACAAGGGGTCGATCTTCTAGCACGTTCGCCTATCCATCGGTCGTTCGGGGCTTTGCTC
>QWCQ01000608.1_pt1 | contig 38293 bp, 30 predicted proteins | sample 1972701 | NCBI WGS metagenome assembly QWCQ01 (sample SAMN09866704, study PRJNA288562) | Human gut metagenome isolate pre4_stool, whole genome shotgun sequencing... | reverse complement strand
CCTGCTGCTACCGCCTGCCGATCCCGCAGGGGCGAAGCCCCGGAGGGATCATCGCTTTTTAGACCGGGTGTCGAGGCACGAAGTGCCGAAGACCCCGGGTAAGAGGACCCCGCGAGAGATATACGACCCCGCTAGGGTGTCGCACTTGTCAGAGAGTCAAGCAATCAGTGCGACACCCTGGCGGGGTCGCGGGATCGCTAACAGCGCCTGATCCACGGGTCTTCGGGGCTACGCCCCTCGACCCGAGGCTAAAAAACGGGCACCCACAAGGGGTGCTTCGTTCCCCACTCTTCACAATTAGATGAATGGCTACGGTGTCTCTCAAATGCGTCACCCCTGCACTCTAATCCTGCCCTACCCTAAATACAATAAAATGTGCTATCTTTGGGGCGATAATAACAAACATGACACCATGAGGCGAGTGAGGGAGAGTGGCACGACACACATTGATGACGGATCCTTTCCGGACCCGATACAGACAGTTCTCATACATTACTCCTCCACATTTCTTCTATCTATTGATGGAGGGGCAGCGGGAGAATAATAAGCGGATCGCCAAGAACACCCTGATGCTCTATATGCGTCAGATACTGGTGCTCTTTGTGGCCCTATACACCTCACGAGTAGTGTTACAGGTGCTGGGCGTGGCAGATTATGGTATCTACAACGTGGTTGGCGGTATTGTGTCCATGTTTGGATTCCTCAGCTCTGCGATGTCTACAGCGGTTTACCGATTTTACTCATTCGAGATGGGGAGAGACAACAAGGAGCGAGTGCAGAAGATTTTTTGTACTGCTATCAATATCCACGTACTACTTGCTGCTTTCATCGCACTACTTGCAGAGACTGTAGGCCTGCTTCTTGTCAATAGGTTACTTCAGTTTCCCCCCGATAGGGTTGTCGCAGCTCATGTGGTTTACCACTGCTCGATTATCTCGTTCCTTTTTACAGTGCTGTCTGTACCCTTTAGTTCCTTCCTTATTGCCTCAGAGCGAATGTCAGTCTACGCATGGATTGGGATCGTGGATATCCTGTTGAAGCTGGCTATTGCCATTACTCTACAATATGTCACGGGTGATGCGCTCAAAATGTATGGTGCTATGTTATCCATTGAGGCTTTTATTGTTTTCCTCATCTATTGTCTCTACGTTGCTTCGAAATTTAGAGATCTCAGATATCACTGGGTCTGGGACAAGCAGCTTTTTCGATCTCTCTCTAGTCATTCGGGATGGATGCTCTCGGGCAATGTGGCATTTTTACTGAGTTCCCAAGGCGTGAATATGCTGATCAATGTATTCTTTGGTGTGACCATTAATGCAGCTCGAGCAGTCGCCTATCAGGTGCAGTCCGCAGTCAATACATTTGTCACCAACTTCATGACAGCAGTAAACCCCCAAATCGTCAAATACTACGCCAAGGGGGAGGAAGAAAATATGTATAAACTGGCCTTTTCGGCATCAAAGTACTCTTTCTACCTTCTCTTTTTCTTTGCACTTCCTGTTTTATTACTCGCTGATGATTTACTGAGGTGGTGGTTGCGGGATGTGCCGGCTTATGCTGTTCTCTTTACACGATTAACAGTAATTGATCTGTTCTTTACTGTTCTCTATGGGCCTCTCGCCACGATAACTCAGGCTAATGGGCGTATAAAGAATTATCAATTGATCGTGTCACTTTGTTTTCTACTTGCCTTTTTTCTTTCATGGATCGCCTATTTAGCAGGACAACCTAGCGTTGCCGCTTTTATTATAGCTGTAGGCGTCTCTGTATTTGGTCTTTTTGCCCGCCTTTGGATTATGACTAGGAGTTATCACTTCCCCTTTGTCAGATATCTCAAAGAGGTCTGTCTTAGAATAGCACTGGTGTCACTTGCTGCAACTCCCATCCCATTGGTGGTCTGTCTCGCTGTGCCCATGACTCCTGTGTTGAGGTTTTTTGTTGTAGGGCTTCTTACCACAGTGTGCTGTGGAGCAGCAATCTGGTTAGTGGGCTCGGATAAGGTCGAAAAAAGGTACATTTGTTCGTTGATTAAAGAGAGGATAAGGAGGAATTCATGATAAGGATCGACAGCGCACAAGTAAGGTACAATGAGGAAAAAGCTCGATTGGTTTACCTGGTGGAAGAGGACAATATCAAGAGAGAAATCTGGTTTGAGGTTGATGCAAAGTATGGTAAGTACTTGACTAGCGAGCGTGCTGATGCCTTGGTGATCGGGGTCTTGAATTATGCCATGCGACATGGACACGATATAAAGAGCGTGGTCCCTATTACAGAAGAACTCTATTACCAACTAGAGACTGAGCTAATAGACTCCGTATATGGCGGAAGTAATGGGAGGCTTCATCGGACAACGATTGAAGCTCCAGTGGCTACAGATCCACTTCCCTGCGCAGGGGCAGTGGGAACGGGGTGTTCCTGCGGAGTAGACTCCATTTATTCGATAGCGACACACACAGACTCTAAGTTCGAGTCTTTTAACGTAACGCATCTTCTCTTTAATAATGTAGGGGCTCATGGAGTCGGACAGCGTGCTAAAAGACTCTACTCAGGACGCAGGGAACTAGTAGAGTCATACGCTAAGGACGTGGACTTACCTCTCATAATCACGGACTCAAATCTGGCAGAGGAGATTGTACAGGATCACCTACTGACTAATACATACTCAAGCTGCTTCGCTATTCATTGCCTCAGTAAGTTATTCAGAGTCTATTATTATGCATCCTCGGACACCATCTACTCTTTTTCGCTGAATGACAATGACTTAGTTGACTGTAATTACTACGATCTACTGTCATTATCTTGTTTTAGCACCTCATATCTAAGGATCTATTCTGATGGTATGCTATACTTCCGTATGGGAAAGGTGCGCAGAATTATCTCCTATAAGCCGAGTCAAAAACATCTAAACGTCTGCACAGCAAAAACTGAGAATTGTGGTAGATGCGAGAAGTGCGTGCGCACTCTCCTGGAACTGGATGCCCTGAATGCTTTGGGTGCCTATTCGGATGTCTTTGATCTTGACGACTATAAAAAGCACAGGCACTATTATTACTCGGAGCTTATCAGTAAGAGAGTGATGGGAGAAGAATATGCTATGGAGACTTATCCTCTATTGAAGGGGAAATTCAACGCGACCCACTACTTAAGGAGCATTGGTGTTTGTTTCAAGTTGCTTGCTATTAGATTGGCTCGTGTAATATTTCCACAAGAAAGCGGTCTGGGTGTAAAACTCAGAAGAGCATACCATAAAAGGAACGGAGTGTGAGTAAGAAAAGACATCTTTTGAGAACGGACAGAGGTGGAGTCGCGTACGTAGTGCGACATCATCTTTGCACCGGCTGTGGGGCCTGTGTGGCATGCAGTCGGGGAGGATTAACGATGGGGTGGGACAGAGAGGGGTTTCTCGTTCCTCAGTCGTCTACAGACTACCAAGAGGCTGGTGAGGAACGAGTATGCCCCTTCAACCCACATCCCGAGGATAGTGTCAGGACAGAAGATGAGCTAGCGAAGGAGTTTCAAAGAGACCTAACTAAGTCCGCACCACGTATTGGACGATTGGTGGATACATATGTAGGTTATAGCAAGGATTATCGCTTGACTTCCTCCTCTGGGGGATTAGCCACCTACTTCTCGGTGAGTCTCTTGAGGGGCGGATATGTAGATGCTGTGGTTTCCGTACATCCGTCTGATGATCAGGAGGACAGATTTGAATTCGCTTTTACTACTGATCCAGAAAAGGTTGTCCGAGCATCAGAGACCAAGTATTTCCCCGTTACTTATGCCGAAGTGTTGCAGAGGATACGTAACTACGAAGGTAGAGTGGCCATTACAGGAGTTGGGTGCTTCATTAAGTCGATTAGACTCTTGCAGCACTATGATCCCATCTTTCGCGAAAAAATAGTCTTTACGATAGGGATAATATGCGGGGGGCTAAAAAGTGCCTTTTTCTCTGATTATTTAGCCGATAAGGCAGGATCTCATACCGGATATCTGTCGCCACGTTTTAGGGTCAAGGATCCCAGCTCGTCAGCCAACGACTACTCCTATCAATGCATTGACGAAAGGACAGAAGACCTCAAAAAGATCAAGATGAGATCCGTCGGAGATATGTGGGGATCGGGCTACTTCAAGGCCCTTGCCTGCGATGTCTGCGATGACGTCACGACTGAGCTGGCAGATGTCTCGCTTGGGGATGCATGGTTGCCCGAGTACCAGAATGACGGCAAAGGACAGAATGTAATCGTCACCAGAAGCAAAATTGCTGACGACTTGATAAGAGAGGGAATAAGGTCAGGTAGTCTTGCCGTTGCCCCATTGCCTCTCAATGACTTTTTGAGATCGCAGAGGGGGAGCTTCAACCATCGCCACAAGGGACTTAAGTATCGTCTGTCTATTCTTAATCGTCAAGGTGTGAAAACACCGCCCAAGAGGTATGACAATCAAGATATTTCATGGCGCTTTAAGCTTGTCCAAAACTGTCGTATGAAGACCCGGTTCCAGAGCTTGAAGGTCTGGCGGGAAGTACGTAATGCAGAAAGTTTTGAGCGTAAAATGTCTCCCATAAAGAATAGGCTTCGCATATTGACCGAGCTTTATCATATAGATCGACTGCCCGGTCGCATTATACGCAAGTTGGGACTCAAAAGATAAAGTATAATGTCTAAAGTAGCGATACTCACCCAGCCCTTGGGCCCTAACTACGGGGGGATCCTGCAGGCATTTGCGCTCCAGCATGTCCTGCGGGAGATGGGTCACCAGCCGATTACCATCGACCGGAGGGGCTCGCAAGACCGCCTTCGAGTAATGGCATCGCTTGCTAAGGGAGGGCTCTTGTGGATAACCGGGAAGCAGAGACGGATTAGGCGCTGGCCCACTCCCAAGGAGAGTGAGACAATCTGCCGGTATACCAATCGATTTGTCTCGGAGCATATCACGAGGAGTGTCCCGATCAAGACTACAGATCAGCTGAGACAATATGCCGAGCAGGAGTCCTTTGACGCTTTCGTTGTGGGCAGCGACCAAGTTTGGCGAAAAGCATACTCTCCATGCATGCCCAATTACTTCCTAGACTTTCTTCCCGAAGAGTCTCAAGCTAAGCGTATTGCCTATGCGGCCTCTTTTGGCATAAGTAATTGGGAGTTTACCGAGGCAGAGACACAGCTCTACTCTCGACTGGCAAAGCGCTTTGATCTTATCTCTGTCCGAGAGGATAGTGCAGTAGCTCTGTGTAGGGAGCACTTAGAGGTTGAAGCAACCCACGTCCTTGATCCGACGATGTTGGTAGATCGATCGGTCTACGAAGAGCTGGCGATGAGTAAGTATGCCCACCCCAGTAAGGGTGATCTCTTCTGCTACATACTGGACCGTACACCAGAGAAGAGTCAGCTGGTCAGAGAGACGGCCTCCGAGCAGGGGCTGACGCCCTTTGAGATCTTACCGAGGGAGTATCGGAATCTACCGCCCAGAGCAGACCTCAGCACGGTGGTTATGCCTCCTGTAGAGCAGTGGCTCAGGAGCTTTATGGATGCCAAGTATGTCATCACTGACTCCTTCCATGGCACGGTCTTCTCCATCCTCTTCGAGAAGCCCTGTATCGTGATCCAAAACGCGTCTAGGGGCAACGATCGCTTCCAGTCGCTTCTGAAGATGATCAATGTCCCTTCTGAGGGTCTCACCCAATTCATGGATTTTCGAAGTGACGAGATCTCAGATCACTTAGCTGAACTAAGACATCGCTCATTACGCCTACTATCCCAGTCAACCTCAGAACCAACCCATTTACAGAAGCTCTAAATGGATACTACATCTCAGACGCGAAAAGAGGCTCCCTTCTTCTCTGTCGTCATACCACTCTATAACAAGGAGAAAAATATAGGTAGCACCATAGACTCGGTTCTCAATCAGACGTTTAGCGACTTTGAATTGATCGTCGTTGACGATGGCTCTCCGGATAGAAGTGCTGAAATAGTAGCCTCTTATGACGATCCACGGATTCGTCTTATCAAGAAGGAGAATGGAGGTGTCTCTTCTGCAAGAAATCGTGGTGTTTTAGAAGCAAAAGGAGCATATATAGTATTTCTTGATGCAGATGACTCTTGGGAAGAGATTCATCTTAGTGAAATAGCCAAGTTAATTCACGACTATGGTTCCGAAGCTAAAGCATTTGCGACTAATTTTGCGCGAAAATTTCCTGATGGCTCACGGTATATTAATCGTAGTGACATGAAGAGAGGTTTGGTAAATGACTTTTTCAAGCAAACTAATAAGTGCTCTTTTGTCAATTCCTCATGCGTTTGCATAGATAGGGAGGCACTGATAGAGGTAGGTCTATTCAACGAGAGGTATACACATGGGGAAGATATTGATTTATGGTTTCGCATAGCAAGAAAATTTAACTACGCCTACAGCCCAGTAGTAACTTCAGTCTACAACATTGATCCTACTTCTGGGAGCTGCACCACAATGAATTATGCGAGAGAATCTGCAAAAGATGCACTGAAGGGGGTGTCAGGGAACCCGTATGACCTCTTGATATCATTATCTCGTTTTCTTAAGTATTGGGTCAAACGGGTTATCGGCTATAAACCAAGGGTTAGAAAACCAAGAACATAATTCTAGATGTTATCCGCAGAGTCATATAGCACTGTCTACTTCATCATTGTTACACTTCTGACGATGGTTTCAGTAGCAACCATGTGTGTGGGGGGCAACAAGCTTTTTTTTCGCTGTCACAAGGAAAAATACGCTATCCTGATCACATCTTTGATCTTGGCATTGTTTATTGGGCTTCGCCCGGTGGATGATGTATTTGTTGATACAACTGCCTACGCGAATCTTTTTGAGCTGTACCAAAGGGGGGATTATAGTATAATATATCACTCTGGCGAACTTGCATTCAACACCTTGACAGTCTTGTGTGCGAAATATGGGACGCTCTCTGTGTATTTTACTATGATCGCCCTGCTTTATTTTCTTCCGGTCGCTTACACTGCAGGGAAGATGTCTAAGAATCAAGGATTTGCCCTTTTCGTTTTTTTTCTTGGTTCTTTTTCTTTCTATTCCTATTCTGTAAACGGACTACGCCAGGGTGTGGCAACAAGTCTCATCCTTTTAGCGTGTACCCTTATCTACTGTGATAAGAAATGGCTTGTTGGTATACTGGTCGGCATTCTCGGTGTGTTATTCCACACTTCCACCCTTCTCCCCTTTGTCGCTATTCTTATTGCTCGTTATTACAGCAAGAGTGACTTGTTCTTGATTGTCTGGGTTGTATGCGTCTTTGTAAGTCTTTTCTTTCCCTCTGCTTTGGGGGGGATAAGCTCGAGTATAGATTTACTCATTCAGGACGATCGCCTTTCTATGTATGCTGAGGGAGATGCTGCAAAGGGTCTTTTCTCCTATACTGGGTTCCGATTTGATTTCCTTCTGTACAGCTTGTTGCCTATAATAGTTGCATTTTTCTTCAAACTAAGGGCTAAGACGAAGAATGAACTTTATGAGAAACTCCTATGTGTCTATTTAATGACAAATTCTTTTTGGGTGATTTTTATCAGGGCAAATTTCTCAAATCGGTTTGCTTACCTATCTTGGTTTTTGTACCCACTGGTTCTCGCTTATCCGCTGCTCAATATTAGATTGTTTAGACGGCAGGGGCTTGTTGCCAGTACGGTTATGGTTTCTATGTTGATTCTCACACTTATCTTGTAGTGGCTAAATCGCTTGTTAGAATTGTCACCTCGGCAGGCTCTCTCGGATTAGTCAGTGGTCAGCTGCGGTATGTGGCTGAGAATGGGTACGACTGCTGTGCTGTTTCAGGAGGGCCGGAAGAGCGTGCGAGGGAGTTTACCCAGAGAGAGGGTATACCTACTGTCCTCATCCCTCATCTTGTACGGCCGATCAGCATTTGGAATGACCTTAGAGCTCTCAGTGAACTGATCCGGCTCTTTAGCAGAGAGAAACCTGATATTGTCCATACCAATACGCCTAAAGCCTCCTTGCTGGGGATGGTGGCGGCATGGATTTGCCGGGTGCCTCATCGGATCTATACGGTGACGGGGCTGCGCTTCGAGACCTCCACAGGCTTTATGCGGTGGCTGCTGAAGACCATGGAGCGAATCACCTGCGCCTGTGCTACTAAGGTGGTCCCGGAGGGGCAGGGGGTCAAGAAGACACTCTATCGGGAGCATATCACCTCTAAGCCGATGGCTGTCATTCATAATGGGAATATCAACGGCATTGACCTGAAGCACTTTGATCGTACTTCTGAGGTGGTGGAGCAAGCGAGGCGGATACAAGAGGAGGTCGGTGGATCCTTCACCTATCTTTTTGTCGGTCGACTGGTCAGGGACAAGGGGATCACTGAGCTGGTGGATGCCTTTGAGAGAGTACACATGGAGCATCCGGAGACCAGACTCCTCCTTGTCGGTACTCAGGAATCTGAGCTGGACCCGCTGCCGGACAGGACACAACGGCTGATAGCTGATAATGACGCAATCATAGAGGCGGGCTGGCAGGACGATGTGCGCCCATGGTTTGTCGCGTCAGATCTCTTTACCTTCCCCAGCTACAGAGAGGGCTTCCCTAATGTAGTGATGCAGGCCGGCGCCCTGGGTATCCCTTCCATCGTAACCGACATTAATGGGAGCAATGAGATCATCATAGAAGGGAAGAATGGGACGATCATCCCCACGAGAGATACGGATGCCCTCTATCGCAGGATGACTGAGTCTCTCAAGCAGAGAGACCGGCTGACTGAGATGTCCGCCAAGTGTCGCCCTCTGATCGCCTCCCGCTACCGGCAGGAGGATGTCTGGCGTGCCACTCTGGAGATGTACCGGAGCCTTACTGACGATGCAAAATAACCCCTTCTGAAGTCTGAGCTCTAAGTGTATTTGTGCGGGAAGAGTTACATTTGTGGTGGTCGGGTGAGATAGTACTCACCCGACAAGTGAATAGAGACAAATGGCATTATCCATTAGTATAGGTGCTCTGCTGCGAGCTGACACAATACCCAATAGCCCCCATCTGACGCAAGCATATCGGACAACGGAGAAGAGCAAGAAGATAATTAAGGAGTATGATCTATAGAGAGTATATCAAGCGGGTGCTGGACTTTGTCTTTGCGCTGCTGCTGCTGATCTTGCTGTCGCCACTGCTGCTGGTAGTGACGATCTGGCTTCACTTTGCCAATAAGGGGGCGGGGGCTTTCTTCACCCAGGAGCGCCCGGGCAAGGACGAGAAGATCTTCAGGCTCTACAAGTTTAAGAGCATGACCGACGAGCGGGATGAAAATGGAGAGCTTCTGCCAAATGCTGATCGTCTCACCAAGGTTGGGAAGTTTATTAGGGCAACGTCTATCGATGAGCTGCCTCAGCTCTGGAATGTGCTGAGGGGGGATATGTCTTTTATCGGTCCCCGGCCACTTCTTACTTGGTTCTTACCTCTGTATGATGTCAAGCAGAGGCGCAGGCACGAAGTGCGACCCGGTATTACAGGATGGGCTCAAGTCAATGGACGTAATACTGCGTACTATAGTCAGAAGTTTCAGATGGATGTGTGGTATGTAGATCACCTGTCTCTCGGGCTTGACTTGAAAATACTCGTGATGACGGTCAAGAATGTCTTCATAGCGAAAGACGTGGGAAATGGACTTCAGAATGAGGTCGATGACCTTGGATGGGCATCAAAGAAGAAGGAAGCGATCGCGGAATATAACAGAACATATAAACGATAAAAGTACAAATCAGAATGGAGAGGAAGAAAATACTCATTTTCGGAGCTACAGGTAACGTTGGATCTTATCTGACCCTTTATGCTATGGACTTCTTTGATAAGGAGAAGTATGAGATCATTGTCTCGGGCAAGCGCAAGACAGACTTCTGGAGTAGGTATGGACTGACTTACTACTCTGTAGATCTCACCAAAGAAGAGGACTTCGAGCAGCTCCCGACGAAAAACATCCATGCTGTTATGCTTCTCTCCGCAGCTACTCCATCGTATATGGAGGACTACAACCCCAGGAAGTACACTGACAGCATTGTAATCGGTGCTACTAATGTCTTAGAGTACTGTCGAAAGACAAATGCTGACAGAATCCTCTTCTGCCAGACTGTCTTTGATGTTTCTGAGTACCCGAAGGATCACATTATCAGGCCGGATGATAAACCTAACTTCTCCTATACTGGGGATCACGCAGTGTATGTGATCACTAAGAACTGTGCGATAGAACTGATGGAGCACTATCATCAGCAGTTTGGTCTCAAGAAATTTGTATTTAGGCTGCCTACCATCTACGAGTATAGTACGAACCAGTACTACTATCCAAATGGGGTAAAGACGATGCGACCTCTGTACCAGCAGATCAATAGGGCTATAAAAGGAGAACCTCTAACTATATGGGGAGATCCGAGCTATGCTAAAGACATGGTGCATGTCTACGACTTCTCTCAGATGCTCTGCAAGGCTGCCATAGCAGATCGAGACGGAGGGTTCTACAATATTGGGACTGGGGTACCCGTCACCCTTCAAGAGCAATGTCAAGCCATCATTGATGTATTCTCGCCAGAGGATAATAAGTCAGTGATCAAGTATATAGACCCTGATCGGGCAAGCGGAGGAGGATTTCTGATGGATATATCAAATGCTGAGAGAGAGCTGGGGTACAAGCCTGAGTATGATGTGCATCGTCTATTTGAGGACTACAAAAAGGAGATGCAGATAGATCGATTCCTTGAACTTAGGGGACGTTGATCAACGTGGTTAGAGAGATAGGCTCAGACTTCGAGATGTATGAAGGTGAAAAGTCGGCTGAATGCAGGCTTCTCACTCAGGCTACACTCTTAGCATCGGGTAGACAAGCGATCTATAATGCTGTGATGATGGCGTCAGCAAAGAGGCTATGGATTCCTGCTTACTTTTGCTACGAAGTCATTGACACTCTTAGATCCTATGGTCTCGAGATCGCTTACTACGATGACCACCCTCTTGCGAGAGTAGGTGAGAACGCAATCCTTGAGGAGCTTAATCCTGATGAAGCGTTGCTCCAAGTCAACTACTTTGGGCTCAGAGCCTCTAATGTGCGTCCTAATACTGCTGCTGTCGTCATTGAAGATCAGACACATAATCTTACTGCTTCGGGAGGGGGTGATGTGAAGGTGGCGTCTCTGAGAAAAAGTCTGCCTGTAGCATTGGGAGGTGCTATTTTTACTTCTTCCCAAAACACTTTGACCCTATCGCGGTCCACTGAAACAGAAAGTCTCGCAAATAGGAGATACTCCTATATGCGCCTCAAATCAATGTACTTGAGGGGGGAGATAAGCAATAAGGATACTTTTAGAAGTGGCTTTGTAGAGAGCGAGGGAGAGGTGACTTTGCTACCTATATCGCAAATTGACTCCACATCTAAGAAACTAATCAATGACTTTGACGTGTATTCGCTTTTTAGCAAGAAGTTGCATAACTGGAGCTACGTCAACAGGAGATTGGGTAAACGACTTGATATTATGCAGCCGGAGGATAATAGCTGCATCCCTTTTTCTGTTGTCGCACTGACGGCTGATAAGTCAGAGCGTGACGCACTTAGGAAGTATTTGATCAGCCAGAGTATATACCCTGCTGTGCTATGGGTGATGCCCCCGTGCCAAGAAGATATCTATCCCGAGGCCTTTGACCTATCGGAGCGTCTATTGTCGCTTCATTGTGACTATCGATATGATTTAGGGGATATGGAACGACTATGTAAAGTGATTGAAGAATTTTATGGCTACCATTGAGTTCATTCCAGTTGACGAAAATCAGCGATGGGATAGTATTGTTACTGACTTTCCCAACTATGATGTCTATTATCTAAATGGTTATGTCAGAGGCTTTCAGCTGCACGGCGATGGTGAGCCGTTGCTCCTCTACTACCACACAGAGGCTCTGAGGGCGATTTATGTCTTTATGAGACGGCATACTGCCATTGATGGGCTGTATGATGCGATTACACCATATGGCTATGGGGGAGTGCTTTTTGATGGAGAAACGTCGGAGGAGAATCTAAGGGACTTCTATGCGGACTATGTCACTGCGATGAGAGGAATGCATGTGGTGTGTAACTTCGTTCGCTATCACCCGGTGCTGAGGAATGCCGATCCAATGCGCTCCCTTTCGACAGTTGTCGACCTCGGGGAGACTATTGTGATGGAGCTGCGGAGTGAGGAGGTGATCTGGGACAATATCACCAGTAAGCACCGCAATATGATACGCAAGGCATCCAAGAATGGGGTTTCCATACATCATGCAAAGGATCCCGAGCTTTTTGATAATTTTAGGCAAATCTATAATGCTACTATGGACTCTGATGAGGCGGATGAGTACTATTACTTTAAGCCTGGTTTCTATGAGTCTATCCAGAGAGACCTGTCAGAACACTATGAGATGTTCTATGCGGTCTGTGATGAGAAAATCATCGCTATGTCTATTATGCTCTTTGCCAATGGCAGGCTCAATTATCACCTCTCCGGAAGCGATTACGAGTACCGTCGTGTCGCACCATCCAACTTACTCCTCTACGAGGCGGCCTTGTGGGGGTGTCAGCAGGGAATGAATACCTTTCACTTAGGAGGAGGTGTCGGATCGGGGCAAGATGGCCTCTATAAGTTTAAGTCAGGCTTTAACCGGAACTCTGACTGTCGGTTTTCTATCGGCAAGGAAATCTTCGATCAGGAGGCCTATGATCAGCTGGTAGAAGTGGCCCGTAAGACGAGAGCAGACTTCGATCCTAATAGCACGTTCTTCCCGATCTACAGACAGTAGTTCAGAGTGTTTCCGCAACGTATTTGGTTTGTGCTATTCCGATACTATCACTTTTGACTCAAATGATGCTAAAGCTTCCAAACAAACACCCATGACGGTGTGCGTTTAAAACAGAGTAAATGAACTCTTTACCATTGTTTATAGTAGTCATCTAATTTGTTATGTCCAATATTATCAGCCTCGCTATTTATCAGCTTTCAATTAATGTACATGGCCAGAAAGCTAACAATGTTGTGCTATCTGACTTTAATAATGGCACAGATACGTTAGATCTAGTGTACGATATGCTCGACTCAATGAGATATAGCCCCAGTGATATTGAGGTGTCGACCAAGAAAGACAAAGAGAGTTATTTTCGAATAATGAAAGACAAGGGTAAGGATGTTTTTTATAAGGATGGTAGAACGATTTCTGGCATAATTGAATCTGGAAGTTACGGTACTGAAGAAAATGTGGTTAACGTTGATACTGGAGTTACAACATATATAAAATGTTCTAACGAAGCGCTTCTTGTCCCATTCTACTTTCAATTCCAGATCCCTAAGGGTTCAAATTTTGGTTTCCTTATACTTGAGAGAATAAGTGGTGTCGGAATATACAGATTGTTGGAGAGCAAAATCAAACAGTATATTGGTAGTAGGATAAGGGGCTCAGAGAACAATGGATTTGTGTTGAAAATAAGACCATTAGTTTTGAAAAAACTGGTAAAGAAACATCTTGGTGCCATTGGAGGAGGTGCCAAGAAAATCGTTTTCGAGCAAGTCAAGAAAGACGATCTTATGATCTCTCGACTAACTAGGAAGAAAATTGCGAATGAAGAGGTGGGTAATACGCAAATCGTGTATACCGCGAAGCGAAAGTCGTTGTTTAACGTAGGTGGTTTTTACAGCAGTATCTCTAAACGTGAGTCATCAAATGTTTATGTTGTTGATAATATTGAATATAGTGATGTTAAATTTGAGGTTATCCTTCATGGCACCCCTCGGGTGTTTTCAATAAGAGAGATTGATAGGGCAGGGACATTTATGGATGTTTCCGATCTAATTGATTATGCGCAGAGTAAATACCCCACATTTTACTCCCTTAATAAGGAGGCTCATAAGCTAGCTTCATACATTTTTGAGGAGATCTCTGGTGAAAATAAGTCGTGCGATTGATTGGAGGTGCTTTCTAGCTCTCCTTCTCTTCGTGTTGGGGATTTGTTTTGTTGGCTACTGTGTTTACATTGGCTTTACAAATAAAATCTTCTCAGGTGATTATGTCGCCGAAAATTTGAGATACAATATTGGGGGCTTTTTGTCTGGCACAATTGGCATTTTTTTGACATTTATAGCTACTATATTTGTCGTAACCACTTTTAATCAACAGAGAAAACAGTTTCTTCTATCTCAAAAGGTCCTTAGGCATTCTAACTTTGAGACCACATTCTTTCACCTTCTATCTATGCTTATGAGTGTTAGGGATAGTATAAATCATAATATTCAACGATGCTCAAATGAACAGTTTTTATCAGTGATCAATGACCTCTTTGAGCTAATGTCTAAATACTATATAGAATTCAAGGGTCAGGATAGACCCAGTAGGTTCTCTGAAGTGATGAGAGATTTAGGCATTAATTCTAGTATCACGGAGAAGATGATGGCGACAAGTTGTATTTCTGAGTTTTACGCTTCTTTTATTGACAAGTATCAGGTGAACATAGACTACTTCTTTCGATACATTTATAATGTTGTGGAGTTCTTATATCTCGAGAAGAATTTTGATAAGGATTTCAACGTCTTTCAGTATTTGAGCATTTTGCAATCCTTGTTGTCGGATGAAGAGTTATCTCTCCTCTTTTATCATACTCTTTTTTTGAGAGGTATGAGTATACGGGAAGAGGCACACTATTGGGATTTGCTTGATAGATTACAGTTTTTTGAAAATATTGATGAGCGTTTTTTGCTAGATCGTTCACATCATTCCTTGTATCCGCATACAATTTTTAAGTTCTTGAATAGGGATGAGATTGAACTTAAGGCCAATTCCGACCAGGTCTCTTAACTATCTTGTGTTCTGATTTCCAGAGAAAACGAATTTTTACGCTTATGTGATCAAGAGGCGCCTGTCCTTTTCTCTCTGGAGGAGTAACGATTTGTTTTGTTAAGCATGTCATAGTGATAATACAGAATGCATTGATCAATTCTGTGCTCTTAGGATATGAAATACATGCTTCTTTAGTTGGATGTACTCCTTTGTCTTGATAGATGAATTATTTGTCAAACAAGTTTGTTGACTGGTTTGTTAGTAAGCATTTTTACGTGAGTCTTTCTCTTTTGTGATTTGCATGCTCTATTTTCCCTTCTTTTGCGCAGTTATATCTGTTAGGTTGATTGCTTTAATTTAGGTTTGTCTTCTATCATGCTATAAACATCCATTTCTACAGATTACAGATAAAAGACAACCGGAATGTGCGTCGGGTGGTTAATAATTGCACCTGTCCATAAGACTGACCCTTTGGATAGAATACCTCTGCAGGGTAAGGACCATCATAAGATTACGGTGGGAACTCGTACAATCGGGGTGACGCATTTGAGTGGTACAGAGGTCATTCAGCTCATTGTGAAAAGAGGGGATCGAAGCACCCCTTGCGGGTGCCCGCTTCTTGGGCTCCTGTCGAGGTGTATAGTCCCGAAAACCCGTGGATCTGGTATCGCAAGCGATCGAGACCTGCCAGGGTATCGCACTGGTTCATTGACTCCCTGATAAGTGTGTCCTCTCTTTTGCCGCGAGGATATGATAGGCTCATAGAAATAATGACGATAGCTTAGAGAATAAGCTTCCTGAAGAGATCTTGACGCTGGTGACTAACTTGGGACGAAGATCATCCAGAAGGCAGTTGCTCTTTGCTGTTCTAAAACTCTGCTCGGTAGAGGCGATGACTATTGAGCGTATAGCTCTGCTGACGAAAAGATCAGAGCAGCATATTCGCCAGAATAACATTCGAGTTCTACTCAAGGATGGGTTGTTAGAGCCTATATATGAAAGCCCGACCAATCCCAGTCAGGCGTATCGTGCCACTGAGAAGGGTAGGATAATGATTGCAAATTATGAGATGGGTGTGGACCAAGTGGTTCTGTGAGCGAGCTGCTGTCCCTTCCGGGGTCGGCAGATGTGAGTATCGGGAGAGAGGGATCAGTCGAAGGGATTGCACAACGTCAGGGATTGTCTCTCCTTAGCTGTAAAGCTCAAAACGTCACACATATAGCATAAGAGCTTATTGAGTAATTCTCTGTTTTTTTGACCATAAAGACGCAGTAATTACGTCTTAGTGCAGATAAGAGACAACCGGGGTGTGCGGGGGGTGGTACCTTTGCAGCTGAATGAGAAAGCACTATTGAGCCAGTAGCTCTTACATTGGGTGTGTTGAGATAGTAGTTCCTATTCTATAGAAGTTGATCACTTGTGGTGTTGATTTTGACGTGGTGCATAACCGCTGATTTCACTACATTTGTGGAGAGATCAGAGTAGATAAACCATCAGATAAAATAACGATATGAGTGAGGAGAGAGCACATATCAGTATGTCCAATACGAAGAAGGAGATGCTGGAGGCCTATCAGGCGCTGCTGGCAGAGGTGCTTAAGTCTTTCATCGATCGTAGGTGCGTGCAAGAATACTGGACCGTCTGAAGATAAGTTGTATACGATACGATAGTATAATTGACAATCATCTAAGCGAATGCAGATTAAGCAGGTTAAGATAGAAAACTTCAAGGGGATTACGCTCTTTGAGATGGATATGGGAAGTAATCTCAATACTTTCATCGGATCTAATGGATCTGGTAAATCCACCATTATAGAGGCGATTAATATGCTACTGTCGTGGGTCGTGGCAAGGGTGCGTTCGGAACGTGGGCAGGGAGACTCTATCCAGCCTAAACAAATCCGCAAGGGGGCACCATATGCTCGCCTGACTATTGACGTTGAGCTAGAAGGTGAGAGATATAAGTGGTCTCTCTACAAGAAAGCTACTCAAGTGCGTAAGAAACTTTCTGATGACTCCAGCGACCTGAAACAAAGCTTGGCTTGTGCGAATAAGATCGTGGAAATAGTCAGTCAAAAGAGGATTGCACCTCCCATCATTAGTTCTTTTGGGGTTAATCGTGCTGTTGATGAGATCCCTAAGTGGATTAGCAAGAAAAAACACAAGCTAAACCCAGAAGACATCTATGATAAGGGCACCTCACCAATTCGTTTCAGGTCACTCTTTGAGTGGATGCTGGAGCGTCAAATTATTGAAAACGAAGAGTATCGTACGAAGAGAGAGGCAGGAGAGCTTTTTACAGAAGACGAGCAGCTAGCTACTGTCAAGAGAGCTATTGAAAAGGTTTTTGACAATGGCTATACCAATCTCAAAGTAAAGAGCAGTCCCAGACGGGTAACCATAGAGAAGCGCGAGGGCGCAACTCTAAGGGAGTATGAGCTGGATCTTCTTTCTGACGGAGAGAAGTGTTATCTTGCCATTGTGGCTAGTATTGCACGCCTTTTGTCTATGGCTACGCCGGGGGGGCGGGATCCCCTGGAGAGTGCCGGGGTTGTTTTAATTGATGAGGTGGACCTCCACCTTCACCCCGAGTGGCAACTGACTGTCGTGCCTAGGCTGACTGCGACTTTCCCCAATTGCCAGTTTATCTTCACGACTCACTCTCCCCACGTGATCTCTAGCATACCCTCCGGGGACAGTTCCAAGCTTGTAGTTATGAATCGTGGAGTAGGGGAGGAGGTAGAGTCTGGTTGGTATGGCAAAGAGTCTGATCCTATCTTGCTAGAATACTTTGGGCTATCTCATGTTCGCAACAATGAGGTGCATGATCTCCTTGGAGAGATTTGGCAAGAACTCAATCAAAACAATGCGATAACAGATCACTACAGATGTCTTAAGTCGAGGCTAGAATCTCTTGTTAGTCCCAATGACCCCGCATTATTTGACCTGCAAGTACAGGAGGCTCTTATTGCTAAGCGTCATAATGAGAAGAATATATAAATGTACGGCACCCCATTCTCTGGTAAAGACCAAGAAGAGTTGTGGCAATGAATGGGGAAAGGTGCCTGAGAATGTAAAGGACTTATGGAGGAAGCAACTCATCAAAGAGCAAGAGGGATTTGATGCCTATACAGAAGAGATCCTGTCTCCAGATGAAAAGAAGACTACCCACATTGATCACTTCAAGAAAAGGGCACATCATCCTGAGCTTACGTACGATTGGGATAATCTGTTCTTAGCAACCCACTGTCATAATAACGCTTACGGAGCAGATGCTAAGGATAATGGGACAAGCAAAATACAAAAAAACAGGTACAGTGACCTGATTCACCCTGCCAAAGAGGATCCTCACGACTACTTTACCTATAATTTGCGTGGAGAGATACTCCCTCGTGAAGGCTTAGATGAGGCGGTGCTTAAGAAGGCTCAGTTTACTATTGACACCTTTTGTCTAAATAGTCCCGCACTCCTACGGAAGAGAACTGGTATCCTCGGAGTGTTAAGGAGCTACAAAGATCAAATGGCAGAAGTGTACGTAGATCTTAAGGAGTGTCCATTCCCAAGTTTGATAGACTGTTACAAAGAAGAGAAATGGTGGACATTGGAGAGGATGAGATAGGAGAGACCCTTTTTGATTACATTTGTAGGTAGCTAAGTCAAGATAAACCATCAGATAAAATAACGATATGAGTGAGGAGAGAACACAGATCAGTATGTCCAATACTAAGAAGGAGATGCTGGAGGCCTATCAGGCGCTACTGGCAGAGGTGCAGACGAAGAGCCTCGAGAACCCGAAGGAGGAACAGAAGCGGATCGAGCAAAAAAAGGTGGTCGCTCAGGCTGAGGCTCTCTCCGCTGAGGAGATGGACAAGTTTGCTCGGGAGATCATGGGTGGCTTTGAGCGCTCTGTCGCTCTCCTCCAGTCTCAGCTAAGGGAGGGCTTTGATAAGCTCAGGACGCTTGATGAGACGATCAAGATCAAGGAAGCGTGGATAGAAGATCTGTACGCCATTCAGAGCAATGCCGACTCACTCTCTACACTCATCCTGGCGCAGAAGAAGCAGAAGGAAGAGGCACAACTCGAGCTTGATGAGATGCGTACTAAGCTGGAGCGCGAGATCGAAGAGACTCGCGAGGCGTGGCTCCGAGAGCAAGAGCAGTACAAGGACTCCCTCAAGCAGGAGAAGGCGGCCGCTGCACTTCTCCGAAAGCGTGAGGAGGATGAGTATGAGTACACCACGAGTCAGAGGCGGCGTAAGGAGGAGGATGCCTTCCGGGAGCAACTGGACGCAGATGAGCGAGAGCTGGCGGAACGTCGCCAAGACTTTGAGCGGACTGCTGCTGAGCGGGAGCGTGTGCTTGCCGAGGCTGAGGGAGAATTAGAGGGGTTGCGCCGTCTGTCGGAGAGCTTAGATACTCGTATGCAGGAGGTGGAGAGTAGGGCGATCAAAGCCACTGAGGAGTGTCTCGAGAGGGAGCATCGCTTTGCTTTTGACTTAGCTCAGAAGGAGACAGAGGGTCAGCTGCGACTGAAGGATCAGCAGATTGAATTACTGCAGCAGAAGATCAGGGAGATAGAGGCGCAACTCCGGGAGGCGGGGCTCAAGGTCTCTACATCAGAGGAGACGGTACGAGACATTGCGCTTCGCGCCATAGACTCCTCTGCGCTGACCGGTCGTGCGCTATCGCGTGAGTCTCGTACCACAGCAAGCCGTGAGGGCACCGATGAGGCGTGAACACTTGTCACTGAGGGAGTGAAATAAACGTAGCCAATAATCTTATGACGGAAGAGAGAAAGATGATCTACCTCTGCCTCGCTCATATGAGTGAGGAGGGGCTGGAGCAGAAGTATGTGAAGGAGGCCTTTGACACCAATTGGGTGGTGCCGATGGGACCGAATGTGAATGCCTTTGAGAAAGATCTGGAGGCGTTTGTCAACAGCAAGTCAGACGACTCTGTCGCACTGGATCGGCGTGTGGTCTGTCTGTCAGCAGGTACGGCAGCGGTTCATCTGGCACTGATCGGCTGCGGCGTGGGTCCCGGAGACGAGGTGCTGGTGCAGAGCTTCACCTTCTGCGCCTCGTCGCACCCGATCACCTACCTAGGTGCTAAGCCGGTCTTCGTCGGCTCGGAGCGGGAGACCTGGAATATGGATCCGGCTCTGCTGGAGAGGGCGATCCTGGATCGTAAGGAGCAGACCGGACGGTACCCTAAGGCAATCGTTCCCGTGGCCCTCTATGGTATGCCCTACCGGATCGACGAGATTATGGCGATAGCGGATAGATACGGTATCCCGGTGGTAGAGGATGCTGCCGAGGGGATGGGCTCCCGATACGATGATCAGGTGCTGGGTACCTTCGGAAGGTTTGGCGTCCTCTCCTTCAATGGAAATAAGATGATCACCACCTCTGGAGGTGGGGCGCTGATCTGTCGCTCGGAGGCAGACGCGACGGAGGTCATGTGGTATGCCACCCAGGCGCGTGATGCCTATCCTTACTACCACCATACCGCCATCGGATACAACTATCGTCTCTCCAATGTCTGCGCCGGTATCGGTCGCGGACAGATGACTGTGCTTGCTGATCACCTCGCTCACCACAAGCATGTGCAGGCGCTCTACGAGAAACTGCTAGCAGATGTACCGGGGATAACGATGCACCGACAGCCGGCGGATAAGCGGTATGATGCCAACTTCTGGCTCTGTGCTGCCACGATCGACCCGGAGGTTCGGGTCAAGGGGCAGGAGAATGCATATAAGCAGGTAATCAAAACAGCCGTCGGCGGTGCTGCCGGGGTGATCCATCAGGTGGAGTCGGCTACGACCGACTGTCAGCCTAATGCCAATGTGGAGGCTCTGCGTACCTTTATGCTTGATAAGAAGGTCGAGTGCCGTCCGCTCTGGAAGCCGATGCATAAGCAGCCGGTCTATTCGGATGCGCCGATCTATACCAACGGTGTGGAGGAGGAGCTCTTCCGGGTCGGCTTCTGTCTCCCGGCAGGTCCCTATGTCTCGGACGACGATGTCCGCTATATCGTCGACTGCATCCGTGAGGCGGTCGAGGGGTGAGTCTCGTCCTGTGAGGCACTGAGCTCTTAACACCTCATCTGAAAACATCAGAAAAAGGGCTCGACCATCTGCACAAGCAGTTGGTCGAGCCCTTACGTTAGTGTCGGGAAGTGATCAGCGCTCCAGCGGGAGGGTGTGGTCACGGAGCCACTTGGCGGTCTCCTCATCCAGCTCGGGGCTGATCTCACGGTAGACGCGCTCCTGGTAGTCGTTGTACCACTTGAGCTGCGCATCATCAAGCATGGACGGATCGACCATCCTATTGTCGAGCCAGCAGAGGGTGAGGCACTCAAATCCGTAGAACTCCTCTCCGCCGCCTTCGCCCACCTTGATGCAGCGCAGGAGGTTCTCTATCCGGATGCCATACTCGCCCTCGGGGTAGTAGCCCGGCTCATCAGAGGTGACGCTATGGAGCCGGATCGGAGAGGGATTATTGTCGGTGCGGAAATTCTGCGGTCCCTCGTGGCAGCAGAGGAAGTGTCCCACGCCGTGGCCGGTGCCGTGACCATAGTTCTTATGCTCCTGCCAGAGGTAGCGGTGCGCCAGCACGTCGAGCTGATTGCCTCGCGTCCCCTTGGGGAAGACCGCAAGCTGCAGGTCGATGTGCCCCTTGAGTACCAACGTGTAGTCGTGACGCAGCTTCTCCGACGGCTTACCATCGAGCGAGACGGTGCGGGTGATGTCGGTCGTCCCGTCGTAGTACTGAGCACCGGAGTCGAGGAGAAGGGATCCCTTGGGCTCGATCTTGGCACTGGTGTCCGGCATCGGATGGTAGTGGACGAGCCTCGGTCTTGATCGACTTGAGGATCGTGATGGGACTCATCTGGTCGACGACGATGCAGCCCTCAGGTACTCGGCGTCCTAGCTCGGCATTGGTCCGGAGCGGATCGACCCAGACGATCGCCGTCTCCGGGAGAGCAGAGACATCCTCGTAGATCTGGTTGTAGGGTCGGATCTCCAGCTTATTCTTCTCCAGGTGACTCCGTACCTCGTCGGTCATCTTGCGGTCATCGACGTAGAAGTAAGCACTCTTATCCGTCACCATGGCGTAGGCGACACCGGTGGGATTATACTCTACGTCGGAGGAGCGGACGTTGTAGAGCCAGCAGACCTCGTCCATCATCGTGACGATAAGGGTGTCGGCATTCTCCTCCTTCATCATTGAACGAACTTCCTCCACCTTCTCGTGCGGTGTCTTGCCGGCGTCCTCATCGGGCTGGATGAAGAAGTCATTGAGCGGAATATCCGGCATCTCCTCTCCGCGGATCTCCTTGATAAAGTCGTGCGACAGGTCGAGCTCGATCCGACCGAGGCGCAGCTCCTTCTGCAGCTGTGCGGCATCGGCGACGCTCATGCACTCGCCATTGAGTGCCACCCGCTTCACTTCCGGCAGGCTGCGAAGCCATGCGGGGATCGTCGGGGTGCCGGGCATCCCCTCCTTCATCAGCTCGTAGGTGGTCCCCTTGAGCACCTCCGTCGCCTCAAGGAAGTACCGCGAGTCGGTCCAGAGGGCGGCATGCTCGGCGGTCACTACGGCAGTGCCGGCAGAGCCCATGAAGCCGCTGATGTACTGGCGTGCCTGCCAGCAGTCGGGGGTGTACTCATTGAGGTGCCGGTCGAAGCTCGGTACGATGACGGCATCGATATTTGCGGCTCGGAGTGCTTGCCGCATGGAGTCTAGTCTCTTGATGATCTCTTCTTTCATATAAGTAAAGTGGTGTAAGATGATTCGGTATCACTCCTCTACTGCCTGATGGACAGGGCGAAGGAGGTCGTTGACGGTCTTTACGGGATTGAATGTGTCGGCCGGAACCTCGACGAAGCAGGTATTCCAGTAGGCCATGGCACCATTCCAGAGCCCGGGTCGCTCGAGAGCCTTGAGCGGCTGACCGTTGCGGCTCTTGTGGGAGATAAATCCGGTGCTCTTGTCGACAAATCGGGTGAGGTCAAAGGAGTTGCCGCGGAAGTCCCTCGTGCAGCAGACCAGGTCCACGGGATTGAAGAACCGACTCTCGCGGAACTGTCGCTCCGCCTCCGGGTCATCGTGGTCGATCTGGGTGCTCTCCAGGATCTGTAGCGACGTCGTGCCGTCCTCGTTGCGGACGATATAGGGTCCGCCGCCCGGCTCGCCCTCATTGCGGACCATACCGCATACGCGGATCGGGCGATTGAGCAGGGCACGGAGGGTCTGGATGGTGGACTCCTTCTTCTGACTCCGCTCCAGCTCCGCCACCACATCCCCCTCCTCGGGTGACTCGGTGTGGGGCGCTATCTCGACACAGAAGGACTGACGGAGGAAGTCCTCCGCCTCTCGTATCGTGGACTCGCTCACTCGCGTCTCGTCCCTCAGCTCCTCCATGAGCCGGTAGGCGGTGTCTCTCAGCTGCACGAGCACGCCGCCGAGGATCTGCTTGTAGATGATGGTGCTGCTCTTCTCGCTGTCTGGGACGACGTTGTCGATATTCTTGATGAAGATGATGTCGGCATCCACCTCCGAGAGATTCTCGATCAGGGAGCCGTGGCCTCCGGGGCGGAAGATCAGCCTCCCCTCCTCGTCACGGATCGGCCTATTGTCCGGATCCACGGCGATGGTATCGGTCGAGGGCTTCTGGGTGCTGGTGGTGATGTCGAATGTGGCAGAGAAGGTATCCTCCAGATCCTCCTGACGTCGTGAGAGCAGGGTCTTGAAGGGGTGGATGTGCTCAGGAGAGAGAGTAAAGTGGAGGTGGACCGTGCCGCTGACCGGACGGGCATACTTGGCCCCCTCGGCGAGGTGCTCCTCGACAGCGGTACGCGGACGATCCGGATACTTGTGGAAGAGGATCAGCGCCTTAGGCAGGCTGCCATAGCGGAGCCCCTCCTCCGTCAGCAGGTAGCGGACCACCGTGCGTCCCTCACCGGCATCGATGAGTCGGCGTGCTCCCTTGCCCCGCTCACCCAGCATACAGGCCTTATTCAGGTCGTCGTAAAAGGCAAAGTCCTCCATCCGATCCAGCACCTGCTGCACCGACTCCGTCGGCTCGCCTCCCTCCATATAGGCAAAGAGGTCGCGGAACATCCTCGAGGCGGCACCACTGGCGGGGACAAACTTGAGTACCCGAAGGGCCGGATCACTCAGGGCTGATGCCCAGCTCTCGAGAGCATCTCGCTGCTCCTCCTCTGTGAGGACACGGATGCCGTGCTCCTCATCGGCTGCCTGCACGATAGTGTGGAAGGGGAACCCCTCCTCGAAGAGCTCCAGCTGGTGCTCTACCTCCGAACGGGTGATCCCGTGGTCGCTTATCTGACGGAGGTCCTCCTCCGTCCATTGGATCTCTTGCATAGTCTTCTCATTTCTTCTCTCAGTGGTTACCTCTTCTGTGCGGCGATCTCACCGCTTCGATACAAACCTACTTATTTTTTCCGATCCATAAAGCGCCCCTCTCCGCTGCTGCGGGGGCGTGCTTCCTCACTCCCCAACTTCTGGCTATCTTTGTCCGTGGAAATAAAGAGACTAAAGACTATGAGTGAGACGAAGACGGACCCTGTGACCGGGACAGACGAGCAGAAGAAGTGGTACAGGCAGGAGTGGTTTTATGTGCTTCTGTCGCTACTCTTCTTTGTGGGGCTCTCGTATGCCTACTTCTATCCCGCTGCCTTTGAGGATCGGGTACTCTATCAGGTGGATGGTGCCGCCTCGCAGGGAACAGGGCGGGATGTGGTCGACCACTACAAAGAGACTGGGGAGTGGTCCCGCTGGACGGGGAGCCTCTTCGGGGGGATGCCCACCTATCAGATCCGCCCGGACTACGACTCTCAGACCCCTCTCGTCACGCTGCGGAGTCTCCTCCGGCTGGAGTGGCCGATAGACCTGATGCCGGGCGACACCTATCTCCTCCTGATGATGCTCCTCGGCGGGTACCTCTTCATGCGGAGCTGGGGGCTGAGGCGGGGGCTGTCGGTCTTCGGGACGATCCTCTGGACCTTCTCCTCCTACTTCCTCATCCTGATACAGGCGGGGCACATTTGGAAGCTCACCACCCTCGCCTTTATCCCTCCGACGATTGCCGGTCTGGTCTACGCCTTTCACCGACGATACTACCGACTGGGCTTCATCGTCATGGCGGTCTTCACCGGGCTGCAGATCCTCTGCAACCACTACCAGATGAGCTACTACTTCGCCTTCCTCATGGCTGGGATGATCATCGCGTGGGCAGTGGAGGCCGGTCGTGCGGGGGAGTGGAAGCACTTCGGCAAGGCACTGCTGGCGGTGATGCTGGGCGGATTTATCGGGCTGGGGCTCAATGGTTCGGGTCTCTACCACACCTGGGAGCTGCAGCAGGAGACGATGCGCGGAGGGAGCGCCATCGCGACGGAGGGCGGCGAAGCCTCCTCTAAGGGGCTCTCTCGGGACTATATCACCGCTTGGAGCTACGGCGTGGATGAGACGCTGACGCTGCTGATCCCGGATGCCAAGGGCGGTGCGAGCGGTGCGATAGGCTACGATGAGCCGGCGCTTAGTAAGGCATCGGTGCAGAATCGTGCCTTCGTGGCGCAGCAAAACCGCTACTGGGGGGATCAGCCCTTCACGGCGGGACCGGTCTACGTGGGCGCTTTCGTCCTCTGGCTTGCGCTCTTCGGGATGGTGGCGGGCAAGGGTCCGATGAAGTGGGCGCTGCTGGCGGTCTCGCTTCTCTGTCTCCTCCTGTCGTGGGGGCACAACTTCCCCGGGCTGACCAATTTCTTTATCGACCATGTGCCGCTCTACAATAAGTTCCGCACCCCGTCATCGATCCTCGTCGTCCCGGAGCTGACGATACCGCTCTTTGCGGTCTGGGGACTGGCGCTGATCCTGAGGGAGCCGGATAGGCTGAGGAGCGACAAGGGGGCGACGATCACGGCGAGCGTGCTGACGGTCGGTCTTGCGCTACTGGCGTACCTCTTCCCCTCCATCGGCGGCTCCTTCACCTCACAGATGGAGGAGCAGGCACTCGCTCCCTACCTGACACAGATGCCGCAGCTGATCGATGCGGTGGAGGATCTCAAGGGCGTCCGGACGGCGATCTTCAGAGCTGACGCGCTGCGGTCGCTGATCTATCTCCTCGTGGGGCTGGGCATTCTACTCCTTCTCTTTAAGAAAAAGGTGAAGCCGATGCCGACGCTGGCATTAGTGACGCTGCTCTGCCTTGTCGACCTTTGGACGGTGGACAAGAGGTACCTCAATGACTCTATGTACCACCCGCGGACCGACATTACGGCAAAAGTGCAGGAGCGGACGCCGGTGGACGAACAGATCCTCAGCGATCCCTCCGAGGCGAGGGTGATGAACCTGTCGGTCGATACCTTTAATGACGCCACTACCTCCTACTACCACCGCTCCATAGGTGGCTATAATGCGGCAAAGCTGGGTCGCTATCAGGACTTGATCACCGGCTATCTCTCCAAGCTGGATCGGAATGTCCTCCGGGCACTCAATACGAAGTACTACATCGTACCTGACAGCGTCACCGGTCAGCGGCTGGTTGTCGACCCGGAGGCGTACGGCGACGGATGGTTTGTCTCCGACATCCACACCGTCTCCGGTGCACGGGAGGAGTATGCCGCTCTAGGTCAGCAGCCGCTCGACCGCGTGGCCGTGGTGGACAAGACGCTTGCCGAGGGGCTGCCCACCGGGACGCTCCGTGACAGCCTCTCCACGGTGACGCTCACCGACTACGCTCCTGACCGACTGGTCTACAAGACCTCCAATGCGCATGCCGGTCTGGCGGTGCTCTCGGAGATCTACTACCCGCACGGATGGGAGGCGCACATCGATGGCGAGGAGGCGGAGATCCTTCGGGTCGACTACCTGCTCCGCGGTCTGGTGGTGCCGGCGGGAGAGCACGAGGTGGTCCTCACCTTTGACCCCAAGACCCTGCACGTGACGGAGACGACCGCCTACGCCTCCTACGGCGTGCTGCTCCTGGTGATTTTAGTTAGCGGCCTCCTCTACCACCATAACCGTCGGAGGGGCAAGAAACGGGAGGTGTGAGGCAGATCCATCTGGCTCAGGTCGACTCGACCAACAGCTACCTCAGGAGGCGCCTCTCGGAAGAGCCGGACCTGGAGGAGTACACTGTCGTCACCGCGACCGATCAGACCGCCGGGCGTGGTCAGCCGGGGCACCGCTGGGACGCTACCGCAGGGCAAAACCTGACGATGACCCTGCTTCTCCACCCGGGTGACCTGATGGAGGACGGCGGGACACTCTTTGACCTCAATATCCTCACCGCTCTCGCCGTAAGACAGGCGCTTCAGCGCGAACTCCCCCCGGGACCTGAGGTAAAAGTGAAGTGGCCCAACGACCTCCTCGTGGACGGACGCAAGATCTGCGGCATCCTGATCGAGAACTCCTTCTCCTCCTCGCGCCTCGAGGCGAGCGTCATCGGCATCGGAGTCAATGTCCTGCAGGAGCACTTCGGTGAGGGCTATCCCACGCCGCCCACCTCGATAGTGGCAGAGCAGCGACGGCTCGGCGTGGCACCGCTCTCGGGTGACAGCTGGCACGACCGACTGGTCTACGAGATCCTCGAGGCGCTGGAGGAGCGGCGCCTCTGGTCTCCGGCGAGACTCCGGCAGGCATACCACGCCTGTCTCTTCGGGCGGGGAGAGGCAGCCTGCTTCGTCCGACCCTCCGGCGAGACCTTCTACGGGATGATCGAGGAGGTGAGACTTGACGGGCGACTGCTGATCCGCGAGCTTCCTTCCGGGCATCGCGTCTCCTACGCCTTCCGCGAGGTGTCGATGGTGCTCACTGATCCGCTCTCCTCTCTCCGGTGATGGGTACAAATTCTGTCCATCTTTTGAAAATGGCTTTTAATAGCCTTACTTTAGTTACCTTTGTGCCAAGAATGGTTAAGAGGCGGCCTTATAGAGTGTCCCAACACATAGGTCTAAAAGCCGATCTCAGTGCTAAATAACCAAACATCATGACAGCTAAGCATAATCTACTGACGCTCTTCACACGATCGTATCTCAATCGATGGGTCGTGCTTGTCATCGACATAGTATCTGCGCTACTCTGCGTGGTACTCGCTGCCCTCTCGACCCGCTACTTTGTCGGTATGCCTGATGTAGCCCTACGGACGCTCATCCCTGCAAGTCTGGTGGCTGCGGGTATCGGAGCTGTGGTAGCTGACCTCCTGACGGGAGTGCATAAGCAGATCTTCCGCTTTACGACGCTTCGCGTGAGCTTCAATCTCCTGCTCTCCACGCTTGTCAATGCAGCCATCGCCCTCTTTACCCTCTATCTGATCAACCTTGCCACCCTCCATCTCGACTTCCCCCCTAAGGTGGTCCTCTTCTACTGCGGGAGCTACTTGGTCTTCACTTTCCTTATCTCCCTCGCCCTACGCGGGGTGATGGTCTTACTGGCTCGGCGACTCCTCGTCTCCACGGAGAGTCCGATCAATCGCAAGAGGATCCTGGTCTATGGGGTCAAGAGCAACTCCCCCGGTGTCTCGTCCCTGATCGAGAGCAGCACAATCTATCGTATGATGGGGTTCCTGAGTAATGACTCGAAAGTGGCTGGGCAAGAGATCAATGGTCACCGGATCTACTACGCCGGTGGGCGTAAAGAGCTATACCTCCTCAAGCGGTCTAAGAGCCTCGATGGGGTCCTCTTCACCGACCAGAGGGACTTCCTCGGCGAGGGGGAGAAGGTGGTGCAGGACTGCGAGTCGATCAATCTGGAGACCTATCTCCTGCCGGCTGTCTCCGCTACCAGCAGCGACACGGTAGCTCTGGACAGCGTCCGTAAGGTGCGGATCGAGGATCTCCTCTTCCGAGAGACAATAGAGCAGGACCGGAGTGCCGTCCGGCAGCTCTATGCCGGCAAGGTGGTGATGGTGACGGGGGCGGCCGGTAGCATCGGCAGTGAGATCGCTCGTCAGATCGCCTCGTATGGAGTCCGCCGGCTGATCCTCTTCGAGATGGCAGAGTCGCCGCTCCATGAGATCCGCCTGGAGCTGGAGCACGACTACCCCGAACTCGACCTGGTGCCGATGATCGGTGATGTGCGGAATAGAGAGAAGGTGGAGATCGTCTTTGATCGCTACCGTCCCGACATCGTCCTCCATGCGGCAGCGTACAAGCATGTACCGCTCATGGAGGAGCACCCCTGCGAGTCGATCATGGCCAATCTCTCAGGTACGCGAAATATCGCCGACATGGCGGTTCGCTACGGCGCCGAGCGTATGGTGATGATTTCGACCGACAAAGCGGTCAATCCGACCAACGTTATGGGTGCCTGCAAGCGTGCCTGTGAAATGTACATCCAGAGCCTTGGTCAGGCCATCTCAGAAGGCAGGATAGAGGGCAAGACCATCTTTGTCACCACCCGATTTGGCAACGTCCTGGGCAGTAACGGCTCCGTGATCGGACTCTTCCGCCGTCAGATCGCCTCCGGAGGGCCGGTGACGGTGACGCACAAGGAGATAGTCCGCTATTTCATGAGTATCCCCGAGGCATGCAGCCTCGTGCTCCAGGCGAGTACGCTGGCAGAGCGTCCTCAGATCTTCGTCTTCGATATGGGACAGGCTCATAAGATCGACGAACTGGCTCGGCGGATGATAAGGCTCTCCGGATTTGAGCCTGACAAGGACATCAAGATCATCTATACCGGCCTCCGACCGGGCGAGAAGCTCTACGAGGAGGTGCTCGCCACGACGGAGAATACAGAGCCCACCTCCATCGACAAGATCCGCATCGCTGACATCCGACCCAACGACTACGCTGAGGTCAGTGAGCAGGTAGAGCGGATCCTCACCGCTGCCCGCAACTTCCGGACCGATGAGGCTGTAAGGGAGCTCAAGGTCCTGATCCCGGAGTTTATCTCCAATAACTCCCCTTACCAACACATCGATGAGGAGCTTCACCGCTCCAGGTAAGGCACATTACACACAAGCCAAGGGGCTGCTCGTCTTCTGACGGGCAGCCCCTTTTTTTTGTTCGATCGTAGCGCTTACTTGATCACCTCGCCACGGATGGTGAGTATGGCCGGTCCCTTCTTCCCATTGCTATAGACGGAGATGGTCTTCACAAAGGGGTAAACCCGCCCGGCGGGGTCATAGGTGACGGTCACCTTGCCCTCCTTGCCCGGGGCTATCGGATCCTTGGAGAAAGAGGGCGTCGTGCAGCCACAGCTGGATATCACTCGCGTGAGCACGAGCGGGGCGTTGCCGACATTCTTGAACGTAAAGACGAAAGATACAGGTCCGTCGCCCTCGCTGATGGTACCGAAGTCGTGCTCCGACTCGGCAAACTCGATCGCAGCCTTCTTACTGTCGTCTTGCTGCAGCTCCTGCGCCATGGCTGTTACTCCGAAGAGGCTTGCCACGAGCAGAGAGAGCAGGTAAAGTGTACTTCTTTTCATCATGTTATTGTATGTCCTTGTATTCTGACTTAGAGTAACTACCACTACGCAGTTACCTTGCGTATAGAGACAAAGGTACGAATTTATTTGCAAGCCCGATCTCCCGGGAGTCCTTGGAGCACATGGGTGACGCATTTGAGTAGTACAGAAACCATTCAACTCTCTGTGAAGAGTGGAGAACGAAGCACCCCGACAGGGGTGCCCGTTTCTTAGCCACCGGTCGGAGGGGCGTAGCCCCGTAGACCCGTGGACCAGGCGTTGCAAGCGATCCCGCGACCCCGCTAGGGTGTCGCACTGATTGACTGACTAGTATGTGCGACCCCCTGGCGGGGTCGTATACCTTGAATGCATCGTCGTTTCCCGGGGTCTTCGGCACTACGTGCCTCGACACCCGGTCTAAAAAGCGACGATCCCTCCGGGGCTTCGCCCCTGCGGGATCGGCATGCGGTAGCAGCATGGCTGGGATCAGTCGACAGGATTGCACAGCGACAGGGATTATCACTTCTTTACTTTAAGGCTCAAATGCGTCACCCATGGCCTTGGACCCGAGAAGTCGAGGGTATTGCAAGGTCAACGCATCGATATAGCAAAAGTCTTTTTGGGAAGGCAGACAATAATAGTTAACTTTGCGTCCGAGAAGACTGTTGGTGTCCTACGTTCGGGATCTCCGGACGAGAGGATGAAAAGAGAATCAGGTGTAAGTCCTGAGCAGACCCGCTGCCGTAAGCTCCATCAACGACTCCCCTCACACCCTACACTCCACTGTCGCCACCCGGCGATGGGAAGGAGGTGAGAGGAGGGAGCAAGCCGGAAGACCTGCCACAGTCATAGAGTAATGTGCTTCCGGGGAGAGGAGCCACGCTTGAGCCGCCATCGATCGACCCGCATCCGCGTCTACATCATACTACGCTCGCTCATCTCATACCCCTACCCCGGTGACCACGACAGTTGTAGAGAGTTATGAGTACACGAGTACATCTAATAGGATTGCTGACAGCACTGCTCTCAGTAGTGTGTGCCTGCGACAAGGTTCCGGAGCTTCCCTCCTTCGAGGGGGAGGACGGCAATAAAGCGGTGATGATCGTGGTGAATGAGGGACTCTTCACCACCAATACCGCCGCCCTCTCGGTAATCTACGAGGACGGTAAAACTTACTTCGATGTCTTCCGGTGGGTTAATGACCGACCCCTCGGCGATGTGGCACAGTCTGTCACGGAGATCAACGGCTACTACTTCGTCGCAGTCAATAACTCCCGGCGCGTCGAAGTGCTGGATAAGAAGACCTTTAAGAGCGTCGGTTGCATCCGGTACAAGGAGTCCGGATCTCCTCGCTTCATCGCACCCCTCTCCGACTCCACAGCGATGGTCTCCGACCTCTACGGACAGATCGTTACCATCCGTACCAAGCCACCCTACAAGGAGCTGGAGTATATCAGGCTGCCACTCAAGTCTACCAGCATCGAGAAGATCACCTCCGTCGGAGGTAAGGTCTTCGGGGCTTATCTCAATCGGGGGCTGGCAGTCTTTGACTGCGATGACTACAGCATCCGGAATATGCGCCTCATGGAGGATGTCGTGGTGGGCGAGCTGACGAAGACCTGTAAGATGCAGGTCGATGCCGACAATCGTCTCTGGGTAGTCACCACGCCGAGACTGGCACGAGATCAGAAGAGCCTGACACTGAATTGTATTGACCCGGCTCAGGAGCGAGTGATCAAGAAAGTGGAGATCCCCTATGTCCTCTCGGACATTAAGAAAGGCGATATCGTCGGGATGCCTAATTACAATCGTGTCGATATGGATCCCACAAAGACGCTGATCTACTTCAACCTCATGGTGGCCACAAAGGATGGGGCGGACAGAAAGGCCTCCGATCCGGTACAGACCGTCTATACCCTCAATACCAAGACCGGCAAAGTGGAGAAGTACCTCGAGCTCCCGGGCGTCAGCATGATGTACGGCATGGGTGTCTCTCCTAAGGGCGAGGTGTGCATCTGCGACTGCCTCGACTACACGGCACAGCGAGGTTATGTGCGCGTCTTCTCACGAGAGACCCGGGAGGTGAAGAGCTATAAGGTGGGCGTATACCCCAGAATGATCATTTTCCCCCAAGACTAATGAATAAGCAAGCTCTATCGGCAATGGTGGCACTCGGGCTTTTCCTCCCCACCATCTCCGCCATCGCACAAGGCGTCCACGAGGAGGATAGTATAGCCCGAAGCTACACGCTTCAGACCCTCTTCGTGACAGAGAAGTATATCACCAAGGAGAAAGAGGTTAATATCGGGGCAAAGACCCAGACCATCCCTGCTCCGATCCTTGAAGTCTTCCAGTCCAGGAGTCTCGCAGATCTGCTGATCGAGCAGACCTCGATCAACGTCAAGAGTATGGGACTTGGTGCGCTGGCGACCGCTTCTTTCCGAGGTGCAAGCCCGTCACAGACACGAGTAAACTGGAATGGCGTCAATATCACTCCCGTTATGGCAGGGATCTTTGACTTCTCTCAGATGCCGGTCTTCTTTGCCGACAAGGTCTCGCTGGTCTACGGAAGCAATGATGTGAAGAGCGGCACCGGAGCGGTGGGAGGTAGTGTCAACGTCTCCAACATTCCTGTCTGGGATGGTCGCACTGTGACAGATCTCTCCGCAGAGTACGGCTCCTACAATACCTACACCGTCAAGGGGGCGATGCGCTATGGCACCAACCGTCTCTCGATGAAGACGAGGGCATACTTCCAGCACTCTGACAACAACTTCTCCTACATCAATAAGGTCACCTCCAATGAGCACTTCCTCGAGCAGAGGGTCGATGCCGAGTACAGTATGGCCTCAGCGATGCAGGATCTACACTATCGATTTTCGCCCGAGTCTCGCCTATCGACAGCCGTCTGGTATCAGTACGGGGATAGGATGCTTCCGCAGCCACTTGGTGTGGAGGCGACATCCCACGAGCGGCAGAAGGAGCAAAACTTCCGCGCCTACGCAGGATGGGACAGGCACTTTGGCTCCAAGTCTCAGCTGGCCGTTAAGGGGGCTTACATCTTCTATCAGCTGCGTTACGACAAGTGGTACTCCACCACCCACTTCGACCCCTATGGGAATACCAACGCCAGCCATACGTGGAGCCTGAGTGGCGACTTCTCCCACCGCCTCACCGAGGAGGTCCTCCTCAATACGACGCTCACCTACCAGCACGATATGGCCAAGGCGGAGAGCTACAGGGATCTGGATCCAAGTAAGTACACCATCGATGACATCGAGTACAAGATCCCGGATCTGGAGCCTCCGGTCAAGGAGTACCGCAACATCCTCTCATGGCACAACTCTGTGCGGTGGCAATTTGCTGACCACTGGCTCACCGACCTCCGACTGATGCTGGAGACAAACGACTGGAGGAAGCCGGTCTGTACCTACTCCCTCGGGGTGATAGGAAGCATCGTGCCCGATAGGTTCAACGTCCGCAGCAGTGTGGCGTACAACTACCGATTCCCCAGCCTCAATGAGCTCTACTGGCGCCCGGGCGGTAATCCTGACGTCCTGCCGGAGCGAGGGACCTCCTTTGATGCCACATTCTCACTCGACCTGCCCATCAGGAGGGGGTGGAACTTCAAGGCTGAGGTGGCACCTTACCTGATGCTGATCGACAACTGGATCCTCTGGCTGCCGACCGACGAGAGCGCACGAGGCAGAGGCAGCTCGTCCAATCAGTGGCTCTGGACACCCCAAAATAAGCGGGACGTCCTCTCTGCCGGTGTGGAGCTGATGAGCCGGCTCTCCTATACGCACAAGGACTTGCGTAGCTCGGTGACTTTCAATTACACCTATACCGACTCCCATACCCGGACGAAGCAGCACAAGGATGACGGCTCGCTCCTCAAGCAGATCCCCTATGTCCCCAAGCAGAAGTGGAGCATCCGTCTCTCGCTCGACTACAAGCAGGCGTTCATCAACTTCCAGACCACCTATGTCGGTGTCCGCTTTATCACGACGGATCAGTCCTACTTCACCTACCCCTACAATGTCTGCAACCTCCAGGCGGGCTATACCATCGCCCTCGTAAATAAGGTGATCCTCTCTCCTCAAGTGAGGGTGGACAATCTCTTCAATACCTACTACGAGTCGACGCAGTACTACCCGATGCCACGGCGTAATGTGCTCGGTTCTCTCATTGTCAGATTTTAACACCATTTTCTATGAATAAGATGTCTATACACAAGCTGCTCCTCTGCCTGCCACTCCTACTGATCGGATTGGCGGGATGTACGGGTAAGGATGAGCCCACGCCCACGGACCGGAAGGTCTCGATCGAGGTCACTATGCCTGATCCTCTCTCCCTGGAGGGCGTAAAGGGCTCAATGGCCTATTACTGGAATAAGGAGCTTACCCTACACCTGCTCCTCACGCAGGAGGGGAAGAAGAGTATGCCCATCACCCTCAGACCCGAGGTCATTCCCGGCGAAGGGGACAAGGTACGCTTCGACGTGACTGTACCTCATGACCGCTTTGACACCACGCGACCGATCACCGTGACCGGATCCGTCGTGTCCGGTAAGGAGACGAGGGCGGTAGCTCCGATGACCATCCCGGTCGGTGGAGGACAGGCGATTAAGCCTAAGGGCTTTGGCGGGCTGCTTCCCTACGACCTCCTGAAGGAGATCCACCAGCCGCTCTTTATCCAGCCGGTCACCATCACTCCTGATGAGGAGAAGGTCAGTCCCGTCAAGCTCGAGCCGAAGGGACAACTCCTCTTCCTCCAGTTCCACAACGGTACGGACGAGGCGGTCGCACTCAATACACTCACCCTAAAGTCAGCCGATGGCACCCTCTTCGGTACGGATGCCTTCTATGACCCTGCGACCGGAGAGATGAGGGGCACAAGAGGCGACTCCTCACCGAGCCTTCCTCTCGACAAGCAGGAGATGCTCAGCCCCGACCTTGTGGCTGCTTACCTCGTCTGGCTCCCCTCCGAGAAGCTTCCCAAGGCGACCTACCGACTATCCCACCTAACGGAGGATGGCAAGGAGGTGATCAGTGAGGGCGAGACGCCAACGGATCTGGACAAGTCTCTCTCCCTCTCCTACCTCGGGATGAAGGAGGATGGTACGCTCGGCGTGAGTGATGAGCCGGTGATAGAGGAGGCGGACATCTCCGAGGGAGGAGACCCGCTCTTCACCATGAATGACATCGAGTTTTGGGTCGGAGAGGGTGAGAAGAGAGCCGCCCTCGTCATCGAGTGGCACGACGACAAGCAACCCGATGCCATGGTATGGGGCTACCGCTTCGATGGAGATAAGACCGGATACGATATGATGATGGCTGTCGTCGAGGCAGATCCCCGTCTGAGTCTGCTCCTCGGCAAGGCCTTTGGCGGACTTGATGTGATCTTCGGCATGGGGTATCAGTTCACGCCCACCACCCCACGTGCTCCGATAATCCTCGACGGGCAGAAGCTCTCCAATAACGGCAATGGCATCACTTTCGTTGAGAACGCCAAGGATGCCGACAAGTATAAGTTTGGAGACGAGTCCGGACACTGGAAGGAGGGCTGGTATAAGAACGGCTACTGGGTCTACTACGTCAAGGATAACCGTCTCGACAGCTTCTCCTACTCTCAGCTGGTCTACAGCCTCCGCTACCTGGTGGACGGCTGCTGGGACGGCTGGTCCTTCCAGGACGGTATGGAGAGTATGGTGGGCAGACCTCACGGCAATAAGTTTGTCCCCGCACCCCTTCCTGATAAGAAATGAACTAACATCAACATAACTCAATCCAACAACCATGAACAAAATGTCACTTACATGGAGGGCAATCCTCCTGGCATCACTCAGCTTTGCACTCTTCGGGTGTTCGCTGGACGATGATGCGCCGACCCAGGAGACGACCAAGTCCTCCATCAACCTCACCCTCGACAACGGCGAGACCACGATGGACGCCTTCCCGGGAGACACCATCCGGGTGAAGGTGGAGAGTAAGGAGCTGAAAGACATCGTCGGCACCACATCCAACTCTGCATGGAATGTCGGCTACGACGAAGAGAAGAGCGAGCTAATCATCGTCGCACCGGTCGTCTGCACCAGCGGACCGGCCAAGGTGATGGTCTCCGGAGTCGACAAGAGGGGGCAGGTCTTCAGAAGCCTTGTAACCCTCACGCTCAATGACTACAGTGATCCGCGCGGCACCTTTATCCTCAACGAAGGCAGCGTCTGGAGCACTCCATCCGAGATGAGCTCACTCATCTATATCTCGCCGCGCACCAGTGCCACGCCCTATGTCTATGAGAGCATCAATGGCCGCGCACCCGGCGCATGCTCTCAGGATATGTTTGAGAGCGGCGGGAAGTACTTCGTCATCTCACAGAATAGGAACCCCGACACCGATGGTCAGCTGACCATCTTTGACACCAAGACCCTGCGCAAGATCGGGAACTATCCCTTTAAGGAGAAGGAGCTCGACTGGCCCACTCACGTCGCCGTGGTGGACGGGTACAAGATCTACATTCGCGACAACAAGGGTATCTGGTTCTTCAATACCATGTACGCTGCCAATCAGCTGACATTTATCGAGGGATCGAGAGGCGCCCGCAAGAATACCATGGCGGTCAGCAATGGCAAGGTCTTCTTCTCACAGAATAGTTATCTCAAGGTAATCGATCCCGAGAGCAACACCATCGTCCACGAGGTGAAGTATGGTGGCAGCATCTCCGGCGTCATCAATGCCGACGACGACCACCTCTATGTCTCCAACCTCGAGAAGGGCATCGGTAAGATCCGTCTGGTGAATACCAAGACGTACGAGGTCGAGAAGGTGAATGAGATCACTAAGGAGAATGGAGGAGATCTGCTCGCCATGACCTTTGCCGCTGCACCTGGTATCTCCGCCAAGGGCGACACGATCTACTACAGCTCACTGGGGCAGAAGGTCTACCGTCACCTCTTCTCCACCGGCGAGAGCAAGCTGATGGTCGATGTCAAAGAGTCCCTCAATCCGGATCATACCCAGACCTACAATACCGTCCAGGTCAATCCTGCCACAGGTCACGTCTATATGAATACCCTCCTCGGCTTTGGTCCTAACTACAAGACCAATACCATCTATCGCTTCGATATGACGGGTGATAAGGCCGTGCTGCTCAATCGCTGGGAGAACCTTACCCGCTTCCCCGCAGGCATCTTCTTCCCCAGAGGTACCACCCCGGCAGCTAAGAAGTAATACTCGTACCTCGTATTAGACAAGAGGGGCTGTGCCGCCATATGCGACACAGCCCCTCTTTTTTTGCCCTCACGATAGGTTCCTTCTCGAAGTGCGTGGGTTACAAAAAGATGAAGCCCCCGATTGTCACAACCGGAGGCATCCAAAGTGATGTTTAACAAATTAAATACGCAAAAAGTGACCCGGATAGGATTCAAACCTATAACCTTCTGATCCGTAGTCAGATGCTCTATTCAGTTGAGCTACCGGGCCGAAGTATGGTCTCCCACACTCCGAGACAGTCTGTGCGACTGCCGGGAAGTGACTCGGATAGGATTCAAACCTATAACCTTCTGATCCGTAGTCAGATGCTCTATTCAGTTGAGCTACCGAGCCATCAAGCAGATCTATCGACCTCGCTTGTGACTGCAAAGGTACAATATTTAGATAAGTTCTCCAAGGACCAGGGGTGACGCATTTGAGCCTTAAAGCAAAGAAGTTATAATCCCCGTCGCTGTGCAATCCTGTCGACTGATCCCAGCCCTGCTGCTACCGCCTGCCGATCCCGCAGGGGGCGAAGCCCCGGAGGGATCATCGCTTTTTAGACCGGGTGTCGAGGCACGAAGTGCCGATGACCCCGGGAAACGACGACGCATTCAAGGTATACGACCCCGCCAGGGTGTCGCACATACCAGTCAGTCAATCAGTGCGACACCCTGGCGGGGTCGCGGGATCGCTTGCAATGCCTGATCCCCGGGTCGTCGGGGCTACGCCCCTTGACCCGGGTCTAAAAAGCGGGCACCCCTGTCGGGGTGCATCGTTCACCACT
>QWCQ01000297.1_pt1 | contig 38673 bp, 33 predicted proteins | sample 1972701 | NCBI WGS metagenome assembly QWCQ01 (sample SAMN09866704, study PRJNA288562) | Human gut metagenome isolate pre4_stool, whole genome shotgun sequencing... | reverse complement strand
CCGGCTGACAAGATGCGGCTTCCGTGCGAATGATCATGCCCGCCGAGGCATTCAGTCCATGGGCCCAATCCGTGAGGCGCTTTCTTATCTCTCCGTCGTCGATGCGCTTGGAGATGCGAATCCCCGAGGATTTCGGCAAGAGGACGATGTTTTCGCCCCGGAGGCTGTAGTCCATGGAAAGCACGGCCCGCTTTTGATCCAACGGGGATTTTTTTACTTCCACGATAATGGAGTCGCCGCCTTTAATTTTTTCCCGGTACGCTTTGGGATAGACGTTTTTCATGGGCAGGTACCCGTTTTCGTCTTCCCCGAAATCCACAAAGGCGCAGTCCATGGCGGGCAAGACGTTTTTCACGTAGCCCCTGTAAATATTTCCCACCTGAGAGGGATTGGACAGGAGATGAATCGCCCGTATTTCGCCTTCTGAAATAAGGCCCATGATCTTCGGTTCTTCCCCGTCGGCAAACAAATAGCTGTTAGAGCCGTACTTCATGATCGTCACCGTCCCAACTTTTGATCCGACGAATTTGAATGTAGTCGATGTCCACGCCGCGGGATTCGAACAGGCCCATTAAAAAGCGGTCGGGCCGCAGATTTCCGTTGGCCCCCGCACGCAAGACGGCGTAAAGGGAGGTGCCGGATGCCTCTTCTTTCCATTTCAAAGAAAAGATGCCGTCTTTGATGTCTTCTTCCACGACGATGCGCTTCTTGCCTTTTTTCTTCCGTCGACGAACGAGGATTTCGTCTTGTTCCATGGCATCCTCCGCCATTTTTTTCAGTTCATCCGCGCTGCCGTAATGGGCCGCGGGAAAGAAAAAGCGGTACTCCGTCTTGGCGATGCGCTCAAACACCGATTTCGGGTCGAAATCCGCCGTGGCTTCGATGATCTCCATGCCCTCGGGCAAGGCTTCATTGAGCATGGCTTTAATCTTTTCGGGATCGGCGCCGTCTTCCACTTCCAGATCCATGACCTCGAATTCGCTCTCCATGCCCACGCTCAAAGGCTGGGCGATGGACAGCTTTTGATGGGGATTAAAGCCCTCGGACCAAAGGATGGGCACGCCGGCCCGTTGAATGGCCCGATTAAAGAGGCGGATCGTGTCCAAATGGGAAATGAATTTAATCATGCCCGTCTTTTTAAATGCCATGCGCAGTTGCATGAAATTCACCCCACATTTCGCAATTTTCGATGCCGCAACCGTTGCATTTTTTGCGGCAATCCGGCGTGGTCAGCGCCGCCTTGGATTTTTCGTACTCTTTCCACAAATAGGCTTTCTTCACGCCGATGTCGATGAAGTCCCAGGGAAGGATTTCGTCCTTCTCCCGCAGACGATTGGCGTAAAAGTCGCCGTCGATGCCCGCCTCCTCCATGGATTTGACCCACACATCGTAGCGGAAAAATTCGCTCCAGCCGTCGAAGATCTGGCCGTTTTCGTAGGCGCGCAAGATGAGTTTGCCCACGCGCCGGTCGCCTCGGGCCAGGATCCCCTCCATGCGGGAGAGATAGGGCTCGTGGTATTGAAATTTCACTTTCGGATCCCGTACCGCCCCTTTTACGGCGTGGATCTTTTCGAAAAATTCGTCGATGGTGTCCTGCCTTTCCCATTGAAAGGGCGTAAAGCCCTTGGGCACGAAGCAGGAAGCGGAGGCGGTGACGCGGAAATTCCCCTGAATTTCTTCTTTCGGCCGATTGAAGAAGGCATCCTTCACCTTGTAGGCCAAGTGGGCGATGCCCAAGACGTCTTCCGTGGTCTCGCCGGGCAGGCCGATCATAAAGTAGAGTTTGATTCGACTCCAGCCTTCCTTAAAGACGGCGTTTACGACGCGCATCAAGTCCTCTTCCGTAACGTTTTTATTGATTACATCCCGCATGCGCTGGCTTCCCGCCTCCGGAGCAAAGGTGAGCCCGCTTTTGCGCACTTTCTCGATTTCTTTCAATACGTCCACGATAAAGCTGTCCAGGCGCAGGGAGGGCAGGCTGATCCCCACGTTTTTTTCCTCATAGGTGTAACTCAGCTCCTGCACCAAGGGCATGAGGTGGGTGTAGTCGCAGGAGGAAAGGGACGTGAGAGAAATTTCGTCGTAGCCCGTATTTTTTAAAATGGATTCGGCCATGTCCGTTAAGGTGTCCACGCTTCGCTCGCGAATGGGCCGATACATCATCCCCGCCTGACAGAAGCGACAGCCCTGGGTGCAGCCGCGGAACAATTCGATGACCGCCCGGTCGTGCACCGTCTCCAAAAAGGGCACGATTTGCCGATCCAGTTGGAAGGTGGCGTTCATGTCGTGGAGGCGCACCCGCTTGATCAAGGGCTTCGCTTCGGCCGCCGTGGGCGCGTGGTTTTTTATTGTGCCGTCTTCGTTGTAGGTTACTTCGTAAAGGGAGGGAACGTAGACCCCTTCGATGGTAGCCAGGGAGCGGAGAATTTCTTTCCTGGAAAGGCCCGCGTCTCTTCCCTCTTTGACCTTGTCCATGACCTGAATATTTAAATGCTCCCCTTCGCCGATTAAAAAGCAGTCCATAAAATCCGCCAAGGGCTCCGGCGTCGTGGCACAGGGCCCGCCGGCCATGACGAAGGGTTCTTCTTCCCCGCGCTCATTTGCAAGGAGGGTGATCTGCCCGAGATCCAACATATAGAGAATGTTGGTGTAGCTCATTTCGTATTGCAGGCTAAAGCCCACCACGTCAAATTCCGAAAGGGGCCTCTTCGTCTCCAGGCTGTAAAGGGGAATGGCTTCGTTTTTCATGGCCTCCGCCATGTCCGGCCAGGGAGCGAAGGCGCGCTCGCAGGCGTAGTCCGTCTCGTTCATGGCGAAATACAAAATCTGCATGCCCAAATGGCTCATGCCCACTTCGTACACGTCGGGAAAGCAGAAGCAAAAGCGAAGGGCCGCCTCTTCTTTCACCACACTATTTAATTCGCCGCCGATGTAGCGGGCGGGCTTCTCCACTTTTTTTAAACATTTTTCCAGTCGTTGCGCGTCTATCATGGAAACCTCTTTCTAAAAATCGTCTCTAGCGGCCTTTAAGAAAGGACCAGAAGGACTTCTTCTCCCCACCATCAGCCCTTCCGCCTTTCAGGGAAAAGGAAGGCTTTTGCACTTCGTTAAAATAAAGGGCGTCGTCGAGATACAGGGTTTCGATGCCTTCCAGTGCCTCTCGATCCCCGGGTTTTAAGCGATTCAACACGACCACCACCTTGGCGGGGCATTTGTTTCTTCTCAAGATAAATCGGATGCGGTCCAGATTGCGAACCGAGCCAGGACGATTGACCACGACGCAGTAGATCGCATCGGCGACCTTGGCCCAATTCAGAAGATCTTTCTCTCTGTAACGGGACAGGTCCACGAAGACGTCGTCGTCGCCGAAATTTTGTACCGCCTTGAAAAAATCCTCGTCGTCGATTTCTTCCAGGTCGTGAAAAATATTCCCCTGAATGAAGTCGTAGCCGTCCCCTTGGATCACCACGTCACTAAGGGGCTTTCCCCGAAGAAAATCCATGTAGTCTTCAATGGCGTCGATTGCCTCGTCTAAAAACAAATCCTGCACACGGGTGCGGTTCGAAGCCTCGATTAAAAGGCCCTTCGCCTCTCTGGCGAAATCCCGAGCCATGGTGCTCGTGCCGCAGCCGCCTACCGTTGAAATTATCACAGCGATCATACTTACTCCGTTTCCAATCCCGTTTCCGTCGGGAGGGTTTCATCTTTGATTTCTTTGTAGAAGCCGAAATACTGGGCCAATACTTGTTGCATAATGGGTCCGCAGTTGGCGCCGTTGCCCCCTTGGAACAAGACGACGGTAACGGCGATCTCGGGATTCTCCGCCGGCGCGTAGCCTACTTGCCAGGCGAAGGCGTCGTAGCTTTCCTTGGTGTAGGGATTCACCCCGGCCCGCTCGGCGCTCCCCGTCTTCATGGCCACTTCCACGGGAAACTTTTCAAATAAATTGGCGTTCAGACCCGACAGGGCCACGAGCTTCATGCCCTCGCGAAGATCCTTGTAGTACTTCGGCTTTAAGCCCACGGATTTCACCGCGTCCTTCTTGTGGTCTTTCCCCGTCAGCAAGGTGAGGGGGTAAAGGTCGCCGCCGTTAGCCAGAGCCATGGCGTAGCGCGCCATTTCAACCGGCGTGTAGGCGTTGGAGCCTTGGCCGATGACCACGTTCATGGTATCCGCCATGGTCCATTTGGATTGATCGATGTAGGTGTATTTTAAGAGATCGGCCAAAGACACCCGCTGACCCTTGCCCTTCTTCTCTCCGTCCACATGCAAATCCTTTAAGAAGGTGTAGACCTCGTCGCGGGTCATGGGCGTTTCGTCGTCCAGGGATTTGACAATGGCATCCACCGCTTTGTCCCGTTCCTTGTCGGAATGTATGTCCGCCATGTAGACGGAGCGATTTTCGTTTAAGTGGCGACGCAACAGGGCCTTCAATGTTTTTTTCTTCGACTCGGGATCGGGTATGGTGCCTTTGCTCTCTCTCGGAATTGCGATTTCCAGGCCCGTTCGATCCCCTAAGCCGTAGCGCTTGGCCATGGCTGCGATTTCATCGGGCTTCACTTGAATGCCCAGATCCACGTTTCGTCGCTGATCTTTTCCGAGGCCCAAGGAGTAGAAATAATAGTTACAGGAATCTCTTAAGGCGTAGGCCAGGGTCTCGTTGCCGTGCACCTGTCGGTTTTGATTCCAGAGCCAACAGCCGAAGGTCCTGCCGCCGATGTCCACATAGCCGCCGTCGGGAATTTCCATGTCCGGATCCAGACCCTTTTCCAGAGCCACGGAGCCCGTTACCATTTTAAAAATACTCCCCGGCTGAATCGCCGATTGCATGGCGATATTATACAAAGGCCGCGGGGCCAGTTGATTGTCTTCTTCTTTCGGCTTTAGGCTTTCCCAAGCCGAGGGATTGATCCCCTTGGCGAAGAGATTCGGGTCGTAGGATGGGTAATTGGCCAGGGCCAATACTTCCCCTGTGTGCACGTCGGTGACCACCACGGCGCCAGATTGGGCGTTTTTAAAAGCCGTGCCTTTTTCCCGACTGGTCAGGTATTGGAAAGTGCCCCAGGGGGACACATAGGGCGTGGCGGTGCGAATTTGTTGAAGCGTCGAGGCCAAGCTTTCCTCCGCCTTTTTTTGCAGCTCGATGTCGATGCTCAGGCGCACGTCGCCCCCCGGCTCGGGCTTCACTTCGCGGATCACACCGGTGGTGTTTCCCGAAGAATCCACGGAGACGGTTTTTCTGCCGTCGGTGCCCTTGAGCCTGTCTTCGAATACCTGCTCCATGCCGGTCTTTCCGATGAGATCGTTGCGATTGTAGCCGCCCTTTTTAATGTACTTCTCGATTTCCTTGTCTTGGGCGATGTTTCCGATGTAGCCCAACACGTGGGCGCCTAGATTCCCCTCGGGATAATAGCGAATGGGCTCCACGGAAATGTGAATTCCCGAGCGATTAGAAAGCTTCTCTTCGATTTTCGCCACGGTTTCGTCTTGAATTTCGTAGGCGTAATTAATGGGCATGTAGGCGTAGCTGCCCTGGCTGCCGATGGCGTCGTAGACATTTAAAATGCCGAAAACTTCGTAGGGGCTTAGCGTCTTGTCGATGTCGAAGCGGTCGCGACGCGCCTCGAAGATTTCTTTCGACGAGGCCGCGCCCTTAAGCCCCGCCCCCTTCGCCAGGTCGATGGCGTTGTTTAGCTGGGTGTAGGCGGGCTTTTCTCCGCTGACGGAAATGCCCGTGGCCACGCCCTCGTCGATTAAGTAGCCCTGCACAGCCTCGGCCATGCCGTCGAGGGCGGCGAAATCTTTTCGATACTTCTTGGCGGTGATCAGCTTCACCAATTGGTCGTTGGCTAAATTGCCCTTTTTATCCACCACCACGGTCTTGTCGTTTTGCTTCGTTACCTCCAGGTCCGCGCCTTTTCGGGCGGCGAAGTCCACACAATCCTTTAAGACCGCCTCGTCGGAGAGGAGGAATTTTTCCGGATCCCGCTCCTTTAACACGGCGATTAAGTCCTCAGCCGCGGTCGAAGACCAGCTCACGTCTTTGGACACATCCATCAGGCGCACTTTCGCCTGAATGTAGCCGTCGTAGTATTCGTTGCCGTAGCTTCTTAATCCCACCATAGGCACGTCGCTTTTCACGATGTCATAGGCCAGCTTTCGCCCGATGGGATGGGCCAGAATTTCTTCCACATACATGGGGTGATCCAACAAAAATGCGATTAAATCTTCATCGGCACCGGTGGCCTGAGCCAGGCCGTAACGTTCCTTAAAGCGGGCGGCCTTTTGCGGATCGGTGTAATCCACCCGTCCGCCGACGCGGACCATGCCCCCTTCTTGAAACACCCGTTGACGAAGAAGCTGATTGATGACGGAATAGCCGTAGTGGCCCCGATAAGGCTTTTTCAGGCGGCCGCCGAGAAAGGCTGCGAGCTTGTCCTTATCCATAAGGGCATCGAGGACCGCGGAGGCGGGCTTTTCACCGCTTTTGTAATCGTTTAAATCCCTGTAAACGAAGCTGTTTAAAAGAATGGGATTGGCCTTCATGTAGCCGGCCCCGTCTTCTTCCAAGTAGCGGCTCAGGAGCAAATAAGCGTCATTTTTCTCCTCCCGAGTAAAGCGATCCAGCTCGTCTTTTCGAATTTGCACGGCAAAAACAGGCCGGTTTCCCGCCAAAACCACGCCGTTTCGGTCGCGGATCTTGCCTCGCTGCGCCGTAATGGCAATGTCTTTTACCCGTCGCTCGTCGGCGAGCTTGCGGTACTTGTGGCCCTGAATCAAGGTAATATGAAAGAGTTGCAACAAAAGGAAGATAAAGAGAACGGCCATGATCGATGTGAAGATCTTGTAGCGATCCCATTTCTTCGCTTTTTCCCAAAAATTATGCATCGCTATCCCTTTCGAGGACTCTGTAATCCGTCATATCTTTTAAGAAGTAATGGCTCATGAGGGCGGCGTAGATGCCCGTGGACAGAGGCACAATGAAAAATGCGGAAGAATCCGCCATGCTCACGTCCCAACCGAAGATCACGAGGAGAATAAAAAAGACCAATTCCGCCACGGCCGCCGTGACGCCTACGGCCACACCCGTAGCCATCGGCGAAGGATGGGGAATGAGGCGCATCCACAAAAATGCCGCGGCAAAAAACAGGCCGTGCAAAAGCACATAAGGCCCGATGGCCGCCGCAATGGCCGCATCCATAATAAGGGCCGACAAAAAAGCAAAGGCCAGCGCCTGATTTTTACCGAGGCGGAAGAAAATAAAAATCGCCGCCGCCGGCAAGTAGCCGCGAAGAATCGGCGGCAAACTTTGGAACAAGGGCGACATGTAAATAAAGGGCGTGAGAAATAAAAGCACGTAGCTTACTCGTTTCATTTCCCACCTGCCAGTACGAACACCCAGTAGATGTTGTGGAAATTAATTCCGCTGTCCACCTTAATATTCTTCACCATTTTGTCTTCATCGGTGCTCACTTCGCTGACGGTGCCGATGTACATGTCCGGCGCGTAGCCGTCGCCGATTCCCGTGGTAAAGAGGGTGTCTCCCACCACGATGTCCGCGTAAAGATCGAAGGCATAGCCCTCCAATCGTCGGTTGACTCCGCGGAGCACCCCGCCGTCGGAGGTGCGAATGCTTCTGAAGCTAATGGCGTTTTCCTCGTCGATAATGCTGCGCACCTGAGCGGAATAGGGCGTCACCTTGGTCACATAGCCGATGACCCCTTCCGCCGAAGCGTCGTCGCCCTTAGTCATGGCGGCGATGACCGTGTCGCCGGCGGAAATCCCCGCCTTGGAACCCTTGTTAATGGTAAAGCGGTGGAAATACATGCCCGAGGACTTGGCCGTCACCCGCGCGTCCACGGCGCCCAGCTTTCTATTGTTTCGAATGGCATAGGCGTTGGACAAAAAGGTGGAGCGATTGACGATGTCTTCCAGATTTTTGTTTTCTCTTTTCAGTTCCGTCAGTTCTTTTTTCATGCGCTTGTTCTCGGCACTTAGAGAAGTGACGTGAATGAGGCTGCTCGCCCCTTCCCCCACGTAATTCAGGCCCGTGCCCAAAGTATCGGTGACGGGGCTTGCGGCGGTGGCCACGGCAAATTCCACGGCCCGCAGGGCATCGGCGCCGAAGGAGGTGAAGCCGAAAAACAAAAACAAAAGGACGAGTACCCCTCGCTTTATCCAATTTTTCTTTAATTCTTTTAAAGGCTTCATGGCCTACAACGCTCCATCTTCTAAAAAACTGTAAAAACTGTGATCGCCGACGATAATGTGATCCACCACGGGAATGCCTAAAAGCTCTCCCGCCCGCTTCAAGCGCTCGGTGAGGCTCCTGTCTTCCGAGGAAGGCCGGGGATTTCCCGCCGGATGATTATGTACCAAGGCGATGGAATGGCATTTCTTCCCGATGGCCCCTTGAAAGACGTCGCGTGGGTGCACCACGGTGCAGTCCAAGGTGCCTCTGGAAATGCACTCCACAAACTGCAGCTCTTTCTTTACATTGAGGCCGATGACGCGAAATTCTTCGTGCTGAAGGCCCATTAAATCCGGCATGACGAAATCCGCAATGGCTTTCGGCGTGTTAAGCGGCACGGAACGGCCCATGGGCCGACGCATCCTGCGCGCCATTTCCACCATACCCACGAGGCGGGCGGCCTTGCTCTTGCCGACGCCTTTTATGGAGAGAAAATCGTCGTAAGTACCGGTGAAAAGAGAGCTCAGCCCTTGCCGCGACGGGGACTTTCGCTCCAAACTGTCGATAATATCCTGCGCCACCTCGATGGCCGTTCTGCCGGTGGTGCCGGTGCGCAGAAAAAGCGCCAACAATTCGCTGTCGGAGAGGGCCTCGGCGCCGTAAGTCATGAGCTTTTCTTCCGGCAAAGTGGCGTGATCGTAGTCCAAAAGTTTTTTCTTTTCCCCGTTATCGCTCACGGTCCGCTCCTTTCATTCCCTTTAATTGCGCTTCGATGGACGCCACATGCATGCCGATGACCGTATCCATGGCGCCCTCCACCGTAATTTGAAATTCGTCGATTTCCTGCACGCCATAGGCTCCGGCCTTGTCCATGTAGGTGTTTTTATCCAAATACGCTTTCATCTGCGCCTCGGTGAAATCTTCGAAGCACACAAAAGACTGATCGTAGTCCACGTACTTCTCATCGCCTAAAACGGCGTAGGCGCTGATCACCCGGTGCGTCCGCCCCTTCATGGCCCGGAGCATTTCCTCGGCCTCGGCGCGGTCCTTCGGCTTTCCTAGGATCTTATCGCCCAACACCACCACCGTATCCACGGCGACGATGACATCCTCCGGCCGTTTTTCTTTCACGCTCATGGCCTTTTGCAGGGCCAGCTGCATGGTGTAGATCTCCGCAGGCGACAGGCGCAAATGCCTTTCGTCGTAGCTCGGTTTTTCAATTTCAAAGGTAAATCCCCCATCTTCCAACAACTTTTTTCTGCGGGGAGACGAGGACGCCAAGACAAGACTCATAAACGCACTCCGATCTTTTCTAAGTGGCGGCTCGCATAGCTTGCCGCGAGGCCGACGAAATAGCCCGTAAACAGGCCCAATAAAAGCAAGAGAGGCAAGTAGGCCAACAGGCCCATATTATGGACCATGACGATGGCCGTGGCGATCTGGCCGATATTGTGAAAGAAGGATCCGATAAAACTGATGCCGATGAGTGAGGCGCTCTTAATTGTTTTTAAAGAAACGATCATGGCCACGGAAGAGAGAAGGGCGCCGGTGCCGCTGTAAAAAAAGCTTGTCACATTGCCGGTGACCAGCATCAAAAGCACGCTTTTCAATATCGCCACGACGAAACCCTCTTTCGGTCCGAAGACCACGATGGTGGTTAGAATCACCACATTGGAAAGACCCAGGCGCGCCCCGGGTAGAGGCACGGGCAAGGGAATCATAGTTTCGATAAAGCCGATGGCCACGGCCATGGCGACCATTAATCCTAAAAATACTTGTTTGCGAATATCCATGCTTACCTCAACAATAGATCCATGGTGGGCGTCTCGTCGCTTTTGATTTCCGCGATGATCCGGTGGGGAAGACAAACGATCATTTCTCCCTGCCGCTTAATGGGCGCCATCTTCAGACAAATGCCGTCGGGGCAATCGGATTCCGTCATCCTTGCCCCTTTTTCGTCGATGATTAATTGATTCGTGCCGCCGTGGGCGTGGAAGGTGTAGGTCTTTCCCCTATGGGCGTCGTCCATGGGAATTTTTTTCACTTCTTTGCCGTCGATTTGCACGCTCACGTAAGCGTGGGCCGGTTCTTTTTTCGGAATCAACTGTGTCGCCCCGAGGCCCAAGGCGACGACGAGGATGACAAAGGCTATAATCACATCGGTTTTATTCATGGCTCCCCCTTTTTCAACAGTTAATTATATCATAGATAAGCGGCCGAAAAAGAAGCACGGTGGGGGAAAAAGCAAAAGCCTCGGATTCATTTTTCCGAGGCTTCATGGTTGTTTTCTGCTGAAGAAATGATTTACGATTAAATCTATTTAACATCACGTAAATCCCCTTCTCGCCCGATTCCTTGATTCGTTTTCGCACATCGCCCTGTTTGCCCTACACTTCTTTTATCCTTATCGAGCCAATTACCGAATCCGATTTCACAGAGCGTTTACGGCGGATGCTTTCGATTCCATAAAAATAGTGCCGACGAAATTCGCCGACACTACTGTCTTAAAAGCTTATTGCACTTTGCTGTTGTCGTCTGCGGCGACGACTTTTTCTTTTTCAGCAGGCTTTGCTGCGGCTTTCTTTTCTTCCGCTGCTTGAAGCTTCTTTTGTTTTTCTTTTTCTTTCATCTTTTCGACGCGTTCGGGATATTCTACGAAGATCGCGCCGGTGGGGCACTTGGATGCGCAGATACCGCAGTTAATGCACTTCGAGTAGTCGATGCTTGCCAAATTGTCTTCGACGTGGATGGCGTCTTTCGGACAATTCTTTTCGCAGAGACCGCAGGCGATACATCCGATGGAGCAATTGGTGCGTACAATCTTGCCCGGATCGTGGGTCGAGCATTTAACTTCGGTTTGTTGTTTGTAGGGCATGAGACCGATAATGTTTTTCGGGCAAATCTCGATACATTTCTTACAAGCAACACATTTTTCCTTGTCGACGGAAGCGATGCCGTTGTTGACGTGGATGGCGTCGAATTCACAGACGCTCACGCAGGTGCCGCCGCCCAAGCAGCCGGAAGCACAGCCCTTGGATCCGCGCGCGTAGTCGCCGATCAAGCGGCAGTCAACCAAGCCGTTGTATTCGTATTTGTTTTTGGACTTGTCGCAGTCCCCTTGGCAGCGAACGACGGCAACTTCTTTTTCAACGTCGCCGGCCGCTTGGCCCATGATCTCAGCTACTTTTTCAGCAACTTCTTGTCCGCCGATGGCGCATCCGTTAACCGGTGCGTCGCCGGCTACGATGGCATCGGCCATCCCGGCACAACCGGGGAAACCGCAGGCCCCGCAGTTTGCGCCGGGCAGTGCGTCCAATACATTAACCACGCGGGGATCCATGTCCACGGCAAAGACCTTGTCGGCAAATGCCAACACAGCGCCGAGGATAAGCCCCATCAAGCCTAAAATAATGACTGCATAAATAACGTTTTGTGCATTCACGTGAATCGCCCCCTATACTAATCCTTGGAATCCCATAAAGGCGATGGCCATTAAACCGGCACTGATCAGCGCAATCGGGACACCTTGTAACGGTTTCGGAATCGGCATGATTTCCATGCGTTCACGAAGGGCACTTAATAAGAGCAGTGCAAGGGTGAAACCGATGGATGCACCCAAACCGTTAATGATGGCTTCGAAAAGATTGAATTCACTTTGAATGTTCAATACGGTAACACCCAGTACCATACAGTTGGTGGTAATCAAGGGTAAGAACACGCCCATAGCCGAGTACAAAGAGGGAGATGATTTTTTAATAAACATTTCGACAAATTGTACTAAGGAGGCGATAACGAGAATGAACACGATGGTTTGTAAGTATTCCAAGCCGAATGCGTCTAAGACGAAGCGTTGGAGTAACCAGGTTACGGCCGATGCGATGACGACGACGAAAGTAACGGCGACGCCCATGCCCTTGGCAGTTTCAGTTTTGGAGGAAACGCCCAAGAAGGGGCAGATCCCGAGGAACTTCGCGAAAATATAGTTGTTAACTAAAATGGTCGATATAAGAATCGTTAAAATCGTTGACATAGTCTACCTCCCTACGCTCTTTTAGCCATGATGCCGCGGTAGAGGGCAATCCACAGACCTAAGAGAATAAATGCACCGGCGGGGGAAGTGAAGATTCCGATACCGGGATAGGATTCGGGGAAGATTTGCATATCCAACAGCGTGCCGTGACCGAAGAGTTCTCTTACGACGGCCATAGCCAACATCGCCATAGTATAGCCGATACCTGTCCCTAAACCATCGACGATGGACGGAACGACTTTGTTTTGATAAGCAAAACCTTCCGCTTCACCTAAGATACAGCAGTTAACGACGATCAAGGGCAAGAAGATACCCAATGCATTGTAGATCGCAGGGCTGTATGCGTGCAGTACCATTTCGACTAAGGTTACGAAGGCTGCGATGACGACGATAAACGCGGGAATCCGAACGTTGTTCGGGATGACGTTTCTTAAGAGACTGACGACGGCGTTGGAGCAGATCAGTACGAAGGTTACTGCAATCCCCATGGCGATGGCCGAGGAGACGGCGGTACTGATTGCCAATACCGAACACAAACCGATCATTTGCATAAAGATCGGATTGTTTTTAAAGATACTGTTCGAAAAAACTTTTCCTAAATTCATGACTACCCCCTACTTTGCGCTAATTTCTTCGTAAGCGGGAAGAATGGAATTAATTCCCTTGAGTACGGCGGTAGATGAAATAGTCGCTCCGCTGATCATCGGAATTTCATCTTCGGCTTGCGGATCTTTATTCCCTTTTACTTCGCCGTTTTTAAAGGACTTGCCTACAAATTGTTCGAAGTAGGGAGCTTCGGTAATTTGCGTACCGATGCCGGGCGTTTCGGCGTTTTGAATGTTTCTGAAACCGGCAATGGTTCCGTCGTTCAAAAGACCGATAGCGTTGGTCATGGAGCCGCCATAACCGTTGCCCGTGTGGTTAATGCCGTAGCCGACGATTTCGTCGCCTTTTTTCGCTACGAATACATCTTGAATCTCTTTGTATTTTTCAACGAGGGCTGCTTTCTTCGCTTCGTCCAAAGGTTCGAATTTGTCGGCTTTGTCGCCGTAAATTTCTTGGTACGCCTGAACGGATTTTTCGAATTCAGCTTGTGCGATAACTTCAGAGGTAAAGCTGTTTACTACAGCCAAAAGTCCTGCCGCTACTGCGGAAATAACCAAGAGGACAAGACCCGTCTTTAAATAATTCTTCATTTACTTCGCCTCCCCATAAGCTTCCGTTTTTGTCAAACGTTCGATCAAGGGGCTTGCTACGTTCATAAGAAGGATGGAGTAGGATACACCTTCGGCCATATTGCCCTTCATACGAATGACGGCCGTTAAGAGACCACAGCCGATGGCAAAAATGATTTTGCCCTTATCCCCTTGGGGTGTGGAACTGTAGTCCGTCGCCATAAAGAATGCACCGAGGAACAAGCCGCCGCCGAGAAGTTCGTAGGGAAGCAGTTCCGTGCCGACGCCGAAGATCAAAAGGAATACGGCCGTCGTTGCGATGTAGATCACGGGGATCTTCCAGTCGATGACTTTGCGAACCAATAAGTAGCAGGCACCGATTAATAAGAGAAGGGCGGATGTTTCACCGATTACCCCGCCGATGTTACCGAGGAACATATCCTTTAACGGAGGAAGGGCATCCAGTTGTTGACCGGCCTTGATGATGGTAAGGGGCGTCGCTGCCGATGCGGCATCGGCGGTTTCAGCCACTTTAGCCATGGCAGGTGCCGTGTAGGTTGCCATTAATGCGGGCCAGGACAACATTGCCATGGCACGACCGGCCAATGCCGGGTTGACGAAGTTGCCGCCGATGCCGCCAAAGGCTTCTTTGACGATGACGATGGCAAAAATCGAGGAAATTGCGGGAACGTACCAGGGTACGCCTGCGGGCATATTCATGGCGAGCAGAACGCCGGTTACGATGGCGGACAAGTCGCCGATTTGAGATTCTTTCTTTGTGATCTTTTGGAACAGGAATTCACTGCCCACGCAGCAGATCACGCTGATCAGATAAATTATAAGTGCTTGCATTCCGAAGAAGTACACACTTCCCACGACGGCCGGTGCCAAGGCGATGAGCACGTCGCGCATGATCTTGGTGACCGTGTCGTTGGAACGAATATGGGGCGCTAATTGTACGAAGCGTCCGTCTCCTTGTAAACTAGGAGATTTGGTTTTTACATTGTTTTCCATGACTACCTCCTATTATTTACGAGCATTGGCGCGCACTTCGCGTTTGGCGAGTTTTGTCGATTCGCTTAAATAGCGCTTTGCGGGACATACAAACGAGCAAATGCCGCATTCCATGCATTGATCCGCATGGTATTCCTGACATTTGTCAATTCGATTTCTCAAAATTGATGCGTTAATACGCGTCGGGTTAATATTGGCCGGGCAGTGATCCACGCAGCGTCCGCATTGGATGCAGGGACCTTCTTCCATATCATCGATTTCTACATCGGTGAAGGCCAAAATACCGGAGGTCGTCTTGGTGACGGGCGAATTAAAGTCGAAAATGGACTTCCCTGTCATGGGGCCGCCGCAGATGTATTCGACGACATTATCTTTCACGCCGCAGTAATCCAGAATATCTTGTACCGGCGTACCGATGCGAACCAAGAGGTTCTTCGGATTTTCGATGCCGGAACCGGATACGGTAAGGATCCGCTCGATGGAGGGCATGCCCTTGGCGATTAAATCGTAGTAGGCTTTCGACGTTTGAACATTGGTCAGGAAGACGCCGACGTCGTTGGTTACGCCGTTTTGCGGAACGATACGGCCGCAGATGGCTTCCGATTGACGCTTGGAGTCCCCTTGCGGGTACTTGGTCTGCATCGTGGCGACCTTTAAGGTCGGGTATTCGGTTTTAACCATTTCGTTGGCCTTTTCAATGGCGTCCGGTTTGTTTTGTTCGATTGCTAAGTACGCTTCATCGGTTTGATAAAGGTCTTGGAACAGTTTTAACGATGCGAATAATTCATCGGCTTGTTCCAACATGAGACGGTGGTCACAAGTCAGGAACGGTTCACATTCAGCGCCGTTCAAAATAACGATGTCGAGTACCGGATCATCGCTCTTCAGTTTTGCGTGAAGCGGGAAGCCGGCGCCACCCATACCGACGATCCCTGCGTTTTTAACCAAGGATACAATTTCGTCGATACTCATGTCTTTGTAATTTTCTACCGGTTTGACGGAAGGATCCAAATCGTCCTTGCCGTCGTTTTCGATGACGACCATATCTGTGTACATACCGTTAGCGGCATAGCCTTTTTCAATGGCTATAACTTCGCCCGATACACTGCTATGTACGGCCGCGGAAATAAACGCGTCGGAATTACCGACAATTTGCCCTCTCAGTACGTGATCGCCTACGGCAACCGTAGGTTTACACGGAGCACCGATGTGTTGGCTCATAGGAATTCGAACCAACTTCGGTGAAGGCAGAACTTCAATAGCGACTCCTTCTGTCAGCTCTTTGTGTTCATCAAAGTGAACGCCGCCCACAGAAAAAGTGAGATTCGTCTTTGCCATTCTTTCACCCCTTGCATTCTAAGAAATGAATCGCCGGGCAAGCGTTTTGCCTGCAACTACAACGAGCGACCGTTTTGGTTTCCCGTCGTTCGGCTCTTCAGCTTTCATCTTTCCCTATCTTATCAAAATCGTTATAAAAAATCTAGTATTTGTCTAAAACGAACGTATAAAATACGGCTCGCAATCCCTGTAACGGGGCAATACCGAGGATCGTCGAATTTTTCATACAAAATAAATTTTTTTAAAAGGGAAATTTTATCGCGGATTCACGGCGGTAATGATTTCCTCTCTCATCACGACCGCCCCTTCGTCGACTTTCCACTGCAGCACACCCCCCGTCGGTGCGGAAATGGAAATTTGCATTTTCATGCTTTCGAGAATGCAAAGCACGTCGCCTTTTTTCACTTCTTCCCCGGACTTAAAGCAGAGCCTGAGAATTTTTCCCGGCAGCGGGGACCGCAAAATCATCGCAGCACCTCCGATAGTTTCCTTCTCAACGATTCGACGGACAGGATTTCGCCGACCAGGCCGCTCTTTTTCGCCGCCTCGGCGGAAAGATGCATGGCTCGGTAGCTTGCCAGATTTTCTTTTTCAAGATGCAAAATATCCGCCGCAAGTTCCGCGCCCATGACACCGATTTTTGCCCGCTCCAAGGCGAAGTAGGCGTCGGCGCCCATTTCCCTGCAGCCCATGGCCATGTAAGCGCCGCCGAGGACATTTCCCACGGCCACGGTGATTTTTTTTGCGTCGTGATCCAGGTAAGCTTCCATCATTGCGGCACCCGCTCCCATAACGCCCTCTCCTTCCGAAGCACCTCCGGGCAAAAAGCCCGGCGTATCCGCCAAGCTGATCACCGGCAATTGCAGGCGCCGGCACAGTTTATAGAAGGCCGCGGCCTTTAGCGCCGCCTCTTTGTCCAGTACCCCCGCCGCCACCTCGGGATTGTTGGCAAATACCCCTACCCGCATGCCGTCGATGCGCGCGAGGAGGGCCGTGGCATTTTGCGCCCACCGGGGCCACAAATAAATGGCGCTATCTTCGTCGACAACGGCGCGAATCACATCCTCCGTTTCCCCCTCAGCCCGCGCCTTACGCGGCGGGAGGGCCGCCACCTGCTTCTGTCTTAAAAAAGCCATAAGGGTGCGGCAATGGGCGATCATGGCTTCTTCCGTTTCGGACAGGAGATGAACGCCGCCCCGTTCGGCCACGACTTTCGCGCCGCCCATGGCCGCGAGGCTCGTCTCTTCGTAAATGGCTCGCGCCACGATTTTCGGGCCCGTGAGGCAGAAGGCCGATGCATCCTCAAGGGCGAGAACCACATCGCAAAGGCCGGCCATGTAAGCCGCCGCGCCGATGCAGGGACCGTAAGAAAGATACACCCGCGGCGTATCCAATGCTTTCAGGACGCGAAAAACCGATCCGGCGCCGGAAAGAGACAGCTGGCCGCTAACCATGTCGGCTCCGGCAGATTGACACAACAATACGAGTGGTGCCTGCCCTTCCCCGGCCAGCTTAACGGCCCGAACAAGGGATGCGCCTTCGAAATAGCCAAGAGCACCGCCTTTTTTCGTGGGATCGAAGGCCGCCAGCACCACGGGCTTTTGGGCGATCTTCGCCGCAGCCACCGCCACCGCCGATCGGTTTTTTTCTATGTAGTGAATACTTCCTTCGTCGGCAAGGGCTTCCATGCGCCGAAAAACTTCTTTCATGACACCACCTCTTTCATTTATTTATTATACGCAAAAAGCCGCACGATAAACGTACGGCTTTAAAATGGTGCGGGAAAAGGGACTTGAACCCCCACGTGCATACACACACATGATCCTGAATCATGCCTGTCTGCCAATTCCAGCATTCCCGCTCACGATAAGATATTATAACACGGCTTTTTCGAAATGTAAACGGGCAGTTAAGAATTTCATAAAATAAAAAAACCGCCGATGGCGAACCACCGACGGTCTTTCATTGCATGGTGCGGAGAAAGGGACTTGAACCCTCACGTGATGACTCACACATGCCCCTCAAACATGCCTGTCTGCCGATTCCAGCATCTCCGCTCATCACAGGAATAAATTATAACACAGGCTTTTTGCTTTGTAAATCACTTTTTACGAATTTTCGCAGGTCTTTTCCATTTGCGGGAAAAGGGCCTCGCCCGACGCCTCGGGCGGGGTAATTTACTTTTCCTACTTTACTTTTCCGCGGTTTTCGCCCTATCTTTTCCCGCCAATGTCACATCGTCGATGCCGTTAAAGACATTGAAGGCGTTGGGACGCATGCGCCCTTTTACTCGCGGCCCGGTGACCAGGACATTTTGCTTAAATACCAGGGGAATGTAGGGCACGTCGTTGCGAAAGATTTTGTACGCGGCGTCGGTGGCTTCTTTCCGCTCTCCTTCCTCTTGGGCATGGGCCAATTTCTGCAGGGCCTCGTCCATGGCGGGATTGCTATATCTGCTGATATTCATGCCGCCGATACCACCGGATGAAAGCACCGAGGAGAGATTGACCACGGCGGAAAAATCCATGCCCACGACGGCCAGCTGATAATTGCCGCTTTGAAGGGCGCGGGCAAATAGATCGGCCTCAGGCTCGGTCTTCTTTTGTCCCTCTTCGCTCGCTGTGTCGGCGGCGTCTTTCACACGGGAGCGGATACCGATTTTTTTCAAATCTTCCGACACCAGTTGGGCCTCGGTTTTCAGGCGATGGTTGACCCCGTTTGTGAGGATGGTGAGATTTAATGCTTCCCCGTTTTTCCCTTCGCGGAAACCGTCGCCGTCCACATCCTTGTAGCCGGCCCTATCCAGCATATCCATGGCGCCGTCCACGCTTAAATAGGACTCTTCTTTGGCAAAGGTGCCGGCGGATAGCTTCGGATTCACAAAAAAGTTTGCCATAGTGCCTTGAGACAGATACAGGCTATCGATGATGCGCTCTTTGTTTATGGCGAGATCCAGGGCCCGCCGCAGAGCCGGATCACTTAATAGGGGATCCTGCGTGTTCATGCTCAGCACTTCCACCCGCTGGGTTTCGTAGGGCTCCACGGCGCTCTTCTCGTCGCTTTTGTAGCGATCCCACGTGTAGTCGTCCACGACAAAGAGATCGATTTGTCCCGCGTCGTAGGCCTGTTGAATGGCTTTATTGTCCGACAAAATCAAGCCCACGATGCCGTCGATGTAGGGCAGGTTTCCGTGGTAGTTTGGATTTTTCTCCAGATAAATCTTTTTGTTCTTTTCCCATTTTTTCAGAAGAAAAGGCCCGGAGCCCACTACGTCGAAATTTTCAGCATCGAGCATGGCTTCTTCCGAATAAATGTGAGCGGGCAAAATGGGAAAGCTCAAAAGTTCCGGGTAATTGCCGTAGCTTTGATTGAATTCGAAGTCGATGTTTCGATCGTCGAAGATGACGGCCTTCGCCACCGTATCCAAGTCGGTGCCGGCGCCGATCCCCGACGTACGGTGAAAGAGCCTGCTATACGGCGAGTCCGCCGGCGCATGTTTCACCGCAAGAAACGTCGCGGCCACGTCTTTGGTCGTAATGGGCGTTCCGTCTTGCCAGTAAATGCCTTTTCTCAAGGTGACGGAAACGCGCCGCCCCTCGTCGGAGGTCTCCACGTGTTCCGCCAAAGAGGGCACCAGGCGTCCGCTGCCTTCGTACTCGAAAAGCCGATCGAAGAGCAGGTGACTCAAGTGGAAATACGAACGGTTTTGCGTCAAAAGCGGATTTAAGGTGTCGAAGTTCGTGAGGGGCACGGTGAGGGTGCCTCCCCCGCCGGCGCCGTCGTCGGTTCCCTTTTCCTCCACCACGGTTTTGGATCCCCCCATGCCGCAGGCAGTTAAGAGCATAAGGCACAGGGCGAGGATGATCCCCTTACATGTTTTCACCGGGCAGAGCCTCCAATGCGTCGTCCACTTGATTGTAGAGATTCATTAAATCGCCGGAATTGTCGAAGACCACGGTGGCCAACTTTTTCTTTTCTTCCAGGGGCATTTGCGAGGCGATTTTTTCCTTGGCATAGGCTTCGTCGATCCCGTCCCGCGCCATGAGGCGGGCGAGCTGCACGTCCTCGTTGGCGTCCACGAGCCAAATGGCGTCGAATTCCAGGCCGCTTTCTTTTATGTCGTCGATCTGCTCAAAGAGCAGCGGTACGTCGTAGAAAACGAGGCCGTGGAAATTCTCCGACAAATCGAGCATGGCGCTAACGATGGCCGGATGCATGATTTCGTTCAGTCGGTTGCGAGCGTCTTCGTCTGAAAACACGCGCTTGCCCAATTTGTCCCGGTCCAGATTGCCGTCCGATAGGATCATGTCTTCTCCGAAGATGTCGGCGATTTCCTTCAATGTGTCCGATCCCGGATGGACCAGATCTCTTGCAATGGCATCGGCGTCGATGACCGGAAAGCCCAGGCCCAACAAGTAGGCGGTCAAGACGCTTTTTCCCGAGGCAATGGAGCCCGTAATGCCGATTTTATTTTGTTTCATACCAATTTTCCCCCGTTTCCACTTCTACTTTTACGGGAATCGCCAGTGGCAAGGCCGATTCCATGGTTTCAACCAACAATTTTTTTACCCGCTCCCCGTCTTCTTTGTCCGCTTCGATAATCAATTCGTCGTGGACTTGAAGCAGGAGCTTGGCCCGAAGGCCCTCGTCTTTTAATTTTCTGTAAACGGCCACCATGGCTTTTTTCATCATGTCCGCCGCCGTCCCCTGAATGGGCATGTTCAGCGCCACCCGCTCGCCGAAGGAGCGGACACTGAAATTTTTCGCCGCCAACTCGGGAATGTAGCGTCGGCGATGGAACAGGGTTTCCACATAGCCTTGGGCCTTCCCCGTTTCCACGATATCTTCCATAAATTGGTGCACGCCGCTGAACTTATTCAGGTAATTGTCGATGTATTCCTTGGCTTCTTTTCTCGGAATATCCAAATCCTGCGACAGGCCGTAATCGCTGATGCCGTAGACGATGCCGAAGTTCACGGCCTTGGCCCTGGAGCGCATAAGGCTCGTCACATCCTTGGGATCCACGTGAAAGACTTGGGATGCCGTGGTGGTGTGAATGTCGGCGCCGTCGTTAAAAGCTTTTTGCATGACCGCATCCCCGGAAATGTGCGCCAAAATCCGAAGCTCGATTTGAGAATAGTCCGCGTCGATAAATTCCGCCCCTTCCCGCGGCAAAAAGGCCTTTCGAATGCTTCGGCCCACGTCGGTTTTAATGGGGATGTTTTGCAAATTGGGGTTGGTGGATGAGATCCTCCCCGTGGCCGTAATGGTCTGTTGAAATTGGGAGTGAATCTTTCCGTCCGGGGCGATTTCCGCCTTGAGTCCCTCCACGTAGGTGGATTGAATTTTCGCCAACTGGCGATACTTTAATAGGCTCTCGACGATGGGGTGTTCCTTCCGGATTTTCTCCAAAACGTCTTGACTGGTGCTGAAACCGGTCTTCGTCTTTTTTATGGGCGTCAATTTCAAATCTTCAAAGAGCACTTCCGCCAACTGCTTCGTGCTGTTGATATTGAATTCCCTGCCCGCGTCCTCGTAAATGGAGGCCTCCAGGCCTTGGATCTCTTCAGCCAGGGCGTCGCCGATTTCATCCAGTACCTTTTCGTCGACAATAATCCCCTCGTGTTCCATGGAAGCCAAAGTTTCCACCAAAGGCATTTCGATGGCGGAAAACAGTTCCCACATATCCAAATCCTTCAGCTTCTCTTCCTGGGCCGCCATGACCTTGGGCAGGAATTTATGCAGTCGCGACAGGTAGCCGACGACGTCATCTTCCGCTTCGAGTAGGGTTTTTTTGCTCTTGCCCTTCCCCAAAAATTCTTCCGGCGCCGCAATGGTTTGGTTTTCGTAAAGACCAATTAAGTGGGACGCTTCGTAATTTGATTTCGTAGGATCCAGCAAATACTCGGCCACGGACGCGTCGAAGACGACATTTGCAGGCTCGATCCCGTAGTGGAATGTGAATAAAAAGAGCTCTTTTAAATCGCTTCCCACAATGGCCACGGATGCGTCTTCCAAAATGCCTTTTAAGCGCAAAAATTCTGCCTGATCCGGGGATTTCACGATGTAAGCCTTGCCGCCTGCGGAAAGAAGCAAATAGTCCACCTTGCCGTCGAAATAAGGGCGACCCTCCGCCATCAAGTGGATCATAACCTTCTCGGCCCCTTCCAGGCCCTTGACGGCCTCGTTCATGGACGCGAGGGGCAGGTCCTTTACTTCGGCCTCTTCCGCCTCCTCTTCACCGGGAAGGCGCCGCATAAGGGTAAAGAATTCGTACTCACTGTAAAGAGCCCGCAGGGCATCGAGATCGTAGGGCTTGCGTTCGAGGGCGTCGATGTCGAAATCCAGGGGAATCGTCGTAATAATCGTGCCGAGCTTCTTGCTCAAAAAAGCCTGTTGCTTAAAATTCTCGAGATTTTCCTTCCGCTTCTTCCCGCTAACGGCATCGAGATTCTCGTAAACCCCTTCAATGGACCCGTATTCATGGATCAACTTTATGCCCGTCTTTTCGCCGATCCCCGGCACACCGGGAATATTGTCGCTGGAATCGCCCATAAGCCCCTTCAGGTCGATGAGCTGCTCCGGCGTCATGCCGTATTCCTCTTCGATGCGGGCCACATCGTAGACTTCCAGATTCGTGATGCCTTTTTTCGTCATAAGGACGTCGATGTCATCCTCGATTAATTGAAAATAATCCCGATCGCCGGTTAACAAATAGACTTTTTTCCCGGCGGCGCGGCCCATCTTCGCTACGGTGCCCGCCAAGTCATCGGCTTCGTATTCCGGGGAATCCACGGTTTTTATGCCCATGGTCTTTAAAATTTTCATGAGATAAGGCCACTGCTCGTCTAATTCCGAAGGCGTCTTCTGCCGCGTGCCCTTGTACTCCGCGTAAAGATCGTGGCGGAAGGTGCGCCCCTTTTGATCGAAACACACGAGCAAATACCCGGGATCGATGCGGTCCACGGCATTTTCCATCATGGACACGAAGCCGTAGACTGCATTGGTGTACAGACCCCGCTTCGTCTTTAACAAAGGCAAGGCGTAAAAGGCCCGGAAAAACAAACTGCTTCCATCTATTATTAAAATCGTATCTTTATTCATGGGTCCTCCTTGCCTTTATTATACACGAGAAGCCGCGGAAAAGCCTTTATAACCATTTTCCGGATGCTTGTTACGTCTTTCTTTTTCGGGCCCTGATTTTTGAATTTATGCCATGCAAATGCTAAAATATAGCCAATAAGGCGATCGATAAGCTTAGCTGAAATTGAAACCTAAAAAGTAATTCACCTCAATCGAAAATATGAGTTTGGCAAATCTTTGGACGACTCCCCTTTCCGCATCCTACTTGAAAGAAAACCCGCGTCCTTCGCCGGGTAAAGTAAACGACAACAGCGCCCACGCGCTTTTAGATAGATGTACGCAGTCCGCCTAATCACTACATAAGGAGGAAACCATGAAGAAATTAGCAATCGCCCTCTGTGCTCTACTTTTGCTTGTCGGATGCGGATCAGATGCATCCAATAATGCAGTTCAAAACGAACAGAACACAAATCAACAAGCTGAGATTCAAACAGAAGAGAAAGAAGCGGAATCCAACGTGCCTGCTGAATACAAAGCGGCCCTCAAATCTGCTGAAAATTATGCAAAATTGATGCACATGTCCAAAAAAGGAATCTATGAACAACTCATTTCCGAGTATGGCGATCAGTTTCCCGAAGAGGCAGCCCAATATGCCGTTGATCATTTAGAAGGAATCGATTGGAATAAGAACGCTTTGGAATCGGCTAAAAATTACCGTGAAACCATGTCTATGTCTAATCAGGCCATCTACGATCAACTAGTATCTGAAGCAGGCGAACAATTTACTTCTGAAGAAGCGCAATACGCCATCGACAACTTGCCACAATAATCAATCCCGCTGACATAGCGAGTGTACATACTTAGTGCCGATAAGCTCACAAAAATCGTAGCCGTCGAACAGATTCAGTGGAAAAGAATTTACTTGATTAAGGAGTCATCACCGAAGAAGAATTTGAAAAAAGAAAATTTGGAATACATAAGTAGGCGGTATTCAGGCCACATAAAATTATCAATTTGTTTTGTTCCAATTCATTCCAACTTAATGGAATGCTGTTCGCTTATTCCAATTTATTTCGATTTATTGGAATACTGTTTGCTTATTCCAATTTATTTCGATTTATTGGAATAACTGTTTCAAGATGATCGAGAGGAGACCAAACATTGACCAAAAAAACTCCGGAGCCATTCCTGCCTAATAAACTTCCCTTGGACGATCTTAATGATTTCATTCTAAAACCGGATATTATTGACAAAATGATAGAAGCTTCAAACGCGATGGGCATCTATAAGGGTTTTCTGTATAACACGCCAAATCCAATGCTGCTCATTTCTCCTCTATTGATCCAAGAGTCCGTTTTGTCCTCCAAACTGGAAGGAACGCACGCAACACTGGAAGACTTCTTAAACTTCGAAGCAGGCAATGATACCCCGATAGAAAAAGATGAAATGACAGAAATTGCGAACTATAGAACGGCTTTGTACGATGCCTTAGACACGATGGGAACGATAAATAATGATGATCCCGGTAAGCTGCCGCTCTCCAATCGAATCATTAAAAACATGCACAAAATCCTCTTAAATAACGTGAGAGGCAACACGAAAAATCCCGGTAACTTTAAACGAGCACAAAATTATATAGGTAGCTCAACGGAAATTTCATATACACCGGTCCCACCGTCACATACCGAAGAGTACATGGCTAATCTTGAAAATTATATTCATTTCGATGAAAAGAAAATTTTAATTCAGTCAGCAATAATACATGCCCAGTTCGAAATGATACATCCATTTGAGGATGGAAACGGACGAATCGGAAGATTGTTAATTCCCCTGTTCTTATATTACAAAGAATACCTTCCTTATCCGACTTTTTATATGAGTGAATATTTTGAAGCAGACAGAAACCGTTATATTGAGAGGTTGTCAGATATTTCCTCACACAATAATTGGTTGGACTGGATTGATTATTATTTAGATGGAATCATAAAACAGGCATCGAGAAATACAATAAAAGCAAATCGCCTTTTATCTTTATATGACGAAATGAAGGTTTTGTGTACTTCCAAAGTTAACTCCAAGCATGCCATTAATGTGCTTGACTTTATCTTCAAGCATCCGGTATTTAAATCCGGCCAATTAAAGGATGAGCTGAATGTCGGTTCCTTATCCACAGTCTATAATTTATTAGATAAATTCACAGAACTTGGCATTCTCACGAAGTCAGATGAAAAAAGAAACATCACCTATTATTCGCCGCAAATTATTTTAAGTACAGAGTAAGTTATGCTCCAATGAAGATAAAGGACGAAAAACCCCCTACCCTATTGCGACAGGATAGAGGCAAATGATATACCTACGACGCACAATCGTTTCCGTTCTCGATTACAGCATCGTCTTCAGACGCGAAGGATCGATCCGGAAAAAGTAAAAGCACGTAAGGCGAAGAGCCCTACGTGCTTTTAAAATGTGCATTTTTACACGTTTTATAATGTTGTGTAAAAACACTATATTGTATGGTGCCGAAGGCGGGACTTGAACCCGCACGGTGTCGCCACCGCTGGATTTTGAGTCCAGTACGTCTGCCAATTCCATCACTTCGGCTAACTGATACTTCGATAGTATAACATATCTGTTAGCCGCGTGTAAAGGATAATTTTATTCCATGGTTAAAAAACTGCTGTACGCTTTGTAGGTGGAGTAGATGTCCGCCTTGGAGGCCACTTCAAAGGGTGCGTGCATGGAGAAGAGGGCCGTACCCAGATCCACGACTTCTGCGCCGGTTTCGGCGAGGATGTAGGCCACGGTACCGCCGCCGCCTTCGTCGACTTTGCCCATTTCCCCCGTTTGCCACAAAATATTGTCCTTGGCAAACTGATCCCGAAGGGCAGCGACAAATTCCACATTGGCGTCGTTGGTGGAGCTTTTACCTCTGGCGCCGGTGTATTTCATCATGCAGACGCCTTCGCCTAAGCGGGCGGCGTTTTTCTTGTCCATAACTTCGGGGTAGTTGGGATCCAGGGCCGCGGTGACGTCGGCGGAGAGGACCATGCTGTTGGCCAATGCCCGGCGCACGGCAATATTGGAATCCACGCCCAGTTTGTAGAGCACTTCGGCCACGGCGTTTTCAAAGTATTTCGCGCTCATGGAGGTGTTGCCGACGGAGCCGATTTCTTCTTTGTCGGCAAAGACGACGACACAGGTTTTCGTGCGGTTCTTCCCGTCCAGTTGAGCTCTGAGGGATGCGTAGGCGCAGACTTTGTCGTCTTGGCCATAAGCCGCCACCATGCTTCGGTCCAGGCCTATATCTCTGGCGTTAAAAGCGGGCACCACTTCCAACTCCGCCGTTTCGAAATCGTCGGGATCCATGCCGTATTTTTCTTTTAAAAGGGCTTTCGCGGCATCTTCCACGGAGCCGTCCAGGGGCTTGTGGCCGAAAAGGACGTTTAAATTTTCGCCGATGATGCCTTCGGCCAAGGTCTTTTTATTTTGAGACTTGCTTAAATGGGGCAAGAGGTCCGTTACGGTAAAGACGGGATCGGCAGGATCGGAGCCGATATTCACTTCGTGCTTCTTGCCGTCTTTGGTCACGACCACGCCGTGCATGGCCAAGGGAATCGCCGTCCATTGGTATTTTTTAATGCCGCCGTAGTAGTGGGTCTTTAAGAGCGCCACATTTTCCTCTTCGTAAAGGGGCGTCGCTTTAATATCCAGACGGGGCGAGTCGATGTGGCTCGCAACAATGGCCATGCCCTCTTCAAAGTCTGCGGCCAGGTCGAAGAGCACCACGGACTTTTCTTTATTCAAGAAGTAAATCTTGTCGCCGCGCTTTAAGCTGTCCATGTCGTAGAAATTTTTATAGCCCGCTTCTTCTGCCAAGCGGACGATTTCTTTCGCCGCCATGCGCTCGGTTTTCGCCCGGTCCAAAAAGGCCTTGTAGTCTTCAGAAAATGCCATAATGGCATCGTGATCGTCTTTTCTTTCCCAATAGCTTTTTTCCATTGTGATCGAATCTCCTTTCAGTTCTTTAAGATAATCAGTTGGAGTCCCCTACATCGGGGACATCGTCGTTTTCTTTTGCCGCCAAATTTTCTTCCGTCTTGGCGTGTTTGGCTTTGTCTCCGTCATCGGGCTTCACTACCGCCTCAGGCATATTGTAGAGTAGGCAATGGCCCAACATATGGGACATGAGGCGCTTCGCCGGATCCTTCATGTGCCCTTCGTCGTCGTAAAAATCGCTTTGATTCTTGGCATCTTTATACCAGTCGATGAGGGCCACATTGGCGTACTTGTCGGCGACGCGCTGCAAAATATCGTTGTTTTTATCTTCGTAGGAAGGATCGGCCACCACATTAAACAAGAACAAGGGGCGTCCCTCGGCGGTTTTTACAATTTCGTCCACGGCATCGAAGGTGAGAGCGCCGTCGTTTCCGATTTGCAGAATAATGGGCCCGTCATCGGTGTATTCCTTTATTCGGCGCACATACCAAGAGGGATTTAGATTCTCGGATCCGATGACCTGCAGATTCGGCATAAGGCGCAAATAGGCTTCCCGCGCCGATTGGGCGGATCCGTCGCCTAAGAGCAGTCCCTTTTGATTCTGGAGCTTGCCCAAATCCTCGTTGGTTAATTTGTAATAGGGCTTTTGCGCGTTCACCTGTTCGATGGCCGCCGCCAGCTCATTGGAAGGCTCGAAACGCTCCGTCAGGGAAGCCTTCTTTTGTTCCCGCTCGTCTTCCTTCGGCTTCACCGTCTTCACCACGGGCTTCGTCGGCGCCTCGCGCTTCATGACCTCCGGCCCTTGGGTGGCGTAGGTCATGATCATGAGCCCGCCGAAAAGCGTCGCCAACATAGCGTATACCCATTTGTTGCTCAGGCCTTTCACTTGAAACACATAGTAGGAACCTTGGGCGACGATCAGCAAAAGGACGAAGGCCAGGGGAATCCACAGGCCGCCTGCGATCTGAAGGCGCTCCGCCAGGGCTTTCGTAAAAAAGAAAACCGGCATGCTGTACAGGTAGATGGAATAGGCCCGCTTGCCGATAAAGGTAAAGAGGGGAAATTGAAAGACGCTTTCGAAGGCGTTGCCGTCGCGAAATAAAAACAAAATAAAGAAACTTAAGAGCAGACTGGTAAGAAAAAGGCCGCCGAAATACGCCAGCCCGGCTTCCGCCATAAACAACAACAGAATGACGAAGACGATCATGATCCCGAGCATGGCCATGTCCCGATTCGCCACTTTTCCCCGCCCTTTTCCCATGAACTCATAGAGGACGGCGGGAAACAGGATAAAGAAACTGAAGAGTCGACTCTCGGGGCTGTAAAAGATTCTCGCTTCGGCCAAGTCCAAGCCGCCGAAGATGCCCATAATAAGGGCGGAAATCAAGCTGATGACGCCGCCGAAAAAGGCCACGGATATAATTTTCTGCCGCGTCTTTTTCCCTGCAATGGCCAGGGTAAAGATCAAATAGCATTGCATAAGCAAGGACACGAACCACAAATGTCCGAAGGGCGAGGGCTGTTCGATGCTCAACGGGTGCCCGGCGAGGCTTTGAAAAATATTATTGGCGAACAGCAAGGACCACAGGGCCTGTCCCCGCACCAGGGGCATGTCGGCATAAAAAAACAGGGCGTAGATCGCCGTGACGATGGCAACCATGGCGAAAAGTTCCGGCCAATAGGCCCGCACTTTCTCCACCAAAAAGGGCCCGGGATATGTTTTTTCCCGAATGTAGCGCCTGAAGGTCTCGTAGCCCATAAGGGCGAAGAGCATTTGATAGCCTAGGTGGCCGCCTAAAAAAACGCGGCTGAAAGCCATGTATAGTAAAATAAAGCACAGGGCAAATCCTTTGACGCCCTCTGCCGTCTTTCTTTCTTTAATGGACATAAACGACTCCTTTATTTAATGGTAATATTTTACCACAAACGGGGAAATTTAGCCTGCGCTTTACTCGGCGGGGATTTTTGTAAAATTCTTTTAAAAAACACTGGACAAATTTCTTCTGAGGCTATATAATTATCTCTGTTATCGACGTTTGCATCTTTAGCTCAGTTGGTAGAGCAACTGACTCTTAATCAGTGGGCCCAGGGTTCGAGTCCCTGAAGATGCACCAGATAAAGCCATTCGTGGCAGCCGCTCTATGAATTGTGGTGCTACGGTGGTGCCACCGGGCGAAAGTCTTTTTAGGCTTTCGTCTCTTTTTTTGCCCATCAAAAAAGAGCGGCGCCTACACGTCGCTCTTGTCTTTGTTTTTCCAGTAGAGATCCCAAATCTTTTTCATCAGAATGTCTTTGTCCCGCTGCCCGATCTTCTCTGAAGCCAGGGCTTTTTTTATGCCGTTTAAAGACTGGCGCAGGATTTTGTAATCGTCGTAGGCCGCATCATCTTTTTCAGGCATGGAAAACCCCTCGTCTTCGTGGAGCAACTCATTCACATCCACGTCGAAGATGCGGGCCATTTTTTTGTAAATGAGTCGATTTTTCGGGTAACTGTCGCCGGATTCGTAATTTTTCACCGTGCGCACGCTCACCCCCAAGGCGTCGGCCAACTCTTGCTGAATCCAGCCCTTTTCCGTGCGAAGGGTTTTTACTTTTTCCGCAAAGGTCATCGAACCACCTGCTCTTTCACATTCCAAATCATGTTTGCGTAGGTCATGATGCTTCGATCAGCGGTAAATTTCGAGGCGCAGGCCATGTTCCAAAAGCTCTTTCTGTACCAGCTTTTTTCATCCCTAAAATCTTCTTCGATGCAATTTTGCGTGGCGATGTAGTCCCTCAAATCGTAGAGCAGATAGTATTCGTCGTTGGGCCCGCTCTTGTTGTCCATCAACGCGTCCCTAAGGTCGAGAAATTTAAAGCTGCCTCCGTCGTCTAAAAGCCCGTCGGTTAAACTGTCCACGGCTTCTTTCGCCAAGGGGTCCTCTCCGTAGCGGACGACGGGATCGTAGCCCGAGGCTTCCATTTCTTCCACGGAAGTGCCGAAGACGTAGTTATTTTCTGCGCCGGCCTCTTCAAAAATTTCGATATTAGCCCCGTCCATGGTGCCTAAGGTCACGGTACCGTTCATCATAAACTTCATATTTCCCGTGCCGCTGGCTTCTTTGCCCACGGTGGAAATCTGCTCGCTGACATCGGCGGCGGAAACCAGAAGTTCCGCCCAGCTCACGTCGTAGTTTTCGATAAAGACCACTTTCAGCTGATCGCCAACATCAGGATCGTTGTTGATGACCCGGGCCAGTTCCGTAATGTATTTAATAATGCCCTTGGCCCGGTGGTAGCCCGGTGCGGATTTGCCGCCGAAGATGCAGGTTCTCGGCGTGCGCGCCCTTTGGGGATCGGCCTTGATTTCCTTGTACAAATGGTGAATGTAAAAGCCGTACATCAGTTGGCGCTTGTATTCGTGGATCCGCTTGATTTGAATGTCGTAAATGGAATCGGGATTGACCCGTATGCCGAAGGCCTCCTCGATTCGCTCCGCGAGGCGCACTTTGTTTTGACGCTTAATGGATTTGAAGCGGTCGATGACCGCATCGTCTTCCGCCAGATCTTTTAACTTCGCAAGCTCCGAAAAATCCGTCCGCCAGCCCGTGCCGATCCACTCGTCGATGGCTTCGGACAAGAGGGGATTCGCCGCCATTAAAAAGCGCCGGGGCGTGACGCCGTTGGTGACATTCATAAATTTGTCGGGATAAAGATCGGAAAAATTCTTCAGCTCCCGCTCTTTTAATATGCGAGTGTGGAGCTCGGCCACGCCGTTTACCTTCGAGGCCACATGAATGCCCAAATGGGCCATGTAGATGGTTCCCTTGTCCACAATGGCCATTTTGCGCACCGCCGATTCGTCCAGACCCCGCTCCCGCATGAGACGGGCGTAGTGATCGTTGAGCCGATAGATCACGGCCAAGGTATCGGGGCAGACATCTTCCACAATAGCGACGGGCCACTTTTCCATGGCTTCCTGTAAAATCGTGTGGTTCGTATAATTAAAGACGTGCTCCGCAATTTGAAGGGCTTCTTCGAAGGAAAAGCCCAGCTCGTCGACCAATATCCGTATGCCTTCGGGGATGGCGATGACGGGGTGGGTGTCGTTGAGCTGAATCGCCAGGGCATTCAATCGATCCGCCGGTGTCATGGATTTTAAGTCGCCTTGGCGCAAAAGGTCCCGAAGGGTGGCCTGTGCGAAGAAGTATTGCTGCATAAAGCGGAGCAGCTGCCCTTCCCTGCGGGCGTCGTTGGGATAGAGGACGCGGGTGATATTTTCGGCGATGGCGCGCTCGCTTACGGCGCCCAGGTAATCGAAATTGTTGAATTTTTGAAAGTCGAAATCGTTCATGGCCTCGGCCCGCCACAGACGCAGCCGATTCACATTGTTCGTCTCGTAACCCGGCACGATGTAGTCGTAGGGAATGGCTTTTAATGTAAAATCTTTAAAGTGCACGGGCACCATTTCGTCGTCGTGGCGGCGGCCCCACATGTCCCCGTCTTTCAGCCACTCGTCGCCTACCTCCACCTGAAAGCCGTCTTCGATTTTTTGAGCGAACATGCCCTTTTCGTAGCGCAGGCCGTAGCCGCGAAGGGGCACGCCTTTCGTGGCGGCGGCATCCATAAAGCAGGCGGCCAAGCGGCCGAGGCCGCCGTTGCCCAGGCCCGCATCGGGCTCAAAGCGTAAGAGATCTTCCACCTCCACGCCGTAAAGCTCCGGCACCAATTCACGCACAAGGGCCTCTTCCGCCGGGCCCAGCGCCTGAAGATGGGTCTTTAAGCTCTTTCCGATCAAATATTCCAGACTCATGTAACAGGCGATTTTTCCCTTTTCGTAGGCACGATGGGTGCGAATCCTCCGGTCGTGAAAGGCGATACGTATGCAGGTAGCCAAGGCCCGGGCCTTCGCCGCCATGCTCGCCTCGTCCACGGGTTTCGATGATTCCAAGTACATGGTGGCCATTAAATTATTGATCCAAGTCTGTTTGTCCATTACTTCGCCCTTTCTTTTAAGCATAATTCGATTCGTCTCGCCGCTTCTTCATTCATTGCATCAGGCGGCAGCATCCACTGCCAATTGCCGCGGCAGGTGCCCGGCCGATTGATGCGCCCGGGATTTTCCAAAAAGTCACCGTGCTGGAAAAATACCGTCTCTTCCCGCCGACAAACGGCGTAGTTTAAAAGATTCCCTGTGCTGACTTCGGCGCCCATCGCATCTTCCCAGAGACGCTTCGTCTTCTCGTCCATATGTTTTACATAAAGAGGCAAAGGATCCGTGTCGTGATTGCCCGTGTAGTATATTTGCGGCCGCTCACTCGCGCCACTCGGCCCTTCCAAGGCCATGACCCTCATGCCCGGCCAGGGAAATTTGTCCCGAAAGCAGTAAAATTCCTCGTCCAAAAAGCCCAAGTCCTCGATTAAAAACCGCTTATCCTCTTTCCACGGAGAAAAGAGGGCTTCGCCGGGCACACTTTCCCAGTGACCTGCGGCAGGCTTTTCGCCGCGAGGGATGTGGTAGATCTTTTCATAGCCCCTGAAGTGATCCAATCGTAGACGATGATAGCGATTTAAGGCAGCGTCGATGCGCTTTCTGAAATAGGCGAAATCCTCCGCCGCCAAGGCCTTCCAGTCGTAGACCGGCGAATTCCAAAGCTGGCCTTCGTCGCTGAAATCGTCGCCGGGCACGCCGGAAACGTAGGTGGGCTCGAGATCATCATCCAAGAGGAAGTGCTCCGGATGGATCCAGCGCTCCACGCTATCGATACCCGGATAATAAGGCAGATCCCCGACGATTTCAATGCCGCAAGCTTCGGCGTAGTTCAAAATATTTTTCCATTGTTTTTCGAAGAGATACGACAAGGCGCAGTAAATTCGCACGGCTCTATCGCCTTTGTGGGCGTCTCGAAAGCCTGGGAAATCTTTCTTTACCTCCGCGGGCCAGTGGCGAAAATTCCCGTAGCGGCCCATGGCCGAATAGAAAAGCCCGGCGGCCACGGCTTCTTCCCCTTTTTCCTCCATGAAATCCTGAAAACAGGGGCAGTCTTCCGTTTTTCTTAGATTCAAATTGCTGCACAGAACGGCGATTTTTTTCTCATAAGGCACTTCTTTCGCGGAAGAAACAAAGCCTTCCTTTTTCAGGGCGCCCAAATCCAAAAGCAGAAGATCTCCCGCCGACAAATCCGGCGAGGCATAAGGGCTCATGTAAGCGTCCACGGGATTGATCGGCAAGATCTGCCAGTAGGAAAAGCCCGCGGCCCGCAAAAAATTTAAATAGGCCTCGGTCTGTGAAAAATCTCCCCGGCCGCTCGGGGAAGGCAGAGAAAAAATCGGCAAAAGCATTCCCGCATCCATGGCATCCTCCAAAAAAAAGCCCTGCAAAAGCAGGGCATGCATTGTATTTATTGTCCTAGAAAAAAGCGGTGCTGTCAATGAAGATCTTCTTCCCCTTTTTCCTCTTTCACCGCTTCCGGGGCAGCTTCCGCTGCATCCGACCCGCGATTTTTTTCTAAAATTTCCATAAATTCCGCGCCGGTAATGGTTTCTTTCTTCAAGAGGTAGTGGGCGATGGCGTGAAGGCTATCCACATTTTCCGTAAGGATTTCGTGGCTCTTTTCCTGAGCCTTGGTAATAATGGCGCTCACGGCCATGTCGATGTCGAAGGCTCTTCGGTCGGAGACGGCCAAGGTGGTGTCGCCGCCTAAATATTGATTGGTTAATGTTTCCATGGCCACAAAGCCGAACTCGTCGGTCATGCCGTAGCGGGTGATCATGGAGCGGGCGATCTTCGTGGCCTGCTCGATGTCGTTGGAGGCCCCGGTGGTGCGGGTGTTGAAGATCAACTCTTCCGCCGCACGGCCACCTGTAAAGGTGACGATTTTGTTGAAGGCCTCTTCCTTACTGATCAGGAATTTTTCTTCCTCATCCACCTGCATGGTGTAGCCTAAAGCGCCGCTGGTTCTGGGAATAATGGTAATCTTGTGCACCGGCGCCGATTCCTTTTGCATGGCGGCGACCAGGGCGTGGCCCACTTCGTGGTAGGCGATGATCTCTTTTTCCCTTTGGCTGATGACGCTGTTTTTTCGTTGATGGCCGGCGATGACCACTTCCACGCTTTCCATTAAATCTTCTTCGCTCATTAACCGGCGACCGTTACGAACGGCGCGAAGGGCCGCTTCGTTCACCATGTTGGCGAGATCCGCCCCGCTGGCGCCGGCAGTGGCCTTGGCCACGGCATTGTAGTCGATGGCCTCTTCCGTCTTCACGTCTTTCGCGTGAACCTTTAAAATCGCTTCGCGACCGGCCAGGTCCGGCAACTCCACGGGAATGCGGCGGTCGAAACGGCCGGGACGCAAGAGCGCCGGGTCCAGGGACTCGGGACGGTTGGTCGCAGCGAGAATGACCACGCCCCCGTTTCCTTCAAAGCCGTCCATTTCCGCCAAAAGTTGATTCAACGTCTGTTCCCGCTCATCGTTTCCGGAGAAACCGGCGCCGTCGCGCTTCTTGCCGATGGTGTCGATTTCGTCGATAAAGACGATGCAGGGCGCTTTTTCCTTGGCCTGTTCGAAGAGATCCCGCACCTTGGCGGCGCCGAGGCCTACAAACATTTCAACAAATTCCGAACCGGAGATGGAGAAAAAGGGCACACTGGCCTCTCCGGCCACGGCCTTGGCCAAGAGCGTCTTCCCGGTGCCCGGCGGCCCGACGAGGAGGGCGCCCTTGGGAAGCTTTGCGCCGATTTCCGTGTACTTGCTCGGGTTGTGGAGAAAGTCCACGATCTCCGTCAAGTCGTCCTTGGCTTCGTCCTGACCCGCCACATTGGCGAAGGTAATTCCCTCCACGCTCTGATCGTAAATCTTCGCGTTGCTCTTTCCGAAGCTCATGGGGCCCACGCCCCCCTTGCCGCCCATGGATTTCGTCATGGAGCGCAGGAAAATTTGTCCCACGGCCACCATGACCACCACCATAAGGGCGAAGCTCAAGAGGCTTTGCAAAATAGGATTCATTTCGCTGGGGTACTTGCGGTCGAATTCCACGCCGTTTTCGTAAAGGCGATTGACCAAGCCTTCGTCGGGGAAACGGGCCGTTTCGTAGCGCACGTCCTTTTCGCCCTTAATGGTAAAGGCGATTTGCTTGTCTGCAATATGGGCTTCCTTTACCTTCTTTTGGTCCACGTCGGCCAAAAATTCGTTGTAGCTGACGCTCTTAATCTTGACCGGATCCTTGAGCATCTTCGGCATGAGCATAAACGAGATCAAAAAGACCAGCACGATGCCAATGGCGTAATATAGAAACATCGGTTTATTTATATCTCTTTTCATCGACTCCTCCATTTCATTCTATCTTTCATGTATATCCATAAATTAATAACTTATGCAATCAGGCGATGGATAGATCTTACCACAAGGAGGAAGACCTCAATCGGAAAGATAAAAAACTTATCATCATCTTTGCCTTTGGCCCCAATAGTTAAGTCTCGTATAGAAATGCCGCCCAGCGGGCCGCGATTTGTTTCAATGATCGACACCTGTGGTAAAATAACAAACAACGACGACTTTAGAAGACAGAGGAGGAATTATGAAAAAAATAAAATTAATCGCCGTAACGGGAATCTGCCTGGGCCTACTTCTCGTGGCCACGGGCTGCGCCAAGAACGCGGCACAGGCGGAAGAGGCGAATAATCAGGTGGAAGTGGTTGAAAATCAAAAGACTTCGGAAGATTTAAACAGAGAAGCCGAAGAAAACGCGGCCAACGCAGCGGAAAACAACAAGGCAAAAGATGCCGAGGACAAAGATAAAAAAGACGGCGAGGAACAAAGCTACAAAGTTACCTTGACCTACCCCTCCTCCGACTACATTGTAAACGGCGACGAGGAAAACAAAAAAGTCACGAAACAAGTAGCCATCGACGCATCGAAAGACGACATCGTCAAGAAAGTATTGGAACAATTGGCTCAAAGCCCGAAAGCCGAAGGCGCTGAATCCGTGGGCTTGGATAAATTCGACTTCTCCAAATCCAAATTAGACGGCACCACAGCGGTCGTGGATCTTGCCGGCGATTTGAACGGTGGGTCCTTGGAAGAAGACGTGCTGGCCCGCTCCATCGTCAACAGCCTCCTTTCCGTGGACGGCATTAAGGCCGTGGAATTTACGGTAAACGGCGAAAAGGCCGAAAGCCTCATGGGCCATGTGGATATTTCCGAGCCCTTTACGAAAAATCTATAATCGAATCATCACTTGAGTCCGGAAAATACCGGGCTCTTTTTTTAGCTCTTCGACGCCTCTTGAAAATCTTTCCTTCAAAAACAAAAAAGCCAAAGGGATTTCTCCCCCCGGCTTTAAGACGTCGGTCCATTGAGTTTTAAATTTTCTTCTACCGCCGACGGATCGCCGGCCTTTGCCTTGTCCAGCATCTCCTTAAAATAGCTTCGTGTCGCGTCGTCACACTTGGCGGGACTCATGTAGTTCATCGTCGGTGCCTTTTCCAATTCTTCGATGGCTTTGTCGGCCCGTGCTTTGTCCGTCTTGTAATTATCCAACCATTCCTTTTCCCAGGCTTCTTCCCAATATTGGGACGCCCGCGTGTCGCCATAGCCCGCTTCGTAGGAGGCTTCTTTTTCGCCGTCCAATTCCGTAGGCACGGTATAATTGTCGGGCCAGTCCATGGCGGCTACCGTTTCTTTGAATTCCTTATTTGCAATGTCATAGGAATGAAAGCCTTCCATATTGCTCTCATGACAGGCAGAGAGGCCGAGAGCCAGGGCGAGAATCAGGGAAACGCACAGGATTTTTCTTAATTTTTTTCTCATATCAATCTCCTTTTCAATGTAAAAGCATCTCTACATCTCAAAGGATAGCATGGCTCCTGCTGCGAGTTTTTAATTTCCCACTACGATATTCTTACTTTTTTCCTACTTTTTGAACCTTATCCGAAAACACACTTTGTTATCTGCGCTTTCCGCTGTGATCTCCGCCCCGTGGGCGCGGAGAATTTCTCGTGCGATGGCAAGGCCCAAACCGGATCCGCCGGCGGAATGCCGCGACGGATCCAAGCGGTAGAAGGGCTCAAAAATATTTTCCAAGGCTTCCGGAGGAATGGTCTTGCAGTCGTTGATAAAATCGACGGTTACATCCTCCTCCCCTTCCGTGACGGTGACATGGACGGCGCTGCCCCTGTCGCCGTACAAATAAGCATTTTTTAAAAGATTGCCAAAAACTCGGGACATCTTGTCGGCGTCACAACAAAGGGATACTTTGCCCGGCACGTGAAGCTCACAGTCCATGTGCTTTTCATCGAAGAGCGGTTTAAATTCAAAAATAATCTGCTCCAAGAGAAGGCTCAAATTACATTCTGCCACGTCCAATTTCAAGTCGGATAAATTAAATTTCGTCATTTCGAAAAATTCATCGATTAAATCGGAAAGGGCCTCGCTCTTTCTCAGGACCACGGCAAGGTATTTCTCTCGCTCCTCATCGGACAATTTCACATCGCCCTTTAATAAATTTAAGTAGCCGACGATGGATGCCAAAGGCGTCTTCAAATCGTGGGCCAAGTTCACGATCAAATCATTTTTCTGCTTTTGCCTCTGTGCGGCCAAGGCCTCGTTTCGAATGGATTCCGCCTTGAGCGCATTGATTTTCTCGGCAATGGCGGCGAGTTCCGGCGACAATTCAATGGTACCCGCTTCTTTATCGAAAAGAAGGCTCGTCGCTTCCTGCAGCTCATCCACATAGTGAACCAATTGCTTAAACAATCGGTAGGTAGTGAGCATGATGAGAAGAACCCAGGTGCCGAGGGCCGGATAGAGTAAGTAAAGATCCCGGTAATACAAATAATTGAAGGGATCATGGCCATTGAGCCATTGGCGCAAACAGATGCTGATGAACACTGTAACGAAAAACACCGCGGCGGTAATCGCGATGACTTGAATCACGTAACGCTTAAAAATCCCGCGAAGCAAGGGGTCGTTGTTATTTTTCGATGACATAACCTACGCCCCAAACGGTTTTAATGTATCTTGCATGGCGGCCGGAATCATTCATCTTTTCCCGAATTCGCCCGATGTGCGCCATGACCGTGTTGTTGTTATCCATGTATTTTTCCCGCCAAATGGTTTCGAAAAGCGCCTCCGATGATACGACGTCTCCCAAGTGCTCGCACAAATACCACACGATTTCAAATTCGATGGGTGTCAGGGAAAGGGGCTTTTCATTTAGGGTGCATTTGTGCTCTCTTTTGTTGATGACCAAGCCGCGAACGGAAATCTCATCCTCCGCCCCGCCGCTTCCCTGATTGTATTGGCCGCTTCGGCGAAGCTGGGTCTTGATTCTGGCCACGACTTCCAGAGGATTAAAGGGCTTGGTCATGTAATCGTCGGCCCCGACAGTCAGGCCCAGAATTTTATCCCCGAAATCAATTTTCGACGTCAGCATAAGGATGGGAAAAAAGTAGTTTTCGCGAATCTTTTGGCACAGACTGAAGCCGTCCAGGTCTTCCAACATAATGTCCAAAATCATAGCATCCGGCGGATCCGCTTTGATTTTTTCCAGGGCTTCCTCGCCGTCATAGGCCGTTTCCACAACGTATCCGTCGTTACGAAGATAAATCTCGAGCAGTTCACAAATTTCTTTCTCATCATCGACGATAAGGATTTTTTCTTTCATGATTTGTCTCCATAAGTCTTAAAAATTCTTCCGCTTATTTGACTTCACTATACCACGAATCCGCTTTTTTTATGGCAAGGATTTATTTAAGAGGTTTCTTTACAAAAAAAGGTTCTATGTCAACCATTGGGGAGTCTAGTGAAAACTAGGCTCCTTTTTGTTTTCCTAAAAGCCATTCATCACCGGTCTTTTGAACAGACGAA
>QWCQ01000296.1_pt1 | contig 38730 bp, 32 predicted proteins | sample 1972701 | NCBI WGS metagenome assembly QWCQ01 (sample SAMN09866704, study PRJNA288562) | Human gut metagenome isolate pre4_stool, whole genome shotgun sequencing... | reverse complement strand
CATTCCGAAGAAATCAGTTAAGTTTCATCGTTCGACTTGCATGTGTTATGCACGCCGCCAGCGTTTATCCTGAGCCAGGATCAAACTCTCATAAATAATATGAGCCGTTTTTATTCTGGCTTATTCATTTACATCTGACTTATATCAAATGCGTGATTTAAATTTTGTCCTTATCTCTTATATATAAGGATAAGAATCATTGTACTCAAAGTATTAACTTTGGTTGTTGTTATTGTATTCTATATAATTTATGATTATCATCTTGCGACGTTAATCTCGGTTCAATGTCGCTTGTATCTTGCGACTCTTATATAATACTACATAAGTTTTTGTTTGTCAAATCATTTTATCATTTTTTTATGTTTTTTTTAATTTTCCAAAGCTTTAAGCTCATGCGGTATAAAATAAGTATACACCCTCAAGAGTAACTTGTCAAATATTTTTTATTTTAATATTTACCGCTCGCTCTTGGAACGTGCCTTAATATAATACTAGGGATTTTTATACTTGTCAAATAATTTTCTAATTTTATTTTTCCTTCTATATATAGGTTAATTATATTTTTTAAATTACTCAACTTAGTGTATTGTCTTGCAAGATAAAAAGCTTTTGCTTATTTTTATCTTAATAGACGCCCTTATCTTGCTTGTCTTTCATTTGTTGTTTCTAATATCTCTGGGCTTAGGTTTTCTAGGGCATAATTTAATTTTTTAAGTATTTTATCCTTGTTTTTAAATCTATGGCTTACATTTATAAGATTTACCATATGCCCTGATGAGAAAAGATTTTCGTCAGGATAGTCTAGGTTTTCTACTAGGACTATCTGCTCTTTTATAATTTCTCCAAGACTTGCTTCCTCGAATTCTCCTTCTTCTCTCATCTTATAAAGCTCTGATCCAAACTGTACTGAGGTTGTCATAGGAAAGACAGATTTGGACGGGTAGATATTTAGAAATTCTGCCGTAGCCTTTGCGTTTGTTTCTGAATTGCCACGCCCTGCTACTCCCATCATAAGGATAGCATGATAGCTTATTCCTGCTTCTTTTAATTTCCCTAGAGACTGTTTGTATTCTTCTAAGTTACAACCCTTGTTTATCATAAGTAAGGCAGGCTCGTAAGCCGTTTCTACTCCTATATACAATTCATCAAAGCCCAAAGCTTTTAACTCTTTAAGTTCAGCTACTGTTTTATTCTTCATATTATAAAATGAGGCATATGAAGTTATAGTTTTGATATTTGGCAAATATTTATGGATTAATTCCCCTATCTCCTTTAGCTTTTCAAAGGATAAGGCGAAGGGATCACCATTTAAAAGATATATTCTTTCAAGATTTGGATAGTAAAAGGCTAACTCCTCCAAGTCACTTATTATATTTTCCTTGGGAGCTAAAGAAAAGGGGGTTCTCTGATACATAGTGCAAAAAACGCACTTGTTGTGAGAGCATCCTCTAGTCACTTCCAAAAGAGGTGTCCTTGCCTCAAGGGGCGGTCTATATATTTCATTTCCTGTATAATGCATTTTTCCTCCTAACTAGACTATACAAGAAGGCTAGTGGTTTTCCCAAAAGCTCAGGTATAATATTAAAAGGTGATAATATGAAAGCAATAGAGTATTTAGTAAAAGAACACGATCAAATAACAAAGTTTTTGGATAGGTTAGAGGAAGAATGTCTCTCTATTCTTAATGATAAATCCATAGATGAAGAATTCTTCAGGGCAAGCATCTCCTTTATTAGGGAGTTCGCAGATGGAATCCATCACAAGAAGGAAGAAGATATCCTTTTTAAATATATGCTAGAAGAGCTCGGGGTTTTGGGAGAGAAGGTCATAAGAGGCGGCATGCTTGTTGAACACCAACTTGCAAGAGGCTATGTCTTCGAGCTTGAAAATTCCCTAAATTCTTACAAGACGAAAAAGGATGATAAGGCCGTTTTGCAAATTATCGCAAACTCCATGGCCTATGTAAATCTTTTAAGAAGCCATATAGATAAGGAAAACTCTACAGTTTATAATTTTGCAGAAGATAGGTTGAAAGACGATATCAAGGAAAAAATCGAGGAAGAAAGTAGTAAGAGAGTAAAAGAAGAAGAGCTATCCTATCAAAGAAAGGAAGAGCTTCTGGATTTTATTTTTAAAAAGTAATAATTAACAGATAAAAACATAGCCCTGTTGCAGAACGAATAAATCATCCCATTATCGTTAGAAGAACCTCCATGGAAAGTCTTACTAAACCGACGAGTAAGAGTCTACACCAGCCAGCAGGCACTAATGGACTTACCAGCCAACAGTTATAAAACTTCCTAAAAGAACCTTCTTAGGATGGTACAATGATTATTCATAGTTTTGCAACAGTCCCTAAGTCCAACTTTTTATGGTCACCTCAGTTCATGTTTGGAAGTTTAAGTTAGTCGTGCTTTAGAGCATCATTTTTGTATTTTTTGATTTTATTATTTAATAATATTAGTAACACCAAGGCTATTGTTAGTACTCCAAAGTAAGGGCATAATCCTTTTACCGCTGTTTTCACATTTTCAGTGGAGTTTTTATCTTTATCCACTAACTTTTTGAATGTTGGATATGACTTATTGGGGTCTTTTGGATATTGGGGATCTTTTTTAGCTTGCGGATGGTCTGGATCTGATGGTTTGATAATGGTCCCATCTTTTCTATGATAGGCTGGGTCTACATTATTAAACACTATCTTAGCTAGCTTGCCAGTGTTTACATTTTCTGCATCATAATTATCATTGTCGTAGGCATAGCTAGATATACCTAGTCCGTCCTTAACTGACTGTACAAAGAATACTAATCTATAGACTGTCCTATCGTATCTAATCCACATATGGTCTTCTTCTACATCCTCGTTGTCCTGATATACGAGGTACTCATACTTACCTGGCTTTTCAAAATCAGAAGTAAAGTTAAATTCTAAATCCCCTACTCCATAAAACTCGCCTACTCCTTGAGGAAGTTGTGCAGAACCCAAAGGCTCTATTACTATATCTGACCTATGGGGTGAGCTATCCGACTTATCCTCATTGTAGTACCAGTCGACTTTGATTGGTACTTCTTGGCTAATGGCCAATGATTTTTGTGTTGGAAACAATAGGATGATTGCTAAAAATATTAATTTGTAGAAGCTTTTAAATAATTTCATTTTTTGTCTCCATTGATTGGTCTTAGGACTCCAAGGACTACTGTCCTGCCATTGGTAGTGGCCTTTTCGCAGGTAGATAGGGCTATAATTCTATCATCACCTATGTCTATATCTCTTTCTTGAAGTTTAGTCTTTCTTGCATGAGCGATGAGAACTTTTCTATCTGCCATTGTTTGCATTCTTGTTGGGTTAAATATTACTGGGTCATAGGAATCAACCTTACTTACCATAAATATATCTATATGGTAGGTCTCTTCTGGCAAAAATAGGGTGCCGGTTTTGTGTTTATCGAAGTACTTCTTGTCTTCAAAAAGGACTAAATCTCCAAACATGCCTCCTCGCTCCATATGATGACCATATAGGAGTGAATATGGGTCTTTGAAGTCCTTGTTGTTTCGATAGTCTAGAAAGATGGACCCGCTTAGGGCAAATTCCTTGTATACATCCTTGTTGACATATTCCATATTGTCCTCACCTTGGACTATAGGATGGTCAATCTTTGTATCATCAATAGTCACCCAAGCTACTACATCTTCATTTATTTTCATCAAGTCCCATAAAGTAGGGTTTTGCCCATCTTCGGTGATTTGAGGTTTAAACTTTAACAGTTCATCGCCTGCAAAACCACCTCTAAAAAGCATGTAAGAATTCCAAAGGGAGTATCCTGCAAAAAGTATGACTAGTATTAAAATGATTGCGACTATTCGGTCAAGTATCTTCTCACCTATACGTGATATATCTGCTGCTACTTGCAAAAACGGTACTCCTTTCTTTGGTGTGGGTTTTAGTTTTGTTTAGTGAGGTTGGATGGTCCTCGCTGTGCTGCGGTTGTTTCGTGCTAGACCCTGACAAATGTGTAGAATTTGTCACCTCTGACATGAGCCATTAGCGAATCTAGAGATCTGCGCGACTCCTCCCTAAGCCGGAGGGGCTATCCGCTTTGCGGAACCACTCCGTGGCGGGCCCTCTAAACGCCGGGCAGGCGTGATTAGTAGTCCCTTCCCGGGACTAGGGGCTATTTTAAATCTAGCACGATTTTTTTATAATAATCAAATTTGTAAATTAATTCTTTAAGCGTATTGTTCTTCTTCGTCTTTGTCTCTTTTAAAGTAGATAAAGAATACAATACCTGCTGCTGCGATTGCTAGTACGAATGGTGCAATGTTTTCGATAAGACCTGTTGGGATTTGCGCTGTACGGCTGTTTTCCCATGCTATATCAGAAATACCTGCTGTTACTGTTGTTTCTGCTTTTGCACCTTCATCTACATTTCCACCATTAAGAGTAGCACCACCTGATACGTTAGCTACATATCCCTTATCTGCTGGATCAGACTCTGTAATTGTTACAGTATCATTAGCTGTAAGTCCAGTTAGTGTTATTGTTGAATCGTTTGTTACTCCAGCAATTGTAATGTCTTGTCCTGTTGTCACTGCTTGATTTTGAACATTATTTGTTACACCAGTTGTTGAGTATCTTACAGAGGTGTTGCTAGTAGAGCCTACATTGATTGTAAATGTAAATGTATCTGACAGGTTTGCTTGGTTACCTGTGATTGTTTTGGTAATTACAAGGTCTTCTTGAGCTAAGGTGTTTTCAAAGTTAGGTTCTACTTTATTAGTACCATCGTGAACAATATAGTAAGCTATTTCTCTGCCATTATCTTCTGTTCTTTGTACAAATACATCTATATAGTAAGTAGCATCAGAATCAGTCATACCTGATATATTAGATGCTTCTTCTGTAACTTGGTATCTATATACACCTACTGGTAGGTTATCTGCAGGGTTATTTACTGTCACATCTACATTTCCAGTTGTTTGCCCAGGTTCAAGAGTTATAGTGGCAGTATTACCAATAAGATTTCCACCTGTCTGGCTATTGTAACCATCATAGCCTCCACCATTATTATCTGTAATACCTACTTCAGTGATTGTAAAGTTAAATGTACCACCACCAAAGTAGTCACTGCCTTTTACTGTTTTAGTTAGTTGTGGTACTGTGTTCGTCCCTTGGTCTGCACCTTGTGGTGCTGCATCAGCTGTTCCAGCAAATCCCGCAAATGCAATTGCTCCTACTAGAGCAAAGCCGCTTATTTTTTTGAAAATATTGTTTAAATTCATGTATTTTTCTCCTTATATTAATTTACATATTCTTAGATTTTAGTCAGCTTGCTGACAAAGTTACTTCGTGACTTTGAAAGTCCTTTCCTAGCCGGACAGGCTTTCTTGTAACATCTGACCTACCATACGTCCGTTTCACGCGACGTGGTTAGGTCATTAGAACTTACTTCTTCTATAAAGGGCAAATACTTTTCCCTTTATTTCGTCTCTTTCTACTGGCCCAAAGTACCTACTGTCCTTGGCTCCTCTTCTCATATCTCCTAGGGCGAAAACTTCATTTTCTTTTAGTTTCATTGGGAATTTAATTTCTTCTGTTGTTTCTTCATATTCCCCTGTTGGATAGAAAATGTTTGTTTCTGCCTGATATGATCCGTTTACTATCAATTGTCCTTCTTTGGAGATATCTACTTCATCTCCACCACCCGCTACAATTCGTAGCGCATAGTCTGCATCATCTTTACCTACAACTACTACATCACCCACATAGAAATCTCTATCAAGTCTATAGTACATCAACAAGTCACTTGGTACCATTTTTGGAAACATATCATCATTATAGACTACGAAAAATCCAAAAATGAAAGTGAACAACAACCATAATACTAAGATAATAAGAAATAATTTATTAAAAAAACCTTTAATTGCATTTTTGTTTGAGACATCAACTCGCTTTTGCCTAATAATTTTATTTATATTTGTAAAATCGATAGTCTCTAGCGAGGTTTTTCTATCCGCATGAGCTACCTTTATTTTTTCACTCATTGCTATTCTCTCTAAGTCTTCTTAATTCATCATTCTTATCATCTAGCAAAGCTTCATATTTTATCTCTTGGTTTCTAAAAGCCTCAGCATAGAGATCTGAAAGGCGCTGGATTTTGGCCAGTACGTCCGCTTCAGACACTCCGCCGATAGTTTGCTTTTTAAACTTAAGATTTTCTAAATATTGCTCTATTTTTTCTAATTCATTCATCAATACCCCCTGCTATCTTATCCTTTTTGTAAAATCTATATGCAAAGGCCATAGTTGCGAGTGCTAATATAAGTGCCATAGGGGCTATGTTATCGATTACTCCTGTTGGTACTGGATAAATTTTTGATACTACCAGTCGTAAATTTTCTGTGTATCCATCATTTGGTTCAAATTCGTTACTATTTGTTTTGCTAATTTGTTCAAGTCTAAGGGTATATCCTTCTTTCTCAACAGTATCACCTATATTTATAAAACTTTCATTGGAATTTTTATCCATAAGGTCTACTGATGTAACATTTGAAAAAGTAGGGATTTTCCATTCAAAAGTATTCCCATTTATTTTTTTTATCCCTGCATTTAATCCCCCTGTCGTAATGTTTCCTGAAGTAGCATTAAAATATAAGTTTATATCAGTAAATTCACTTATATAAAGATTTTCTGGATTGATAATAGTTAGGTTTACTGTAGATGGCCTACTCCACATAGCTGTATATACACTTCCATTATTTAATAATGTTGTGCCCAATTCTTCACCTACTAGCTTATAATTTGGATTATTATCTGATTGGAAATATAAAAGCTTATATCCCAATGGTGCAGGTATATGATTATTTGTTTGTAAATATATATTATTAGTATCAGATGTCTTTGAGTAATTATGGAACATCTTATTTAAATCTGCATCTGATGTAAAAGAAATGCTTTTATTCGTTAATGGTTGTCCATAACTATTAAATGAACCTGCTGGATAGTTTGATTTAAATGTCAACCTTTGATCCTGCCATACTCCATATAAATTTGTAGGTGCTGGGCTTGTTTCGCTAATTGTAATTTCAGCATCTGGTTTATACTCAGCAACTTTAGCACCTTCTTCTGTTGACCAACCTAAGAATTTGTATCCATTTATTGTAGCAGGCTTGGTTAATTTTATCTTGTTATTTGCATCTGCTGATAAAGTGTAGGTTTTTACTGATCCACTTGGTTGTTTTTCATTTATATTAATATTACTATTAGCCTTCCAAATACCATAGAGTCTGTTTGGTAAATTTTCATTTGTTACCATAACCTCCTGGCCAGCTTTAAAATCTACTGAGCCTGTCGGTGACTTTGACCAACCTTGGAAAATATAGTTACTTGCACTTGGTGTTGGCAATTTGATGGTGCCATTTTCTCTCATTTTCTCAGTTGAAAACTTAGATTTATCTGTACCTGGTTTTTGCTCATAAAGATCAATTTGAGTTTTTCCGTATTCTCCCCATTTTGCATAGAAAGTCATATCACTTGTTACATTTATAACCTCACCTGGTCTATAAATGTGGGATGGGTCATTGTTTAAAAGCCATCCTTGGAAGTGCTTACCTTCTGGAACTTTAAGATTGCCAAAGTAGGTGTTGTTTAAGTTTTCAGGGTCTTCTAACTTATCTACACTTCCTAGTACATATGGAGCTTGCAATATTGCCGCAGCATTATTTAGGTACAAGTTTTTATCTGTAAATGAATTAGTTCCATCTGTATAGGTTATTGTGTGAATATCTTCTAGAGGTCTATATGACTGAGTAACTGGGTCAAAATATGACCACACTGGGTATAAGAATAAGTCTTCTGTCATTGGCTCATCAAACTTATATTCTTCAAACTCAGCACCACTAAACCTATACCAGGTTAATTTTGCATTTGGATCATCTTTAAGCTTTGCTGGCTTTATAGGGTTCCAAGCTGCATCATCTCTTTTTAGCATACTTCCTCTATTTACTTGGAAGTTAATAATTTTATCTGGGCTTGATACCTGACCTGGGGTTGTCATCTCTCTATATATTCTGATGTTATGCTTTTGTTGCTCCCATTTTCCAAAGTAAGTGGTGTCTTTGGCTGGCATAGTTAGGTTTGTAAATTCTATAGGTAAACCTGTAAGCTGCGGGTTGTCATACCAACCTTTAAAAGTTGCTCCATTCTTATCAGTATCACCTATCTTTATGTCAGTTGGAACAAGTGGGGCTATTTTTGTTTCATAAGGAACGGTTTTTATTCTATCATCATAGTTAACATTATTAGTTTTAAATACTAATTTATAACTTAATCTTTTATAGAAGGTCCTTACCTCTTTCGGTTGACCCCTAGTATAAACCTTTGGAGAATCTTCATGTTGACCAGGCTTGGTTACATACCTATATTCAAAACCTTCTACCGTATCTCCACCTACATAATTTTCCCAACCTGCAATAATAGCATTATGGGTAGTTTTTCTTATAACTTTCAGGTTGCCGTTTTCATCCTTTATGGGTACATCATTTTCATCAACTTCAATATAGTTAGTGTACCACTCTTCATTACCCCTAGTTGGAAGGAAGTATAGACTTAGGTCATGGGCTGGCATTTTAGGTGGCACTTTCATAATTGGACCATCTAAGCTACCTTCTCTTACCACATATCTACCTAATATTTGACCCATCCTATCCCATGAATCCTTGGTATCTTCACCTTCTTTGTACTGAGCTATAAATTGTCTTGTAGGGACACCTTGGAATAATCCGGTACTAAAGACGGTTAGATTATACCTAGGACGTCGGTAGTATACTTTAATATTTGTAGATCCATCTGCTTTAAGAAGCGCTGGCTTGTCTGAAGGCGTTTCAGATATAGGAACAGTGTAACCTTTACCAACTAAATCTTTAGCAACTTCACTATTAGCAGGATTTCTAAAGTACTCTCCATCTTTTGTGTAGTTTCCTACTTGCTCAACTTCTGTTTCACTATTATAGAAAGTAAATCCTGTGTCGTTTATATTTTCTGTGTAGTGACTGACAGTGTAGGTTCCTGGTAGCTTATCATAGATTGCATACAGGGTCTTAGTTTGTGTAATAATGCTATTTTCTATATTTATAATCTCTCCACCCGGTGTTAGTGACCATCCTTTAAATACATATCCAGGTTTGATAGGATCTATAATCTTGTTAGTATTTAAGCTTTCACCCTTTTTTACTATTTGTCTGGTAACGTGGCTTCCGCCTTGTGAGTCAAAACTTACAGTATACCCATCTTCATAAATAGCAAATAAATCTAGTCTTACTAATTGATTTTCTCCACTTATCTGCTCTTGTCTTCTAATTAAATCTCGAGTAATGGGTTTTGAAAAGTCAAATATTTCTCCACCCTCTGGATCAATTGACCAGTAGGATAAGACTGGACTTGCTTGGTCTGGATTGGTTAAAGCTTCATCTTTTATGATTGGAATGTGAGCTTCTCCTATAGACTTATCGAAATCTTGAACACGTGTCTTGTAAACTTCATCTCTATATAGTTTCTCACCTTGATTATTTCTGTAGAATCCATCATCACTTAAAGTATATCCTGCTGGTATAGGAAAGTCTTTCTTATTTTGCTCTGTAATATAAACTCTCTCTTTAAAATCTATATAAGCATTGTCTAAGAACAGCGGTTCAGCTTCTATCGTTACTGGAGTTTTAGTATCAAATGTAATAGGTATGAAAAAATGAACTTCGTTATCTCCATGTTCTTGTTTACTTTCACCAATTGGGAACCATCCTGCATACCTACCCCTATCACTTAGAATAGGAACTGGTGGCTTTTGTAACATTTCTCCACTGCGAATAGTCTGAGTATTGATTAACTTTAAGGAACCATCAGCATTTCTAACATAAAACTTATATGTCCTTATAGCTTGTGCTTTAGGATCGGTTACTGCATATATAGAAAAGCTTTCAGCCTTAAAAGTTACAGTATCTATATCTTTATTCTTAACATCAACTTTTTCTTCTGGGGCTAATTTATTTTCTTTATGGTAAACCTCTATTTTCTTGGCATCTTTAATCTTTTGATTTGTAATTTGAACATTGATGTCATTTTTTTCACTAATTTTGTACTCTTTTTTATTTTCATCAAAGATTGTTATGTCATAGGCTGCTAAAACTTCTTGATTTTTTATATTTACTTCTACAGGATAAGCTTTTACCTCTGTAAACTCCGGCAAATAACCTGATAGCTTTATACTTGTATTATCTACTGCTTTGTTAGTGTAGGAACTATCAGTACAAATATCCGCTAGTATTTGTTGATAATTTAGATTTTTTTCAGTATCACAATCTACCTGGTCATCATCTTCTAATTCTTCATCAGTTAAAGATCCTTTACTAATTTTTATGTTATTTGGCTGAATCTTTAGACTCTCAGAGACTTCTTCATTATTAGGATTTACTAAGTACTTTCTTAAGTCTAGTAGACTTGGTGAAATCTGGTCTTCCTTTCCCTTAAATAAATCCCTTGATTCTAAACTTTCTTCTTTAACAATCTTTATAAAGTTATCTAGAATATCTTCTGTTTTGCTTATTGATTTTGTATCTTCTTGATTATTCTTTTTTTTGATTGATACTTTTGTGTCTAGATTTGCATCCTCTAATGAAGTTCGATTTTCTTTGCTATACTTATAGCCTTTTTCTGACTCCTCATTTTTGTCAACCTTTTTTATTTCCTTTTCAATAGAAAAAGCTTCTGCTATAGAATAAAATTTTAAGGAGTCTGATAGCTTTTCAAAATCGCTTATTTCTTTAAAGTTTGCTTCTTGACTTTGCTTTTGGTAAAGAAATATATTTTTAGCATCTTTTATATCTTCTGATTTCACTTCTATTTGATATTCACTATTTGGATCTTTTGGATAAATATTTCCATCCTCATCAAACAATTCAAAAGCAAAGGATAGGATATTTTCTGTATCTAAGTTTTCTATAGGACTTGGAATCTCATAAGATTTTATACTGCCTTCTTCTGGCATAAGACCTTTGATTTTAATTTCTACATTCTTATCACTAAGTTTTTTATATGATCTGTCTTCATATAAGCTTACATTGACAGTTTTTTCTATTATCCTTGTTTCTTCTTCATCTTCTAAACTTTCGTCTGAGCTAGATATTTGGTCTACTTCCTCTGTAGCTTCAGCTAAGTCTTCTTTTTCTATTTCAGTCTGAATATCTTGATTTAAATTTTGATCTTTGATAGTTTCCACAACTTCGTCATCCTCTGGGGACGGGTCATCTATTTGATCATTTTCTGCTTGCTTAAGTATACTTTGGTCCGTCGGATCACTTGCATATGATTTGCTCACTACAAGCGGTGTTAAAGTAGACGATATTAATATAGACAAGGTCATAAATATGGAAAGAATTTTGTGTCCCAATATAGCACCTCCTTTATAAAATTTAAGATGTATCTTGATTATTTTCTATAATTTGAAATTATATAATAAACTTATATTTTAAATAATTTTTTCTTTATATATATATACCTGAAATATACTCATATTCACTCTATTTTCAATACATATTTGATATATTTTTGTAAGAAAGCGCTATTCTATAAGTCTTATTATGATATAGGTTGTAAAATTAAATTCAAGATTAGAACGAAACAAAAAACTCATACTAACTTAATATAAAATATCAATAACTACAAACACACGGAAGTCATTATGAGTTATAAACATCTTACCGTAAATGAAAGAAATAAAATAGATGTGCTAAATAAAGAGGGCTACTCTTATATAAGAATAGCAAAAATTCTAGGTTTCATCACTTATCAATATCAAGAGAATTAAAAAGATGTGGTAATGAGTATGAAGCTATCAATGCCCAAAAAATAAATTTAAAACTCATCATCTAAGGAAAATAACAAAAGTTGATGATGATGTTATTAAATCCATATCTGAAAAATTTCATAAGAAGTGGTCTCCTAATCAAGTAGCAAGCACTATATGTAGTGGTATTGTATGCTTCGAAATAATATATAATTGGATTTACTCATGGATTACGGATTTTGATATTTCGAAGTTGATAAGAAAAGTAAGTAATAAAAATTCTAATGGAGCTTAATACCAGACCTAGAAAATATCTAGAATATCAAACTCCGTTTGATTTATTCATGCACGAATTTACTTTGCCATAGCTGTCGTGATATTATTTACAATTTATCCAAATCTCCTTAAGTTGGTTGGTCAAACTATAGGGGCAGCTAAAAACGACTAGGTATGTCTTTTTTATGCCTCTATAGCTTCTTGCAGTTTTATTGGTTCTACGTTTTTTTCTGGAAATGAAATACAAGTTTCAGTTTCTGCATCAAAAATATAGGTATTTTCCATGTTGATACTTATAGGAATTTCTTTATTAACTAATATAGGATCTTTAGAATTAAAACGCATCACGATTGTCTCTCCCCTATTAGTTTTTGTATAACCATAGGTATCAGATCCCATGTATTCAACATTCGAAAACTTAACTTTTATATCAGATTTCTTATCGTAGTTAAACTCTTCTGCCCTTATTCCTACGAGAATTTTCCCTTCTTGTACTTTCTTTTCTAAAAGATCTTTCGTTTTAAAGTCAGGTAATTTAATCTTCTTATCAAAAAGTTCAACATAAAGCGAGGATTCTTCTTTTATCAAATTTGTTTCGATTACGTTCATCTTGGGAGATCCAATAAATTCCGCTATAAACCTATTTCTTGGTCTATAGTACAGGTTTAAAGGTGTATCAAATTGGATAAGTTCTCCTTGATTTAAAACTGCAATCCTATCTCCCATTGTCATAGCTTCTATTTGATCGTGAGTTACGTAAATAAATGTAGTATCTAGTTCCTTGTGAAGTCTTACTATTTCAGATCTCATTTCAACCCTTAGCTTGGCATCAAGATTTGATAAAGGCTCATCTAATAGGAACACTTTAGGATTTCTAACCATAGCTCTTCCTAATGCTACTCTTTGTCTTTGACCTCCAGATAATTGAGCTGGTTTTCTATCTAGGAGAGATTCAAGTTGTAAAATTTTTGCAATTTCTTCAACCTTTTGATCTATTTTATCTCTGTTTTCTTTTTGCATCTTTAAAGCAAACCCCATATTTTCCCTAATACTCATATGAGGGTATAGGGCATAGGATTGAAATACCATAGCTATATCCCTATCTTTGGGATTTATATCATTCATCCTAGCCTCATCTATATATAAATCTCCCTTACTTATTGGTTCGAGCCCTGCAATCATCCTAAGTGTTGTGGACTTACCACAACCAGAAGGTCCAACTAGGACTACAAACTCTTTATCTTTAATGTCTAAATTAATATCCTTTGCTCCTTCGAAGCCATTATCGTATATTTTCCAGATATTGTCTAATTTTACTTTTGCCATAATTAACCCTTTACTGCTCCTGTCGTTAGTCCCTTTACCATATTCTTTTGGGCGAACATGAATATTATTAGTGATGGTATCATACAAACCACAACGCCTGCTATCATCAAAAGCATCGATTGTGAATCTGCTGAATTTAACATTGATATACCTATCTGTACTGTCCTATATCTATCAGATCCAGTTATAAGGAGTGGCCACATATACATATTCCAAGCCCCCAAGAAAGATTGTACAGCCAAGGCCCCTATAGTTGGTTTTGAAAGAGGGATAAGGATTCTAAAGATAAATCCTAAATCACTAGCTCCATCAATCTTACTTGCTTCATAAATTTCCATAGGAAATGATTTAAAAGCTTGTCTAAAAAGAAAGATCCCCATTGCACTAGTTAAGTAAGGTGCAACTAATCCAAAAAATGAATCTGTAAAGCCCCATCCAGAAATCATCAAGAAGTTTGAAATTATGGTAGTTTCTCCGGGGATCATGGTTGTTGCCATTATTATCGCAAATAAAAGGCCCTTTTTCTTAAAGTTTAGGAAATGAAGGGCAAAAGCAGATAAAATTGCAGTCACCATTTGAAATACTGTAATAATTACAGCGACAATAAGGGAGTTTATTATATAACCTTCTATTGGAGCTATTTTAAATACATCCTTGTAATTATCTAAGGTTGGGTGTGCTGTAAAAAATGTCTTATCGTACAATTCATGACTAGGCTTAACACTCATTACGAAAGCATAGATTATAGGGAACAAGACAAAGATCACTACTATGATGTTTAAGATTAGTCTTAATATCTCTGTCTTTGTAAGACTCCTTTTTATAGATTTTGTAGTTTTTTCACTTTCTCTAGCATTAAACTCTCTTATATTACTACTTACTTGCATTATTATCTCCATTTGACCTAAAAGCTATGATTGTAAGAATCATGACTATAAAAAATAAGACTACTGATTCTGCAGAAGCATAACCATACCTGTAGTTCATAAAAGCATTTTTATAAATATCATGCACTATTACATTAGTTGCCTCTCCTGGTCCACCTTGAGTAAGAAGCTTTATTTGCCCGAATGATTGGAAGGCATTGATTATATTAGTTACTATAACAAAAAACATGATAGGCCTAACTGATGGTAAGGTAACATACTTAAACTGATTCCATCCATTTGCCCCATCGATTGAAGCTGCCTCGTACAAACTGTCATCTATTCCAGCAAGGCCTGATGAAAAGTACAAGAAATTCATTCCCGAATTTAGCCATGCTGTAAGAATACCTACGCTTACAAGAGCCCAATTAGGATCAGCTAGCCAGTTGACATTTGTTTTTAGAATTACATTTAAAATTCCAACTGATTGGTTAAGCATTACTTTAAATACTAGAGCCATACCTGATGAAGCTATAGCTATAGGAAGAGAGTAAGCAGCTGAGAATAATCTGATAGCTGGAAAATTTACCCTACATAGTAAGGCTGTTGAAAATCCTATTAAAACACCAATAATTACAACTATAACAACATATATCATAGTAACCCTTAGGCTGTTCCAAAAAGATGATGAAGATAGAAGATCCGAATAATTTTTAAATCCAATAAAAAGAGTGTTCGCTCCCATATTATCCGTAACATACAGACTACGAATAATAGTCTGCATGAAAGGATAAAATACAAATATCACTAATAGAGATAGTGCTGGAAGCATATAAAGATAAGCTTTATTATTGTACTTATTCATTATTGGTTAACCTTATTGTATGATTCTAAAGAAGAGTCTATTTCTTCCGCCATCTTTTTGCTCGCATCTTCTGGGCTTATATTTCCATTTAGCATATCTTCGATATGTTTTTCCATAATTTGACGAGATTCTTGGTATACTGTAGCAAGAGCTCCTTGATCTTCTGGTTTTGAATCGTGCAGTTGATCTATCGCTGTTTTAAATTGTGGAGATTTCTCAACCAAATCTTTGAATTCTTGTGTATCGAGTACACCTTTATTTACTGGGAAATATCCTGTATTTGCATTCCAATATGTTTGAGATTCAACACTTACCAAGAACTTAATAAAGTCCCATGTTCCTGCCATTTTTTCCTCGTCACCTGAATTTATAGCGTATAGGGAAGCTCCGCCGATTGAAACTCCATTTTCATCTGAATCTTTAACCTTAGGAAAATATGCTGTTCCCACTTCAAACCTATCTCCTACTTCTGATAAGATTTGTGTAAGAGAAGCAGTAGAAGCAAAGGTCATGGCACTTGTTCCTGAATTGAATTCTGGAGTTCCACCTTGTTTGCCAACATTAGGTGCTATACCCTCATCAGCTAGATCTTTCCAAGCCTTAAGTATATTAGTAACACCACCATTTTCTTCAAAAACTGATTTTGTAGGATTAGCTTTTCTACCATTTTCATTATCAAATAGGTCAAGCCCTTGTTTATTCATAAATTGATCAATCCACCAGCCATATACGCTGAACGAAATAGGCATATCTGTGACACCAGCTTCTTTAAGCTTTTGACCTACAAGCTTCATCTCTTCCAAAGATTTTGGAACTTCAACGCCAGCTTCCTCAAACATATCCTTGTTATAATAAAGGAGAGGTGTTGAAGAGTTAAATGGCATAGAGTTTAATTTCCCATCAACTGTATAGTAAGCAAGAAGATTATCTTCTAATTGGCTTGTATCATAATTTTCTTCATCAATAAAATCTTGCATAGGCTTGATAAGACCTGAGTCTATCATATATCTTGTTCCTAATTCAAAAACCTGAACTAAATCAGCTCCAACATCCTTGCCTGAAGCAGATGATCTAAGTTTTGTAAGGGCATCATCGTATTCTCCTTGAAATTCTGCCTTCACAAAGTATTTATCTTGAGACTCATTGTATTCACTAACCAAGTGGTCTATAGCATCATTTAGATTACCACCCATTGAATGCCAAAATACTATAGTTGTCTTACCATCTTGGCTATCAGCATCTTTACCAGCGCTTTCGCTGCTTTTAGTATTTTTTCCTGTATCATTTGTTTTAGCATCATCACCACGTCCTGCACATGCCGTTAGGGTAATGAGCATCAAGACTAACATTAGTCTACTAGCGATTTTTTTAAACATAATTCCTCCATATATTTTATTTCCTATAGAATTATAAATGAAATACATCAAATTCTTTTATTATCTTTGTAATGTCTGTGTAAAATAAATCCATAATATATTAAATCTTTTTTGCAATTATTTCCTTAATCCTATCAGGAAAATCCGTTATTAGGCCTGTTGGATTAAATTCTAGACATTCACCGAAATCGTAATCTGATATACCAAACCAAATATTTAATCCTATGTTATTTTCGGAGAATTTTTCTGCTATTTCTTTGTTTATTGTGAAATTTAGTGGGTGAAAGTATTCCATACCTAAGTTTTTTACATATTCCCATGGTTTGTATAGTCTTGATGATTCTAGGACCCCACATTTTATTTCTCTATCTATTTCTTTCATCCTAATTAAAGAATTGTGATTAAAGGATGAGATTATTATTTTATCCTTCATATCATATTCTTTTATAAGGTCATAGACTTTCTTCTCTATTCCCTCGTATGTTATAATAGATGTCTTAAGCTCAATGTTTGTAATGATATCTTTGTTTCTAGCAAAGTCAAAGTATTCTCTTAAAGTTGGTATTGTCTGAACCTCAGAAGTAAGACTTCCTTTTGAAGCATTTAGTTTTTTAAGCTCATGTAAAGTTTTATCCTTTACTAGACCTCCTCCATCTGTAGTTCTGTCCAGAGTTTCATCGTGAATTATTACAAGCTCACCGTCTTTTGTAAGATGAACATCAAATTCTATTCCGTCCGCTCCTATTTCCACTGCTTTTTCGTAGGCGAGCATAGTATTTTCTGGGTATGCTCCCTTAAATCCTCTATGGGCTATATTTAACATTATTCCTCCTTAGCTTTACGCTACAATTTATAGTAAGGGATTTTTATAAAGAATGTATTAAGTCCTAGTAAAATTTTAAAAAAATAGACCCCTGAAGGGTCTAAATTGTCTTTATTTTTTTAATATGCTTCTTAGTAAATAAATAGAAAAAATCAAACTTATTATTAAAATTGATGCGATGAGGTATCTGATAGCTTTATTATTTGACTCTATTAGAGCAAGGCTTACTAGAGAAGATGATATGACTAGGCAAATACCTATAAAAACAATGGCACGAATCTTCCCCTTTTCGCTTTTCTCCAAAATATAACGCTCCCTATCACTTCTTTTTTGCTCGATAGCGAAGTCTCCTCTTTCTAGCTGTCTTAATATATTCAAAGAGGCTTTGGGGAGTTCTTTTATAAGGCTTGCTGAGTCGTAAGTATTTTTGAGGATTCTGTTTGAAACTATGTCTGGGCTTAAAAGCTTAAGGGCCATGGGTCTTGCTAGGGGGATGGCTAGGGCTATGAAGGATTCTTCTGGGACCAGCTTTTCTATAAGCCCTTCTACTGTAAGGATGGTTTTTCCGAAATTTGTAAGTTCAGATGGGATTTTGATTGAGAAATCCACCAAGAGCCTGTAAAAGTCCTCAATAAGCTCGACTAGTTTTAGTTGACTAATGTTCATCGCCATGTATTTATCCAAAAGTTTTTGAATTCTTCTTTCAAAAATCGGTATCTTCTTGCTATCAAAGGCTAAAAGTCCCATGCCTATGATGGCATCTGTAACAAGGCTTACTTTGTTGAGACTTGCTCCTAGGAATATTTTGATTATCTGATACCTATAATTTTCCGAAAGAGTAGATACAATACCGAAATCGATGAGATATAGATTGTTCTCAGAATCCACAAAGATATTTCCTGGATGGGGATCTGCGTGGAAAAAGCCATAGGAAAACATCTGATTGGTGTAGGCCTTGATAATCTTTTTGGCAAGGGCCTTTCTTATCTCTGGATCTTTATCGTAACTTGATCTGATGGTTTTACCATTTATGTATTCAATAGTTAGGACTGACTTTCCACAATAATTTTCGTAGACAGCTGGAGATGATAGATCGGTCGATCTATTGTTGTCTTCCCTATACTTTAAGATATTTTCCTTTTCATTTTTGAAATCAATCTCTTTTCTTAGGGTCTTTTCAAATTCTTCTAGGACTTCCCCTAAGTCGAAGGATTCGATAAAGTTTAGTTTATTCTGATATTTCCTATACAAATCTTTGATAATCGCAAGATCTTCGCTTACTCTTTTTTCTATGTCCTTTCTTCTGACCTTAACAACGACCTTTTTGACCGAATCATCGGTTCTTATATAGGCAAGATGGGTTTGAGCGATAGAGCCTGTCGCAAGAACCTTTCTATCAAATTCTACAAATATATCCTCAATATCCCTAGCAAATTCTTCTTCGATAGTTTCCTTTATATAGGAGAAATCCTCTTCCTTCACATCGTCCTGGAGCTTTTCTAGTTCATTTATGATATTATCTGAAAATATATCCCTCCTCGTCGATAAAATTTGGCCGAATTTAATAAAGACTGGTCCCAAGTCCTCAAAAAGAGCGACAAGATTTTGGCCAAGGCGAATCTCTCTTTCTTTGTCGGGCCTTCTCTTATCCTTATCCTTAGCAAAAACTATCCTCATATCTTTGATAAGTTCCGGATTCATAAATTTTCTTATTATTTCAAATTTTCTCTTCCTATAAGTCATAAGCTACTCTTTTCTATTTATTAAAAGCTACACTTATAGTTATATTTACCCAAATTAAAGCTTAAATAAAAAAGGCTACAGCATAGCCATAGCCCCATAACTTATATTTTTATAATATTGCTTCTCTTAAATCTTTGAGAGCATCTCTTGCTACATCCATAGCCTTTTGCATGGCATCCTTGCCTGTCATATCGACTCCAGCTTTCTTTAGGACTTCTAGTGGATATTCGCTCTCTCCCGCCTTTAGGTAGTTTAGATAAGCCGCTCTATCCTCATCTGTTCCATGAAGGATCTTTTGACTTAGGGCAACAGCACTCATAAATCCTGTCGCATATTGGAAGACATAGTAGAACATGTAGAAGTGTGGGATTCTAGCCCATTCTGCAGATATAAATTCATCTACTTCTATATCTTCTCCGAAAAGATCTTCGTTTAATTCTTTGTATATTCCGTGAAGTCTTTCTGCCGGAATTGGCTCACCTGCTTCTACCAATTTGTTTACCTTATGCTCGAATTCTGCAAACATAGTTTGTCTAAAGACTGTTGATTTGAATTGGTTTACAAAGTAGTTTAGTAGATAAGCTGTCTCTTCCTCAGACTTGGAATTTTTGAGCATATAGTCTAGGAGAAGAAGCTCGTTGGTAGTTGATGCAATCTCTGCCAAGAATATTGAATAAGAACCGTATTGGTATTCTTGATTGCTCCTTGTGTAGTAGGAATGCATGGAGTGACCTAACTCGTGAATTACTGTAAATACATCATCTATTGTATTTGTGTAATTGAGTAAGATGAATGGTTGAGTATCGTAAGAGCCTGATGAGTAAGCTCCGCCCCTCTTGCCCTTGTTTGGACAAACGTCGAACCAACCTGTTTCAAAGCCCTTCCTTGCTACTTCTACGTATTCTTCGCCGAGTGGCTTGATAGCTTCAAGGACGATTTCTTTAGCTTCGTCAAATTCGATTTTCCTATCATAATCTTTTACAAGTGGCATGTAAATATCGTGGAATCCTAGGTCATCTACTCCGAGAAATTCTTTCCTAAGAGTGGTGTAATCCCTGTGGATATCGACATTATCGTGAACTACTTCTAGTAGGTTGTCGTAGATTTCTTCTGGTAAGTTATTAGCAAACAAGCTCATTTCTCTAGCTGATGAGAAGCCTCTAAGCTTAGCTTCTGTGTTGTGGGCTGAGAAATCTCCATCTAGAGTGCTTGCTAGGGTGTTTGAGAATTGTCTATAGGTCTTATAATATTTCTCATAAACTTCGCGTCTAAAGTCCCTATCCTTATCTTGTTGTAAGTTTACGAAGTTCGCATCAGTAATTTCTATCTCTTCTCCGTCTTTTTCTACGCTTGGAAAAGACATATCAGCATTTGAGAAAATCATGTAGGTCGCACTTGGATTTTGGGCAGTCTTACCAAAGCTTGCTATTATTTGCTCACTTTTTTCATCCAAGGTGTGGTCTTTGTATCTAGCTATATCCTCAAAGTAGTGAGAAAGATGGGCTATTTCAGGATCTTTTAGGTATTCCTTAATCTTTTCTTGATCTGTTGCCAAAAGCTCTGGTCTTACGAAAGATAGGGCTTCAGTTAGAGCAACGTATGTGTTGGTAGCAACTTGATCCATCTCTTGGTATTTGGTAACTCTAGTATCTTCATCGCTTTTTAATGATGCGTAGACATAGGCTTTCTCTAATTTTCTAGAAAACTCTTCATCTAATTTGATAAAGTCTTTGAAATTATCTAGGCTAGATGTGATTTTTCCCTTAAATCCTACTAGCTTATCAGCTAAGTTCTTAACATTTTCTATATCTTCGTAGAAATCTTCGTCTTTTTCATAAATCGAAGTAGTATCCCATTTTAATTTTTGGTCTATATCTTTTCTTTCCATTTTTTCTCCTATTTTATAGTGATGACGTCTTTCCCATCTTCACTCTTTATCTTTTCAATATTTAAAATCTCCTTATCCTTTTTGTCATAAAGAAGATTTCCAATTTCAATCTTATCTCCTCGAATAGTTTCCTTTGCCAAGTCCATATCCAAGTCATAGGCCCTAGAAATATCTTGCAAATACTTATCCTCAGCTTCTATCCTAGCCCTTATGGCTTCCTTAAGGTCCTTCTTAGTAGAAGTCTCACCAGAATCTACCAAATCATCTAGCCTTCTAACTTCAGGTTCGATTTTTTCTGTCGTATTGTAGAAACTAAAAGAATCAAGTAGACTTAGATATTTATTGTACAAGTAATAATTGCTTAGGCTTTCATTTTCAAAAACTGAGACCTGACTTACTAGAAGCATAGGTCCGCTTTCCGAATCAAAGCTTATGACCTTAATCCTACTTACAAGCTCATCTTCTCTTGAAAGAGGTCCGTAAGTATACTCAACTTTTCCCTCATCATCATAGACGAGCTTGAGATTTAAGATATTTGCTTGATCTTTCTCTAGTACAAAGCCAACTTGACTTCCTGCGAAATTTATCTCCTTGATAAATCCTGTAGCCTCATCAAGACTTATATTATCACCGATAACAGCCTTCTTATAATCTTTTTCGAAGTCGATTTTTCTAATAGTCTCCTTGGTAGATGCGTCCTTGTAGCTTACCTCCGGCATCTCTATAGTTTCTTTGGGTCTATCTACTTCGTCAATCTCTTTCTCAAACTCTTCCTTAGACTGAAAGGAACATGCACTTAACAAAAAGGCTAATGTTAATATCCATAACTTCATCTTAGCCCACACCCAAACTATTATTTCCGATTCTTACAAACAAGAATGCTAAGATAAGTAAGGCAGCTATGGAAATAAAAACAGTCGTTCTTGGTAGCTGTCTGTTTACAACTGGGAAAATTCCTGCTAGAAGAACTCCTGCCAAAAATCCTCCCATATGTCCTTGAATTCCAATTCCAGGAGCGAGCAAGGAATAGACTATATTTATAGCTATTATAGAAATAAAGCTTGCCCCAAGTCCTCTTAATATCTCATCATCCTTGTAGTTAATCATAAGACCAATAGCAAGTCCAAACATCCCATAAAGGGAAGTAGATGCTCCTGCAGATACCGTATTGGCTTCACCAAAAGCATAGGTAAAGAGATTACCCATAAGTCCAGCCAAAATATAGATTATTAGAAAGTTAATAGATCCATACAGTCTCTCGAAAAGAGGGCCAATATTATAAAGGAAATACATATTAAACAAAATATGGAAAAATCCAATATGAATAAAGCTAGCCGTAAAGACCCTCCACCATTCGCCTTGATGAAACAAGGGCTTGACCATCGCTCCAAATCTTACGAGATTTTCAATACTCTCGCTTCCTCCTGTCAAAGTCATTATAGCGAAAACTGCTATATTGATTATCATAAGGACAGTCGTCACTTTTGTTTCTCCTAATTTTTTAATATTCATAATAGATAATTGTACCGCTTTCCTAGCTAATTTTCAGGACTTGTGAGGTATTTGTTATTGACCTCGCCTGCAAGCTCTCTAATCTTTTCTAGGAGAGTCTTCCTATCCAGATTGTTATCAATATGGTATTTATAAATATAATCAAAGTAGGTCTTGTCGTAATTGTCTTCGTTACTATCATCGTGAAGGAAGATAATCCTTAGCTTGTCATTATATCTTTTGGCAAGCTTGGCCATATTTATAGAAGAATAGGCATTAAACTGACTTAAGTCTTCGCCTAAGATAAGATAGTCCATATCCTTGATCAAATCTTTAAAATCAATCTTCTCCAAAATATAATCCATAGGCTCCGTGATTTTGGCCTTAAAGTAAGTAAACAAGGCCCAAGCACAACCTCCACCAGAACCTAAAGAAGGAAAATCAACATGACCGATTCCTAAAAGCTCGGCGGTCTTTTCCATGAAGTTCTCACATCCCCTAAAAAGTCTCGCCACATCAAGATCGCTCGCTCCCTTCCTATAGGCTCTGTTTTCTAGGAAAGAATTTTCTCCAAAAAGAGTCATCTCGCTGCTTGTAGCAATCTTGATATCAGCCTTCTTAAATCTCTGATCGATTCCATCTATATCAATCCTACTAACCTTGGCTAAATTTTTGGCTACAGGAGAAAGACTATTATCATCCTCATCATAGAACCTGGCTCCTAAGGCGTAAAGCATGCCCATTCCCATATCGTTGGAAGCACTATCGCCTACTCCTATATAAAAACTTTCCGCCCCATTATCCAAGGCATCTAGGAAAACTTCTCCCAGTCCAAGACTTGATGCATTCATAACATCTAAATCTTCCTTATACAAAAGCGAAAGTCCAGACGACTCGGCCATCTCTATAGTGGCAAAGCCATCATTTAACAAATACCTCGCGGTAATCGCTTCGTTTAAGGGATTATGTACATTGACATAGTGGTAGTCACCCTTAGAAATAAACTTCATCGATTCTATCATTCCTTCTCCTCCATCGAGGAAGGGTATAGGATAGGACTTAGGAGACAACTCCTCCTTAAAAATCCTTCCCATAGTAACAGAATCTTCAAAATTTTTGATTGTGTCTATAGCTATTAATGTTTTCATTTTATCTCCTCATCTTTAAATATATACCCGAATCTTTTTTAAATATTTTTATAATATAACGAAAATAGTCCTGTAAATTAACAAGAGTCTCCAATCGGGCTAAATTTAAAGCAAAAGACTTTACATATCAGATTTTACTTGTTATACTAGATTAGAAAGGTAAACTTTCGCTGTTTAACTCAGAAATCGAGAAGATTTCATAAAGACCATTAGCTTTTTGCTAGTGGTTTTTTTGTTATTATAGTCAACAGCGAAAGGAACAAAATTTACTAAAGAAATTTTGTTAAGGTAGGAAACTTGCCTAAGGCAAATTTCACTAGGTTCTTCTCCTATTTTTTACAAAAATAGGGAAGACCGCAAATATTATTAATATTTGCTAGCTTGACCCTGTTTAACTCATGAGATTTACAGAAATCTCAACATAGAGCATTAGCTTTTTGCTGGTGGTTTTTTTGTTATCTGAATTAAATAGCGAAAGGATAAAAATTTACCCGTTTATCCTTATTTGATTATCTCAAATATCTTCCTACCCATATTTTTCCATGAGTATTTGTCAATTTCTTTTACTATTTCTTCTGTAAATATTTCTTTATCTATCCTTTGAATTTGCTTATCTATAGCTTGGGCTAGTCTTTCTACGTAGGCATCTTTGTCTTCTTCGTAGGCTTGGTCTACGTTTTTCATTCTTGGTAGAGATACGAATTCTATAGCCTTCTTCTCTTTAATTTTAGGGCTTAAGAGTTTATCGAGTCCTTCGATGTAGCTTGTTACTACTAACTTGTGACAAGCAAGGGCCTCGATTGCCACAAGACCCAAGGCTTCAAAGTAGGATGGAAGGACAAATATGTCCTTTTCTCTAAGATGATCTGCCATTGTTTTCTGGTCTTCTGCATCATGAATTATTAGATTTTTGGAGTAATTGGCATTTTCCTTTAAGGTTTTTAGATCTTTTTCACTAGCATTTCCAACTATATATAGTTTTATATTTTCATATTTTTTCTCTAATATATTTATGGTTTTGACAAGCTCAAATACTCCTTTGGACCTAGTAATCTTTCCTGCATACATTATTCTTATGGTATTATCTTTTTTAGGATTTGGATTTTCGTAGAATATATCTTGGTTAAAGCCTCCTCCAATTAGAGTGATATTAGAAACTCCTAATTTTTCTCTTATAGTTTCATCTTCCTGGTCTGTTACAGTCAAGACCTGGTCTAATTCCTTGATATGGCTTAATCTTTTTAGAAATCTCGGATGCTTTTTTATCTGTCTTATATCAGTCCCATGGGAAATGCCCACGACTTTGACATCCGGGAAGGTCCTTCTTACTAGGTCTGTTAGGAAAAATAGGTGGTGACTTATTATCAAATCCGGTTTGAATTCTTTTTTTATTTTTATAAGTTTTTCCTCGAAGGCTTCTAACAATAGGTCTATCTCTCCTTCTGTCATCTGGCTATAAACCGTAGACTCATAAGGCATGACATCGCTCATCCCACATATGTGAAAGGGGAGCTTATCTGTCATATAGAGGACTTCCTCGTAATTTTTTATTGGAAAGTCTAAGTCTATATCTTCTTCTCTCCCGTATAAGGCTAGATTTTCATGGCCCATATCCTCTAAGCTCTTGATTAAGTTCGTAAAGTAGACTCCTGATCCAGTCTTTTGTGGAAGTTGAGTCAAAACATGCAGTATTTTCATTTTATCTCCTCGATTCTATAGGTCACTTTTATTTTTTCTCCTATCTTGTATTTTTTCCCATCATTTAATTTGATCATTTCAAGTTCTTTGTCAGACTTTTGCAAGAGAATTCTTATCCTATCTCCTTCAAATCTTAAATCCTTTATGGTAAATTCCTCTCCCTTATCGGCTTCCCTAATCTTTTCAGGTCTTACGAATCCCCCATCAACCATATTGGCCTTGCCCATAAAGTTTAGGGTAAAGTCGTCTTTGGGTTGATTGTAGATATCCTCGGGGCTTGCTTTTTCTATAAGCCTTCCTCCCTTTAGGATAATTATCTCATCTGCCATGGCAAAGGCTTCATTTCGGTCATGGGTTACAAAGATAGTCGTTATCTTGAATTCCTTCTGAATTCTTTTTATCTCTTCTTGCATTTTATTTCTCAAATTATAGTCAAGAGCAGATAGGGGCTCATCCATTAAGAGGAGCTTGGGTTTTACAACTAAGCTTCTGGCAAGGGCTACTCTCTGCTTTTGTCCGCCGGATAGCTCGCTTTCATATCTTCTCTCAAGCCCCTTAAGACCTACCTTTTCTATTACATCTAGAGCTCTTTCGCACTTCTCTTTTTTGCTTAAGCCCTTAGCCTTAAAATTGAGCCCATACATTACATTTTCTAGAACATTCATATGAGGAAATATTGCATAGGATTGAAAAACTGTCGACACGTCCCTTTCTTCAGGGCTCTTATAACTTATATCTTCCCCATCGATTATGATTTGTCCCTCATGGTCCAAGAATCCCCCAATAGAATGAAGGATAGTAGACTTACCAGAGCCTGAAGGGCCCAAAAGGCACAAGAATTTTCCCTCTTCCAGGCCAAAGGAAATATCTTTTACAGCATAGCTATATCCGTATTTTTTACTTAAGTTTTTTATTTCTAGATACATCTTTCCTCCTTAGTCCCCTTGTTAGAAGCTGGATTAGTAGGTTAAATACCAGGCAAATCAAAAGAATATATAGGGCAATTACTGACCCCTCGTTGTATTTACCACTATTAATAACATCAAACATCACTAGGGTCATGAGCTTTTTGGATGGGTAGACCAAAAATATAATTGATCCTACCGTGGTCATTGTTGTTGTGAAGGCATTGATTAAACTTACCCTTATGCTCTCTCTACTTAGGGGGATAATCCCATCCCTTACTTCATAGAAGGATCCTCCTCCTAGGTCCCTGATAGCCTTTAATATATTCCTGTCGATTGATTTCATTGACGCATTAAATATCCTAGTCGAAAAGGGCAATTGCTTGAACAATACATTGAGGATTACAATAGCGCTCGTCCCAGTTAGGTAGAAGGGCCTTCCCCTAAAGAACAGGAGATAACCCAGACCGAAAAACATGCCAGGAATTATATAGGGTAGGTTGGCAAAATAATCTATTACTTTCATGTATTTGACCCTCTTGATTATCAAGAAATATCCTATAAGCATGCCTAAAAGGCTGCCGCCTAGGGCTGATATTAATGAATAGCCTATAGACCTTAGAGTAATAGAGTTGATGTATCTACCAGTATCCTTGAAGTTATCGAGAGTAAAGACCAAGCTTCCTCTTTTCATTTTCGTAAAGGCAGTAAAGATTATAGATATATAGAGAATACTTAAGACAAGAATCAAGAAGATTGATACAAGAGCTATTATGTAATACAAAATAGTCTTTTTGTATAGCTTAAGCCCCCTACCTTCATTGCTTAGGCCAAGTTTAGTATTAGTTTCCTTATTTCTAGCAAAGATAAAATAAACTATCAGGGTCAAAAAGAGAATTATTATATTCATTGAAGCTGCGATGGAGAGATTACCATTAGCTATCACCTCAAAGTAGGCCTCTAATGCGAGTACTGAAAACTTGCCCCCTATAATATTGGGAGTGGCAAAGTCTGCTATAGACTTAAAGAAACTTAGCATAAAGACAGTGTAGGTCCCATTTTTCATAGAAGGAAGGAGGATATCTTTTATTATATTATTAGTCCCAGCTCCAAGACTTCTCGCAGAATCAATTATCCTCTGGTCAATTTTTTCCAAAAATCCCACGAGAAGGAGGGTGTTTAGGGAAAGAAAGGATACTGTCTGCATGGTCATAATCCCCCGCATATTGTAAGGATTGATGGATAAGCCTAAGAGGTCATGGCTGATAAAGCCACGTCTTCCAAATAAATTTATGTAAGAAAGGCTAGTTACAAAGGGTGGGGAGATTAGGGTTATAGATAAAATAGTAGTTATAATCGTCCTTATCTTCTTATCTGATAAATAAAAGTAAAGACTCACAAAGACAGAGCTTAGTACAGAAATGATGCTAGTTCCTAAGGAAAGTTTAAGGGAATTTCCAATTAATTTCTTCATCCCCAAAACTTTTATGAAATTGTCAAGACTAAAGCCAGACTCGAGAAAAAATGCCTCTTTAAATACATAGACAAAGGGCATTAGGATAAAGATTATTACACTTAAACTTAAGACTATCGGCACTATTAGGGATTTTATTTTTTTAATCAAGTCATATTCCTCTTATAAAAAGAGCTCTTACAAGCAAACTCATATAAGTCTATTTTGTAAAAGCTCCTCACTTATTATTCTTCGCTAGCCTTATCCTTGGCTATTTCTTTGAATTTATTTAATATTTCGTCTCTCTTTGTACCAAATGTTGATAGGTCCTCGTCGACTAGCTTATCCTTAGGAAGTCCTAGGTCAAAGCCCTCTGCTCCTTCGACGATTAGTTGGTTAGTATCCTTGCCGTCGATTTCTGCGATCATCTTTTGTGCTTCTTTTGTCAACATAAAGTCCTCAAAAGCCTTGGCTACATCGGCATTTTCACTATCCTTAAATACCGCAACTCCTTCTGGCACCCAGCTTACTCCATCTTCTGGATAAACTACAGAAAGTCCATTATCCTCAGCTGCATCGAAGGCCTTTTTGTCTACAGGAATGATCCCAATAGCAAATTCTCCTTGGGCAGTCTTTTCTTGTGGGTCTTTTCCTCTTTTTGAATAGAAATCTATATTTTCGTTGATTTTTTCAAATAGATCCCATCCTTCTTCTTCTCCATATAAGTCGAGAAGTCCCTTAAGGGCTGCGTAGTTTGTCCCAGAGATTGCAGGGTTGGACATGATTATCTCTCCCTTATACTCTTCCTTAGCGAGGTCCTTCCATGTTTTTGGAGCCTCAAGTCCCTTTTCTTCAAGGATTTTATTATTTACAATAAATCCTACTACTGTAAGTCCCTTAGATGTGTAGTAACCTTCTTCATCTCTAAATATTTCTGGAACCTTATCTGTCATTTCTGATTTGTAGGAATCAAGGAGGCCATCTTCCTTAGCTGCCATAAAGGCATCGAGACCGCCGCCAAACCATAAGTCTGCCATTGGCTTGCCTTCAGCCTTTGTTCTAGTAATAACTTCACCGGAAGACATTGATAAGAATTCTACCTTAGCTCCTGTTAGTTCACTAAATTTATCGAACAAAGGAACGTAAGAATCACTTGTAGCTACTACATTTAAGCTTCTTCCCTCAAAGTCAGGAAGGTCTACTTCAGCTTCTTCTGCTTCCTCTTTCTTATCTGCACTTTCCTTATCGTCCTTCTTTTCTTCGATCTTAGTCTCAGTCTTTTGGTCTTCGTTTACTTCTTCTGTCTTGTTATCGGCATTCCCACACGCACTTAGGGAAAAGATCATAATCATTGCTATTAACAATCTCGTAATTTTCTTCATTTCCTCTCCTTTATATGTGATATATTACTATTATAGCATATACGATGTATTTATGAAAGCGATTCGCAAAGTAAAAGCTTTTGCTAATTTTTAATTAATTAGTAAAGTGATTAAGTCATTATTAGATATATTTATTTAGACAATACAAGAGGAGGAGTTAATTTGTTAAAGAATAAAAAATTTGCGATTATCTTTTCGATTTTCGCTATGTTTTTGTGGGGCTCAGCCATCCCTACCATAAAGACAACCTACCTAGAGCTTGGAATCGGGGCAAGTGACACAGGCCAAAAGATTCTCGTAGCTGGGATCAGGTTTTTCATGGCTGGTATCATTACCCTAATTTATTTTCTTATTTTCGATAAGAATTATAAGGATTTTAAGAAACTCGATTGGAAGTTTGTCATAATTTTAGGTTTGATTCAGACTAGTATCCAGTATCTTTTCTACTATATAGGTCTGTCAAACACTTTTGGGGTCAAATCTTCCATCATCCAAGCAGCAAATTCATTTATAGTAGTGATATTTTCCGCCCTACTTTTGCCGGAAGATAAGATTAATTCGAAGATGATTCTGGCTCTCGTCATAGGAACTATTGGAATTATTATCACAAATACTGGAAAACCAATCGGTGGAGAGGCTATGAAGCTTACCGGAGAAGGATTTATCATAGTTTCTACCTCAGTAAACGCCTTGTGTACAGTTCTTGTAAGAAAGTACGGCAAGGGCATGAATGGCTATCTTCTTACAGGCCTTCAGTTTTTTGTAGGTTCTATTCTCTTAATTATTGTAGGAAGGACTCTTAGTGGAGGATGGATTTCCTTTACAGCAAAAGCGGCTATCCTCTTAGTTTATGCAGCCTTCATTTCGGCAACTGCCTTTACTATTTGGACCCTAGTCCTTCAAAAATATTCCGCAAACGAATTTGGGATATATAAGCTCTTTATTCCTCTTTTCGGATCTGTCCTATCAGTTATAGTTCTAGGAGAAGTCTTTACCCTAAGACTTGCCTTGGGCATGGTCCTTGTTCTATCTGCTTCTTTGATTTTAAATATGAATAAGAAGAGAAATTAAAAAACTCTTACTAAGTCGCAAAAGAAAAAGGTGATGAGCAGGATTATTTTCTGCTACATCACCAATTTTTTTATCTCAATTCCATTATTTCTTCTATCTCAGAAGGATTTATTCCAACCATAGCCTCTCCTAAGTTTTTGCTTACCTCAAGGAGAACTTTTGGATCGTTGTATCCTGCCACGGCCTTTACTATAGCCTTGGCTCTCTTTTCTGGATCGCCTGATTTAAATATACCAGATCCAACAAATACTCCCTCAGCTCCCAATTGTCTCATAAGGGCAGCGTCTGCTGGAGTTGCTACTCCACCTGCAGAGAAGTTTAGGACTGGAAGTCTCTTATTATCTCTTACATATTTTAATAGATCATAGTCAACTTGGAGATCTTTGGCCTTTGTGTAAAGAGCATCATCAGTAAGGCCTGCCACTTCTGCTATTTGTGAGTTGATCTTTCTTAAGTGTCTTACAGCTTGAACCACATCACCAGTTCCTGCTTCTCCCTTAGTTCTAATCATTGATGCGCCTTCTTTGATTCTTCTAAGAGCTTCTGATAAATCTCTTGCTCCACAAACAAAAGGTGTCTCAAATTTCGCCTTATCGACATGGTTTTCATCATCGGCAGGAGATAGGACTTCTGATTCATCTATGTAATCAATGCCAAGAGCTTCTAGGATTTGTGCTTCTACGAAATGACCAATCCTAACCTTTGCCATGACTGGGATAGAAACTGCATCCATGATTTTTCCTATCATTTCAGGATCGCTCATTCTGGAAACTCCACCAGCAGCTCTTATATCTGCAGGGACTCTTTCAAGGGCCATTACTGCAACAGCACCAGCATCTTCTGCTATCTTAGCTTGCTCGACGTTAATAACGTCCATGATAACCCCGCCCTTTAGCTTTTCGTTTATCTCAATAATTTTTTTATCCATTTTTCTTCCTTTCATAAAACATTTCCACCTATATTATACAATAAATGTAAGATTATGTTAATTTTCTGTCCATTTTAATATAAGAAAATCACTAACTTGTAAAGCATAGTAGTTCTATAATTATTTTACTTTAATCTATTGACTCTATACAATAAAGTTTGTAGATTACTACTCTAACTTGTAATATACCATTAATATTAGTATAATATGAGTGACTAAAAAGAATAGAGTTCATCATTTTGGACACATTAAAAGACTGGAGTTGCCGCTCCAGTCTTTTTTTTTGGCTAGTTACTATTCATCTTCATTACTATCTAACCATTTACAAATATAGTGACTAATTACATTTGCCATGATAGCAACAATTAAAGAATAGAGTAGACCCTGACATGGATCTATCATTTCGGACACCCCCTTCCTGTTACCAGTCTAGGGATAGTAACTCATATATTATACTATAAATTGGATATTTATAGTGGTTTTTTATATGTTATATGTCTCGAAAAATATTAAATGTACAAAATATATATTCAAAGTATCAAAAACTAAATAACGAACTTACTTAATCAGTCAAAATCTATTTGGTCCTATGGTTTTTCTAAAAATTTAAGGATTTAGTTTGACTTTTAAATTAGAATGATTATAATTATATTAAGAGGAGTGATAATGATTATTATAATTATTTTAATCTTTTGAACTCTAAATATAAACTAAGGAGAATATATATGGCTTTTATAGGAAGAAAATTACCAGAGTTTAGTTTAGATGCTTACGATCCATCTAAGGAAGAATTTGTTACCGTTACTGATAAGGACCTCCTAGATAAGTGGACTGTCCTAATTTTTTATCCAGCAGATTTTACTTTTGTATGTCCGACAGAACTTGAAGATATGCAAGAATCATATAAAGAATTAAAGGAACTTGGGGCTGAAGTATACTCAGTATCTGTAGATACCCACTTCGTTCACAAGGCTTGGCATGACAATAGTGAGGCTATTAGTAAGATCGAATACGCAATGATTGGTGATTCAAACAAAGACCTTACTAGAGAACTCGACCTACTTGACGATTCAGGCAAGGCTTTAAGAGCAACTCTTGTTGTTGATCCTGAAAATGTAATCCAAACTATCGAAATCAATGCAGACGGAATTGGTAGAAAGGCAAATATAAATATCAACAAGATTAAGGCAGCTAAGTATGTTGCTTCTCACCCAGGCGAAGCTTGCCCTGCTAAGTGGGAGAGCGAAGAGGATGATACCCTTACTCCAGGACTTGACCTTGTAGGAAAAATCTAATATGTTAGATCAAAATTTAAAGAACCAGCTAGCCCAATATCTTGACTTATTAAAAACAGAAGTCGTTATTGGGCTTTCTGTTGATGATGATGAAAATTCCAAGAAGCTTAAAGGCTTTATTGATGACGTAGCAAGCCTATCCGATAAAATTAAAGTTGAGGAAAAAAAGCTTAAATATACTCCTTCTTTCGAGCTAAAAGGAGACTTCGACCATGGAGAGATTGTCTTTGCAGGCCTTCCTCTAGGCCATGAGTTCGCCTCCTTTGCCCTCGCCCTCCTTCAAGTGGGAGGAGTTAGCCCTAAACTTGATGATAAAAGTAAGGCTAGGATAGAAGCTCTTGATGGCAAGATGGATTTTGAAACTATAGTTTCTCTTTCCTGCCACAATTGCCCAGATGTAGTTCAAGCCTTCAATATAATGGCGATTCTAAATCCAAATATTAACCACACCATGATTGAGGGCGGTATGTTTAAAGACTTGGCAGAAAGCCGTGATGTCCTCGCCGTTCCTGCTATCTTTAAGGATGGAGACTTCTTTGAAGGCGGCAAGCAATCAATGGAGAAGATCCTAGATCTTTTAGGCAGTGCCAAAGATACAAGTCACTTTGAAAACAAGGATCTCTTCGATGTTCTCATAGTTGGTGGAGGCCCTGCCGCTGCAACTTCTGCAATTTATGCAGCAAGAAAGGGACTTAGGACAGGGCTTATAGCTAGTGAATTTGGTGGCCAAGTTAACGAAACTCTCGCCATAGAAAATATTCCTGGCTTTAAATATACAGAAGGCCCTGACTTCATGAATCAGATGAAAGATCAAGTCCAAGCCCTTGGTGTGGATATCATGACAGGAGCTTTGGCAAAAGATATAAAGAGGAATGACGAAGAAAAAATTATCGAAATAAGCCTAGATAATGATATTTCCCTACAAGCAAAAACAGCTATCCTTGCGACAGGAGCTAGGTGGAGGCTTATAGGAATTCCTGGAGAAACAGAATTTAGAAACAAGGGAGTTGCCTACTGCACCCACTGTGATGGTCCCCTCTTTAAGGATAAGCCAGTAGCAGTAATTGGAGGCGGCAATTCCGGTGTGGAAGCTGCAATTGATCTTGCTAATCTTGCCAAAAAGGTTACAGTAATCGAATTTCTCCCAGAGCTTAAGGCAGACAAAATCCTCCAAGATAAGCTAAGAAGCCTAGAAAATGTAGAAATAATAACCAACGCCCAAACGACTGGCCTTTATGGAGATGGCAAGGTCCAGAGCCTAAAATTCACTGATAGAGCTTCTGGCGAAGAAAAGGAAATAGCCATCGACGGCTGCTTCATCCAAGTAGGCCTTGTTCCTAATACAGAATGGCTTAATGAAAGTGAAGTTCAGTTAAATAATCACGGTGAAATAATAACGGACAAGAATGGCGCAAGCAATGTCGAAGGTATTTTTGCAGCAGGAGATGCTACAGAGACTGCATTCAAACAAATTGTAATAGCTGCAGGCTCTGGTGCAACAGCAGCCCTCGGAGCCTTCAACTACTTGATGGTAAACTAAATCACTCCCGGAATAGACCCACTCACTTCTTATAAGCTAGTGGGTTTATTTTATTTTACAAAATAATTTACGGCCGGAAGCTTCCTAATATTTTTATTCAAAGCCCAGTAGATAGCAACCAAAAGAATTATGGCACTTCCTATAAGAATCGCTTTTGAACTTGATAAATACTCTCCTAAAAATCCTCCGACCAAGGCTCCGACTGGTGCCATAAAGGTAGAAATACCTACCATAGCCCCCATAGCTGAACCGATCTTCTCGCTTGGAGCAAGCATCTGGACCATGGTTTGAGCATAGACATTAACTATTCCTACTACAAACCAACCGAGAGCATATAAGGTAACTGCAATCTTAATATTTGCAGCAAAGTAAGAAAGAGATATCCAGGCTAAGGAAACTATGAGAATTCCATAAACATAAAGCTTTCCTAAAGATACTTCCTTTAGCTTTGGAAGACCTGCAAACAAAGAACCAAGGAGGACTCCTGCTCCCATTCCTGCAAGCATCAGGCTATAAAAGATTTCATCTCTAGCAAATGCAGGTAAGACTGCACTTATAGATGTGGCAGAAAAATTTATAAAAACAACTCCAAGGACTAGGGCAAAAATCCTAGAATCCTTAAATAAATCTAGACCTTCTTTAAGACTCTTGAAGTGATTTTTAATAGCAGAATCCCCTCCTTGATTTTCTCTTTCATTATAATGACTAAGCTTTTTGGATAAGAGACAGAACAAAAGGCCAGTCAAGACAAAACTTACGCTATCAACATAAAAAGCAGTCATAAAGCCAAAGATTGCTATAATAAAACCTGCTAGGGTATCAAAGATGGCATTTGATCCTTGGTAGGCCATAGTCATCAAGGAATTTCCTGTTACAAGCTCTTCTTCTGAAAGGATCTTAGGCAATAGAGAAATCTGTCCAGGATAAACTAGCTGGTTAAGCAAGGAAATTATTGGCATTATTATCATAATATGATAGACATTTAGTCTTTCCCAATAATACAAAGCAGGAATTATTAATATTAATATAGCTTGTAGAAATTGGGTAAGAATCAAAAACTTCTTCATATTTATCTTATCCAAGATTGGACTTAGAAGTAATTGAACAAGAGCTGTTGATGAGGTTAGAAAAAGGGTAATACCTGAATAGACAGTTGACCCACTCATCTGGTAGACCAAGAGGGTTGAAGCTATAGCATAAAGGCTATCGCCAAAATTTGTAATAAGTCGTCCTAGAAGCAGGACATAGAAATCTTTGTTTTTAATCATTTTTAACATTCTCCTTATATTTAACGTTTAGTTTTTATTGATATTTGTATATTTTTTTACCAGTAAGATTCTACTTACTGGCTTAAGATATTTATAGAATTGTACTTACTTGACTGATATATCTTCCTTTGTTTTTTAATAATTCAGTAAATAAATCTTATGATTGAATTTATATATATCTGAATTATTCATCACAAGCATTATAATTTTTAACGTTTAGTTTTTATTGACGGTTATGTGTTTTTTTACCAGTAAGCCTCTACTTACTGGTTTTAAGATAATTTATAGATTTGTACTTGGAAGCTTTCACTATCTCCATCATCCTCCCCGTATTTTTCTATTAATTCATTTAAATCTTTTTCGAAAGACTCGTAAGATTTCTTAGGGATTTTGAAGGTGAATTGCTTTTCTTCCAAATTATTATTAAATATTTCGCTATTCGGTATAAAGGCCTTGGCTACTGGTAGGAAATATTTTTGGGTAATCCCATTTATTAGCTCTGTATCTACTACCTCGACAATTCCATTTTGTTCTAGTATTTTAAGGTGGTAGTGGATCTTGGACCTGCTAACTCCTAGGGCATCCGACAAGTCCTGGGCGGTCTTAGGCGTGGCTCCTAAAGTCATAATAATTTTAAGCCTTATGGGATCACTTACTATATTTACCTCTTCTAAAGTATCTAATATATGAACTTCTTTCATAGGACCCTCCCTTCTTCTCTTTGTTATTTATAATATAGCACTGATTTACCCATCTGTCAAATTTTACTTAACGTTAAATTATTTCATTTACAAACCACTAGCTTGCATTACTAGTGGTCTTATATTATTCTCCTAATTTTTCCTTATAGGCTTTGACTAGGTCGTCTTCTGTGATGTCCTTTGCCCTTAAGTCAAGGACAATTTCTCCCTTGTTTAGCATGATTATCCTATCAGAGTATTTGACAACGTCTCTTAGGTTGTGAGAGATTAGGAGGGTTGTCATATTTTCCTTATCGATAAGGCTTCTTGTCATGTCCATTATGTTTCGACTGGTCTTTGGGTCAAGGGCTGCTGTATGCTCGTCTAATAATAAGAGGTCCGGCTTTTTGGCTGTCGCCATAAGAAGGGCTAGGGACTGCCTTTGTCCTCCAGATAGTAGGCACGTCTTGGTGTGGAGTTTGTTTTCAAGGCCTAGCTTTAATTTCTTAAGTCTTCTTACTATTTCTTCTGTATCCGAGCTTTTCTTAAGAGATCTTAGGCCGAATTTCTCTCCCTTTTTTAGGGCTAGGGCCATGTTTTCGTAGATATCTAGGTTGGTCGCCACCCCGTCTTTGGGATCTTGGTTTACCTTGCCCATGTATTTAGCTCTTTTTTCCTCGCTAAGTTTGCTGATCTCTACCCCATTTACTAGAATCTGTCCCGAATCTAGATGAAGGCTTCCGCTTATTAGATTCATCAGGGTAGACTTACCGCAGCCATTAGGTCCTATGATGGTTGTAGCAAGGCCTTCTTCGATCTTTAGGGAGACGTCCTTAAATATTGTATTTTCTTCGCTTGTGCCTATGTTGAAAGTTTTGGAAATATTTTTAATTTCAAGCATTTTTAACCATCCTTTTGTATTTTCTATCAGCTAGGTAATTGTTGTAGGAAATAAAGGCTATGACAATTAAAGCTGTGACAAGCTTTAGGTCGTTTGGGTTAAGTCCCAGATAAATTGCAAGGCCTGATATAATCCTATAGACAATTGCTCCAAGTATTGCCCTTGATGTATCTCTAAGCTTATCTCTAGATTTCATCAAGGTATCTCCTATAATGATTGAGGCAAGACCTGTCACTATCATGGCTGTTCCCATCTGTATATCGGCAAAGCCTTGGTAGTTGGCCATAAGGCCTCCACTTAGACCTATGAGGGCATTTGATAGAATGAGCCCCACCATGATAAAGCTATCAGGATTTTTTCCTAATTGTTTGACAAGTTTTCTGTTATTGCCAGTAATCTTAAGTAGGTAGCCTGTCTCACTTCTTAGGTAATAGTCGATAGCAAGTTTGATTACTAGGGTTAGGACAAGTAGGATTGGCCATTTGGGAAGGCCCCCAAAGATGTTTGGATTTCCTGCTATAGGTATATTACTTGCTCCTCCTATCCTTAAGTTTATGGAATAAAGGATAGTTAGGGTTAGGATTCCTGAAAGAAGTGGGTCTACCTTAATCTTTTTGTAGAAAAAGTAGGTCAAACATCCTCCAAGTCCCCCGCATATTATAGCTCCCAAGATTCCAAGATAAGGACCCAGGCCCTTCTGGATTAGAACTGCTGCAACAAAAGCTCCCAAAGGATAGGTTCCTTCGAGCGAGAGGTCATAATATTTTAAGAATTTGTAGCTAAGCATGTAGCCCATGGCAAGGATTGCAAACATTAGTCCTATTTCTATACTTGCTCCTAGTGATGATAGTAAGCCGGTCATTTCTTCTCCTTAGTCTATTTTTTCTGCATTCTTTAGTAAATCTTTATCTAAGTCTACTCCCAAAGCCTCAGCAGTCTTGGTGTTTACAAGAACTTTAAGATTTTCTGCCTTCTCGTAAGGAATATCCTTGGCACTTTTCCCATTTTTAAGGATCTCTGCTGCCATAGCTCCTGCCTGACTTCCAAGTTCTCTGTAGTTTACTCCCTCACTCATCAAGGCCCCGTTTTCAACGCTTCCTTCGTCATAAGCGATTGATGGGATGTTTTCCTTGGCTAGGGCCTCGCTTATAACTGGCATAGCATTTACAACGACATTGTCTGTTACAGTTATCATAGCGTCAATTTTGCCCTTAAGGCTTGCTATAGCTTGAGGAATGTCGTTTATGGATGAAACTCCTTGTTTTTCAAGCTTTAAGCCTCTTTCTTCTAGGGCCTTTTCCAAGGCTTCGATTTGCACTTGGGAATTTTGCTCGTTGGTATTATACATTGTGCCAAATACCTTGGTCTCTGGATATAGGCTTAGGAAGTCATCTATAAGCTTTCCTGCTTCTACATAATCAGATACTCCTGTGATATTTTCTCCGCTAAGTCCTGCTCCTTCTGGGTCTGTTACTGCTGCGAATAAAACAGGCTTATCCTTTATGGTATTGGCCACTCCTTGGGCTGCTGGTGTGCCTATTGTATAGATTAGGTCAACATCTTTATTCTTAAGGTCTGTCGCAAATTGTGGGATTAGGGCAAGGTCTCCATTTGCCCTGTGGTCTATTAACTCATAGGAAATATTTTCGCTATCGAGCTTTTCTATAAAGCCTTCTCTTGCCGCATCCAAGGAAGGGTGATCTGCAATTTGTACAATTCCTATCTTTGCCTTATCACTGGATCCTTCTCCAGTGCTTTTTTCTGTTTCATTAGCCTTGTTTCCACAAGATCCTAGTAGGGTCATAGCCAACATTAGTCCTAAAATTTTCTTAATTTTCATTATATCCTCCATAATCTCCGATAGACTTTTATCTAACAAAAACCTGCTAACAAAAGTCAAGGAGAAAAGTAAAATTAATTTTGCTTTTCTCCTTTTTAATTAGAGTTTAAATTTAAGCACAACAAACAAACCG
>QWCQ01000687.1_pt1 | contig 38758 bp, 33 predicted proteins | sample 1972701 | NCBI WGS metagenome assembly QWCQ01 (sample SAMN09866704, study PRJNA288562) | Human gut metagenome isolate pre4_stool, whole genome shotgun sequencing... | reverse complement strand
ACGATGAACACCCTTGCTCTTGGCTATGTAATTCCCGCTATTAGGGCTTACTCGGGACTTCCACCCATTAGATAATGCTCATGCCGAGCGTACAAAAAAATACGCTGCAACTCTCAACGAGCTGCAGCGTATAGTATGTTTAACTAAAAATCTTTTCTCAGTAAATGAAAACCTCACGGCCTTCATTGTTACCTGTTAAACAATCTGTTTAATTTACCTTAAACCTAATAACTAAAAACCTAAATCTATTACTACTAACCTAAACAATCTATTAACCTTTTTGGTACTGCAAAGGTAGACAGATTTACCACTCGTTCCAAATAAGTGAGCCAATTTAGTGCTCAAAATGCCTCTTTCTTGACCTATATCAATATTTTGTGTCCGCACACAATGCGCAAATAAGGCCATTATTGCCCTTTCTTTGCAACCAAACAGGTATCACTTTTGCCACGCACATACGATGAAAATGGGCAGAATGGCGCAAGTTCAAGGATGAAATGGACGAAAAATAGGCGAAACACTTGTTGATGTTTCCGATTTAGCGTACCTTTACATCAGAATCAAAACGACCTATATGCGCGTTCTTATTGTGAATACCAGCGAGAAAACGGGTGGTGCCGCAGTGGCTTCCAACCGATTGATGCAGGCCTTGAACCAGTCGGGTGTCAAAGCCAAGATGTTGGTCAAGGATAAAGAAACCGACCATCTCACCGTTACGCAGTTGCCCCATCAAACACTGAAAAGATTGCATTTTCTCTGGGAACGCTGGTGTATTTTTTGCCATTTACATTTCTGTAAGCGTCATTTATTCCATGTTGACATGGCCAATGTGGGCTCTGATATCACGTCGTTGCCCGAGTTCCAAGAGGCTGATATCATTCATTTGGAGTGGATCAACCAAGGCATGTTGTCGTTGCGCAACATTCAAAAGATTCTTGAGAGTGGCAAACCGGTGGTGTGGACTATGCATGACATGTGGCCGGCAACGGGTATTTGTCACCTTACCCTGACGTGCCAGAACTTTAAAACGCAGTGTGGCCACTGCATGTACCTACCCCATCATGGTTCACAAAACGACCTCTCGCACAGGGTGTGGAAACAAAAACAAAAGGTATATGCATCGGGCAACATCCGATTTGTGGCATGTAGCAACTGGCTTGCCACACAGGCAAAGGCAAGTGGACTATTGCAAAACCATGCGGTGACAACCATTCCGAACCCCATCGACACTCACCTCTTTGCGCCTAACGATAAGGTAGCGGCTGCCAGGCGGTTGGGATTGCCCAGCGATAAACAGCTTGTTTTGTTCGCGTCGCAGCGCATCACGAACGAAAATAAGGGCATTCAATATCTCATCGAGGCCTGTAAACAACTTGTAGCTGCTCACCCTGAAATGAAAAACAAAGTAGGATTGGTGATGTTGGGCGGTCATGCGGAAGAGTTGGAAGGTGCGTTTAGCTTGCCAACTTATTCGCTCGGCTATGTCAACGACACGAAGAAAATCGTGGACGTGTACAATGCTGTGGACGTGTTTGTGCTGCCTTCGCTCTCAGAAAATCTTCCCAATACCATCATGGAGGCCATGTCGTGTGGCGTACCCTGTGTTGGATTTGACGTGGGGGGCATACCCGAGATGATTGATCATTTGCAAAACGGCTATGTAGCTCGCTATAAAGATGCCGCTTCGTTGGCCGAAGGCATCGCGTGGATACTAGACAAAGGTACCAATGGTGCCGAACTGAGTAGGCGGTGCATCCACAAAGTGCAAACCGCTTATGCGCAACAGCATGTGGCAAAACGCTATTTGGAGGTTTATCAAGAGGCGATGGAGGAAGGAAGAAGGTAATGGACTGGAGTTATCAGGAGTTAGTTGGAGTTACTGGTAGTTATCGGACATGAGTCTTTCTCGATAAGAAAACTATCGTCTGTTAACTCCCGTTCACTCCCTCGTAACACCCGTTTACTACCAAAATAAATAGAGATTGGAGTTATCAGGAGTTATTTGGAGTTAATGGTAGTTATCGGACATTAGACTTTCTACACGGAAAAACTATTGTCTGTTAACTCCCGATTACTCCCTCTTAACTCCCATTAACTCCCTAAACAAAAAGAGACATGATAAAATTCAGCGTCATCACATGCACCTATCAGGCAGAAAACGAATTGCAACGAACGCTTGACAGTGTGCTGATGCAAAAATACAAAAACGTAGAACACTTGATTGTTGACGGTGCTTCTACAGATGAAACAGTGCGTATAGCAAAGCGTTACGCCGCACTTTCTGCCGAGATGGAAACCGGACACGAGGTGGTGGTGGCTTCAGAACCTGACCATGGATTGTACGACGCCATGAACAAAGGCATACAGAGGGCTACGGGCGACTATGTGCTGTTTCTCAATGCCGGCGACAGCTTTCCGGCAAACGACACGCTGGAGCTTGTGGCTGGTAGCGTGGGCGCATACGATGTCTTGCCAGCCGTGCTGTATGGTGATACCCATATCGTTGATGACAAGGGCGAATTCGTGCGTCGTCGACGCCTGACTCCACCGCGCCATCTCACCTGGCGTTCGTTCTTACACGGCATGCTGGTGTGCCATCAGGCTTTTTATGCACGCACCGACATTGCCAAGGTTACGCCTTACCTGACGAAGTATCGCTATTCTGCCGATGTTGATTGGTGCATACGAATCATGAAAGAGGCGGCTCGTAGGCACTTGCCCTTGCGCAATGTGCAAACTGTGGTGGCGAATTATCTGGATGGCGGCATGACCAATCAAAACCACCAAGCATCGCTCAAAGAGCGTTTTCACGTCATGGCGTCGCATTATGGCTACCTGCCTACCCTCGTGATGCACGGCTGGTTTGTGATAAGAAGTGTTTTCAAACGGTGAATTTGAGGTGAAGTTGCAGGGTGATAGCTGGACAATTGACAGCTCAATAGTAGTTTCATCGCCATGCTGACCTGACTACATAAGAACTCGTTTTGTTGATTTATTTCAAAATTTTGAAGTTTTGAAATAGAAAAAATTATTCCGAATAATGGCGTTGTTTGATAGTCTGTCAAGCTAAAAAACAGACTTAAGGACATCAAATGACGCTATTTAACGCGTAATTTGTATGTGTTTGCCATGCTATTAACATGCTGTTGGAGCGCAAAAGCATGCATATTGAGGTTCAATAAGCATGCTTTTGGAGGGAAACCAGTAACAAATTTGACGGATAAAGCGAGGTAAAATGTATAACACATTATACCTCAACTAATTATAAAAATCGCTCATATTTTGCGTATTTGCCATCAACGTTACGGTTGGTTGCAAATAAGCTCGTATTTCGAGGGCATGTAAAATTATTTCTTAGTATCTCTATCAGATTTTCCATAACAGCAGTTGGTGGGGTGTGATTTATCACGTTCCGCCGCTATTTACAGAAGCAGGAAATGAAAATGGGAAATGGAAAAATGGGAATTACATCCCCAAAATTTCTCATTTCCCATAATTATGGATGCCCTCTATAAGTTAGATGGCTGTTAAATTACCTGCAAAAACTATTCTGGAACCCACACTGAGACATTCCCAGCCGGACAGGTAAAGTTGCCCCAACCATTCTCATCAATCTGAATCTTGTGGTCGAATCTGCCCAACAAATCGTAGAATTTCTGCCCGGCATAAGCCTTTCCTACTTCCATGGGTTTCTCGTATTGGTCTTTGTTGCTCATCACCACGGCACATCCCCGGTTATATCCATCGCCCTCGCGTGTCCAACCAAGGCAGTTGGCGTCTTCAAAATAATCGCGCTGGGTGCCATAAGCATTTTCTTTTCGGGCTTTCAACAAGCCGTCAATGCCATCAACCTTATCCAGGAAAATCTCATAATCGTTGCCATCCTGTCCCTTATCCGTATAATGTGCGCCAAACAAATCGGGATAGAACACGCAAGGATAACCGTCTTGTCGCAATAAAATGAGGGCATAAGCCAAAGGCTTGAACCACGCTTCAACCGGTGCTTCCAACGCCTGTAGAGGTTGGGTGTCGTGATTGTCGACCACAGTCACTGCCTTATCAGGGCGGGCTGACAACAGGGTTTCATCAAAGATGCGGCGCAAGTCGTAATCACCACCACTGTTAGAGGCAATATGGAAGTTTTGCTGTAGCGATGCATCGAACAGGCTCATGCATCCATCCGTAGCCTTCAGATAATCGAGCATTAACGGAAGCAGACCTGGTGTCCAGTATTCACCCACGGCAAAAATGTCCTTTCCGGTATTCGAGCGCAGTAAATTCAGCCATTCTTTATAGAATTCAGGCGATTGATGCTTCACGGCATCCAGTCGCACACCATCGAAAAACACTTGGTCGTGATACCATTTTGCCCAGTCGTTCAGTTCCTTACGCACATAGGGGTTTCGGTGCTCAATGTCGTTGTACATCAAATAGTCGTAATTGCCTTTCTCTGAACCAACAACAGTTTCCCACCCATCGCCATGGTCGTTGATGATTTGGAAGATGCCTTTGTCCTGCCCTACCGCATAATCTACGCCGGAGAAGCAAGTGAAATCCCACTTAAATTTAGAATATTTGTCGCCACGACCCGGGAAAGTAAACTTGGTATAGCTTTCAATTTCGAAAGGAGCTGATATGTTTTTTTGGCGGTTGTTAGGATCTACTTTCACCACATGAAAGTGTTCGGTCTCATCACCACCAGCCTTGTGATTGAGCACCACATCGACCATCACCGAAACATCCTTGCTCTGTAGAGTCTTGCAAGCATCGATGTATTCTTCCTTGGTACCGTAGATCGGAAATCTCTTTCATGTGTTTGTAAAACACGCCGTTTCCTTCTGTGTACCAGTGGAAACCTTGCAAAATAGTTTGATTCATACCTTTATCTCTTTTATGAAAACGTTTATTTAAAATGACGTGTTGGTTGGAAAAAGCCGTTACTTGAACTGGTGCGAATTTGATTTGACTTGTTGCAACTGAAGGGTTTGTAAACCCTTTCTTTCACTCGAATGGGTTGTTTGGTTGGCATTTTATTTAAAAAGATGCACAAAAGAACCCCTTCATGTGGATTGAAAAGCCGTCATAATGTCGTCGTCTTGTGGATTGTACCATACAAAGGTATACATAATACAGGAATGTTCTCGTACAAATTATATTAATTTAACCCGATTGGTTCACTATTTTTTCGATGAATCTGTTAAGCAATAGAGGGCATTGTTTCCTGCGTTGAAATAAAAAAAAACAGCTCCTCCGTACCAGAAAGAACTGTTATTGTGATGTTTTCTTGTGCTTTTATATCGGCCAGATGATATGGCCTTTTTTGCTCAAGTGAACGTTAATCTGTTGTTTATCCGTATCGTATTCCGATGTTAAGAATATCTCAAGATGCTCCCTGGCTTAAGCTTCGCAGATTTACTGATATGGCTTAGTCGGCAAATCTGCTCAACCGTTACACCGCGTTTGCGAGCAATCGAGGAGAGTGTTTCGCCTGCCACCACCTTATGGTATTGTACCTGAGTTGGATTGACCATGTCATTATCGTCCTTTTTGTAGGCTAATTCGCCACGAACCTCTTCAGGTGTATATCTTCCGTTTCCTACTACACCGCGCAGACGGGTGGCTTCTGATGACTCTCGTTGATAGGAAGAGTTTCTGAATGTGTAGAAATCGCCTGTGACATCTTGAGCTCGGAAGTCAAACAGGAGTGCGGGATTCAGAGCCACGCCGCATAATCTGGTTTCAAAATGAAGGTGAGATCCGGTACTTCTTCCCGTGTTTCCCCCCAGTCCTATCACGTCGCCAGCTCGTACTTCTTGATTCTCTTGCACTAATTGTTTTGACAAGTGACCGTAGATAGTCTCCAATCCGTTGTTGTGGCGGATGACGATATAGTTGCCATACCCACGTGCCTCATAGCGAACAATCCGCACTTTGCCACTGAAAGCAGCACGGATTGTGTCTCCAATGTACACCTTAATGTCCAGACCTTTGTGCTGACGTCCCCAACGAGAACCGAAGTTACTCGTCACAACCCGGCTGGGTGTGGGCATGTGAAAGTGGCGAAGATCTATCTTGAATGAATCGGGAAGAGCTGTCGCACGGTGTGCATAACGGTTTTCCCATTCGTCATACAGCTGGGCAGCAGGTGACTCTGTATTTTCTTTTTCAATGATGCTATGCAGCAAAAGCGTATCTACGGCTTTCATCTTCCGGTCTACGGGAGCCTGTTTGGCAAGTAAATCTTGCGCTGTTGCTGATTGAGCGATTGCCCCAAAGACTGCAATAAAAGCAAATGTTTTTATCTTGTTTATAAATGCCATACAAATTTTGTTAGTTTTAGGTCTCCCAAAAGAGCTAATCAAAAATGCTTTTTAAAGATTTACCAGATGCTGTAAGAAATCCTTCAACTTTAAAAAATAGCTTTGCAAATATAACGATTATATTGCAAAGTTGTTACGTTATTAACAGAATTTATAACGGTTTTAACTAACTTGGAATAACTACAAATAGATGCTAAGAGATTGATGCCCAATTGATATTGGTCTTTCTCAGCTCGTTTAGTCTGTTCCAAAGCAGGCTGTATTCTGTCTTTTCGCAAAGCGGGTCGGCCTCTATAATCTTCTGTGCTTCATCACGAGCGAGTTGTATGATTTGTCCATCGCGTGCGATGTCAGCAATTTTGAGGTCGAAGGCAATGCCACTTTGCTGCGTACCCTCCAGATCTCCCGGTCCACGGAGCTTCAAATCGGCCTCTGCAATCTGAAAACCATCGCACGTTTCGCACATGATGTCAATGCGTCTGCGGGTTTCTTTCGACAGTTTGTGACTGGTTACCAAGATGCAATAACTCTGTTCGGCACCACGTCCCACACGTCCTCTGAGCTGATGTAGCTGTGACAGTCCAAATCGATGAGCGTCAAGAATCACCATGACCGAGGCGTTTGGCACGTCAACACCCACCTCTATCACCGTTGTGGCCACAAGGATTTGGGTTTCTCCACGACTGAACTTCTGCATTTCGGCATCCTTTTCTTTCGGTTTCATCTTGCCATGTACCTTGCTAAGTTTAAAGTCTGGGAAGATTGTACATAGCGATTCGAACCCTGCTTCCAGGTTCTTCAGGTCAATTTTCTCGCTCTCAGTAATCAGCGGAAAGACGATATATACCTGTCTGCCCTGTTGGATTTGCTTCCGTATGCCTTGGTACAGACTCGTCATCTGATTGTCGTATTGATGAATAGTCTGTATGGGTTTCCGCCCGGGAGGCAATTCATCGATGACACTTACATCCAGATCGCCATAAATGGTCATAGCCAAGGTGCGTGGAATGGGTGTCGCCGTCATCACGAGGATATGGGGTGGCCGTTCGCTCTTACCCCACAATTTGGCTCTTTGCGCCACGCCGAACCGGTGCTGCTCGTCGACTACGGCCATGCCCAAGTGTGAAAATCGCACGTTGTCTTCGATAACTGCATGCGTTCCTACCAAGATATGAACCTCTCCGGTGAGCAATCCGTGGAACACTTCGTTGCGTTTTTTGCCTTTCACCATGCCCGTGAGCAGTTCAACGCGCACGTCCATTCCTCCCAAAAACTTCTTAATGGTGGCAAAATGTTGTTCGGCCAGAATCTCCGTCGGAGCCATCATGCACGCCTGATAACCATTGTCAATGGCAATGAGCATGGACATCAGTGCCACCAATGTCTTGCCCGAACCCACGTCACCCTGCACCAGGCGGTTCATTTGTCGACCGGTTGTCATGTCCTTGCGTATCTCATGCATCACCCGTTTCTGTGCGTTTGTCAGTTCAAAAGGCAGGTTGTTCTTGTAAAAATGATGAAACTGCGGTCCCACATGGTTGAAAACGTAACCCTGATATTTGCGTTTCCGGTCGTTGGCATAGCGCAGGATGTTGAGCTGAACGTAAAACAATTCTTCAAACTTGAGGCGTAGTTGGGCGCGCTGCACGTCATCAAGACTCTTTGGATAATGAATCTTTACCATGGCTTCGGCACGAGAAATAAGATGCAGAGGCCCCGTGATGTATGGAGGAAGCGTTTCAGGAAAGTCGTTCTCGCCAAGCTTATCAACCAGCGTCTTGGTGAGTTTCTCAATGGCACGCGACTGCAATCCCGACTTTTTCATGCGCTCTGTCGTCATGTAATAGGGTTGCATGCCCATTTCTGACAGCTGGATGTCGGCAGCTTTGTCGATGTCAGGATGCGCAAACTGGTATCGCCCGCCATATATGGTGGGCCTACCAAAAACGATGTATTCTTCGTTTACCTTATAATTCTTGTAAACATATTGTGTGCCTTGAAACCAAACAAGGTCGGCAATGCCTGTCCCATCACTGAAATGAGCCACCACCCGCTTCTTCCTCGGGCTCATGGTGAACTCTTCAAAGCTCAGAATCTTGCCTTTGAGTTGCACGAAAGGCAGGTCGCCTTGCAAGTCGATGATGCGGTAGATGCGGCTTCTGTCAACGTATTTGTAAGGATAATACTCGAGCAAATCGCCCCATGTAGCGATGTTGGCCTCTTTCTCCAATATCGCCTTACGCTTGGGTCCAACCCCAGGTAGGTATTTGATGTCTTGCTCGAGTATGGATGACATGGTTTCAATGAAATAAGCATTTACCCTCTTTGGTCAGCGTCCGCTGGCTCTTGCGCAGACTGCTTGCCGCCGCACTTCCCTATTTCCCTGGCGTTAGCGTTGGGCGTTTGGCCGTGCTGAAGCATGGCTTCGGCAAGAACGAGGTCAAAGGGAGTGGTGATTTTGATATTCTCTCGATTGCCGTCTACCATGCTGACGCTGTGCCCGAGTGCCTCTATCACCGAAGCATCATCGGTGAACGACTCCCGAACAGGTTGTCCGAAAGCTTGCTTGGCCAAGGCGATGTCAAAGACTTGTGGCGTCTGTACGATGCGATACTCACTGCGCAGCACGTTCTTTCCGCCGCCTTGATCGTCGATGTGGCGTAGCGTGTCGGTCACGGGCAGTGTGGGGATGACGGCTTTTTCGGCTCTGGCTGTCTCAAAACAACGCTCGATAACTTCAACTGACACAAACGGTCGCACGCCATCATGGAAGCCTACCACGCCATCGGCATTATCGGGAATGGCCGCCAAACCGTTCTGACACGATTCATAGCGCGTGCCTCCTCCATCTGCAATGGTGTGCGCAAGGTCAAAGTGGTGGTGCTCACACAGCGCTCGCCATTGCGCTTGTTGTTCGCGAGGCAACACCACGATGACGTTCAGCTCCTTGCTGTATTGGTAAAAACGCTCGATGGTGCGCATCAGAACAGGTTTCTCTCCAATGGGCAGAAACTGTTTTGGCGTGTCGCTTCCCATACGAAGGCCTTTTCCTCCGGCTACAATGATGATGTAGTTCATGAGTTCATGAGTTCGTAAGTTTATGAGTTGCTGAGTTCATGAGTTTATGAGTTGGTGAGTTTTCCTCACCGTCCCATCAAACGGTCGTATAGCATCTGTTGCTGCAACTCCTTGGTCTTGGCTTCACCCACGAACATCTTCAAAATCTCGTACGCGTATGGAAACGTCGCAGCAGGACCCTCTCCCGTGATGATGTTACCGTCGATGGTGAACAATTCGGCCGTGTATTCAGCACCCTCGAGGTACTTCTCAAAACCTGGATAGCATGTAGCCTTGCGTCCTTTCAACAGTCCTAAGCTGCCTAATACCATCGGTGCGGCACAGATGGCACCGATATGTTTGCCCTTAGCGTTGTGAGCCAGCAGTGCTTCTCTCACACCCGCATGCTCATTCAGGTTGGTTGCGCCGGGCATACCGCCGGGAAGCATCAGCATATCGGCATCGTCAAAGTTGTGCATGTCTTCAAACTTCACGTCGGCTTTGATGGTGACGCCATGAGAAGATTCCACCCACTCGGAGCCTGTAACGCTCACCGTCTGGATTTCAACACCGACTCTGCGGAAAATGTCTACTGGTGCCAAGGCTTCAACTTCTTCGAAGCCATTGGCCAAAAATTCATATACTTTTGCCATATCTGTGATGTTTTGGAGCCTTTCGGCCCTTTTGTAAGTTTTTTAATGATTGTCATTGCAAATATAATAAAAATATTTCAATGCAGCGCATCTCACGTCTTGTCATTTGGGAATGATTGACGCAGGTTAACGTTGTTTTAGATTCGTCATCCTTTCTTTTAAACGCTCAGAGAAATCTCCATGAGCCTTTGTAAAACTGGGGTTCATACAACGATTGGCACCAGCGCAAAAAACGATACGCTTTGCCTGGCGCATGCGGACTGAAAATATCCAACTTTTTTACCAAAAAACGGCCCAAAAACGGCCCTTCGCAATTCTCATTCTGGAGAAAAATAATAGGCTTGGCGGATGAAAACAAGGAGCTTTTTTGCCTCGAAATAGTGGTTTTCGCCCCAAAAACAATGATATTACCCGCCAATATGCACTACTTTTCACCCTTAGAACGATGCAATTGAACGTCAAAAGCATAGCAATTGCACCGCAAAAGACATGCTATTGGCTTGAGGGAGCGTGAAAACAAGCTACTAACGGGCAGCGTATCTTTACAAAAGTGTGACTATCAATCATATATAAAAACCGCTTCATTTTTGGCTTATTTGCAACCCGAGGCGGGGTTGGTTGTAAATACGCCAAATATGGAGAGGCTCTTTGTCAAGATAATTCACAACATTTGTTCGCCATACTTTCATGCAGTAGGCAAAACGTAAATGGTCAAAATAGGCAACTTCGTGCATAAAACAGATTGATACCCGTTGTGCAGCGCCTCAATAGAGGGATTCTCTGTCAACAAGGATAGATACAAATCCACACCACGTTTAGCGCAGCACAAAATTCAACAAGAGCCGCTTTCATTTCGTTGTGACACAAGAAAAATCCGCAACATGGGCAGCCGCATGAGTAGGAATATCATCTACACTTTTAACAAACAAACCTAAAAGCGCGTCATCACCTCAATAACAAATTTGTCTTTCTCCGATATTTTGGCCAGGTTATCGTGCTCATAGAAATATTTTTCGTAGTTCACACGGAGGTCAGAGACGAAGGGCTTGTCGATACTCAGCGTCACCCCGCCGGTCACGCGAGAGCGTTTATAGTCGTTGACAATCAACACGCCCGTCTCGTCCCTCATGCCATTGGCATACCGGAAACCATCACTGTGGTCGGTCATGAAATCAAAGCGCACCAGCGGAGATATCTTAGAGAAGAAACACCGCTTCAACGGAATGTCATAGTTGACAAAAGCGTCGACAGAATGTACGGCATCGAAAGCCTCTTTGTCATAGTGTTTGTAGAGGTACTCCACTTCGGCGTGCCAGCCATTTTCGTGGTAATACATCCCAGCATCGTACATCATGACGGTAAGATGGTCGGGGTTGATTTTCTGAGTGCTGAGGGTGATGTTCCATCCGCCTGGGATAAAAGCCTGCAACTTGGTAGAGAAATTGACTTGACGGGTCCAGAAATCTACCTGATTGGTCAGTCCCGAACCATTAAAGACGCCACCCTCGATACGCATGGGGATGCCCAACTTGAAGTTATAGCCCACCGTCAGACCCACGTCGCGCACGTTGCCAACTTGCTTAGCGATGAACGAACGATTGGCAAAATACTGCTCGTGAGGCGACCGATGCGCGTCAATGGTGAAGGGTACACGCATCTGTCCGATGGTCAACTGCACGCTATCAAGCGGAACCAGCCGCGTGTAGGCGTCCAGCATCCTAATCTTTCCTTTGTCCGAGAGGTCAATCTCGGCCTTGTAAGATACCCTTTTCGCCGCCCTACCCGTCAAGCTGAAGCGCGCCGTACGCACCTGGAAGCGGCCCTTTTGATCATCGGGCTGGTATTCAAATTTACCGCGGATGGTTCCGTCTATTTTGGGTTTGTAGTCTACATTGTCACTTTGCTGTGCCCTAACAACGACTGAATGAAACAGCAAGAAAAGCACGGCAAAGAGGGTTTGGATATTTCTCTTCATTAGTCTAACATGTGAATTTGGTTGCAAAATTAACATTCAAATGTTTCATTTTCAATACATATTTATTACAATTGCATGTTGCAGAATGGAAGATTTGTAACCTTACGACCTTGAAAATAACATAAAGAACTTCTAATTGTTGCACGAATGTAACAGAATTGTAAAAAACAATACGACCGTATTTCGCTTTTATATGGTATTTTTGCACAAAACTTATTAACAACTTATATGAAGGAGAACAAAAAACTCATCAAAGACGTTCTGAAGAAACATGTGAATCGGGAGGACAAATTTGAGAATCTCGTTTTGAACCTCGCTCTCAAGCGGATGGCTGGAGCCAAAAAAGATGAAGAGGGCGTGTACTATTCGAAGAAGCAGAAACGTGTCATCATGGCCACAAAAACGTTGGAAGGCACGTACGATATCCCCGAAGGGACCGAGATAATCGACGATGACGCCTTTTGGGGATGCGCCTTCCTGGAGCAAGTGAACATCCCGGAAACCGTTACACACATTGGCAACGAAGCTTTTTCACGATGCATGTCCTTGAAAGAACTGGTGATTCCTGCTTCCGTTGAAAGCCTCGGCCATAATCCGTTCGTAGACATCAACAGCGAACACATCGTGTGCAAATCAGAACATTTCGTCATTGAGAACAAACTGATGTTCACCGCCGACCGCAAGAAGCTCATCGCCTGTCTGACCGATGCGGCGATGGTCATCATTCCAAAGGGCGTGGTGGAGATTCAAGATTTTGCCTTTTCTCGTCGCCGCAGGTTGAAGAAAGTAATCATACCCGACACGGTAGAGGTCATTGGCAGTGACGCTTTCTCCGATTGCGACGCCTTGGAAAAGGTCACTCTTCCTGCTTCGGTCAAAATGGTTGAGCCACATGCTTTCGCTGAATGTGACCGACTGAAGAAGCTCACCTTCTTAGGAACCGTAGAACACATCGCGCGCACATCCGTTTCCAATTGTGACGCTCTGAAGAAAATCATCGTCCCAGAAGGTTCCTCGGCTCAATACATCAAGCAGTTGCATATCCCCCTGGAACTGGAAGACATCGTGATAGAAAATACAGAGCGAAAAGAACAGCAGAAACAAGTGCCGCAATCCTAACGAACGCTCACCTTTAAAAAATACGACAAAATAACAGTTACCACCCCCCGAAAAATGGCACAAAGCAGAAAAAACAAGCATCGTTACATCGAGAGAGACGTCAGTTGGATGTATTTCAATCACCGCATCTTGCAAGAAGCGCAAAAGAACACCGTGCCTCTGTTAGAACGACTTTCGTTCTTAGGTATTTACTCCAACAACCTGGACGAATTCTTCCGAGTAAGAATGGCATCGCTCAATAAGATTTTGGAAAGCACGAAAGTCTCGGCAGCGACAGCGAAAATGATCAAGAAGACCATCAAGCACATCAACAAACTCAATGAAGAATACAACATTGAGTACGGTAACGCCATCAAGGATGTGTTCGCCGGACTGGAAAAGCACAACATCCGCATGCTTGACGAGACGCAGCTTAACGAGGAGCAGAAGGCTTTTTTGGATGCGTTTTATTACGACAAGCTCAACGGTTCAACCAATCCCATTTGGCTTTCAGAGATTGATGACATCAGTATTTTGGAAGACAATCGTATCTATCTCGCCGTGAAAAGAACCGAAGAGATGAGCCGCAAAACAAAATTTGCCATTATCAAAATACCCGACAGAATCTACGGACGCTTCCTGAAAATCCCCTCTTCGGACAATTATGAGAACTTCATGTACCTGGATGATGTAGTCCGATACTGCCTGCCTCTGATTTTCATCGGACTGAAAGGGTGCACCTATGAGGCTTATTCCTTCAAGTTTACCAAAGATGCGGAAATGGAGGTTGACAACGAAGCCGATTACGGTGCCATGGAACGCATCGCCATAGGGGTGAGCAGTAGGAAACGAGGAGAGGCCATACGCATGGTATATGACAAGGACATGCCTGCCGACTTGAAAAAGAAGGTGATGAAACGTCTGAACGTGAAAGAGCTTGACACCTTGCTGGCAGCAGGCAGACACCAGAATCATAAAGACTTGATGGGCTTTCCGGCACTGGGTCATGAGAAGTTGAGTTATCCCAAATGGCCGCAAATACTCAAGCCTGAATTCCTGTCAGAAGAAAGTATCTTCGACCTCATCAGGCAGAAAGACCGCTTCATCCACGTTCCCTACCACTCTTTCAACGGCTACATCCGCATATTGAGAGAAGCTGCCTTACGCCCAGAAGTTAAGGAAATAAAGACCACACTCTATCGCTTGGCCAAAGATTCCAAGGTGGTGAAGGCCTTGATATGCGCAGCACAAAACGGCAAGAAGGTGACGGCCGTCGTCGAGTTGCTGGCTCGGTTCGACGAAGAAAGCAACATCAAGTGGAGCAAGCGCATGCAGGAAGAAGGCGTTAACGTCATCTTTGGCGTGGAAGGTCTGAAGATTCATTCCAAACTCTTGCACATCACGACCACCAAAGGCAATCTGGCTTGCGTCGGAACGGGCAACTTTCACGAGGGAAACGCCAAGACTTATACCGACTATCTCATGATGACAGCGCGGCCACGCATCGTCAATGAGGTGGAAAAGGTGTTCTCCTTCATCGACAGACCCTTCTCACAAGTACGCTTCAGAGAACTCATGGTGTCGCCCAACTCGATGAAATCACGCATCATCCGCATGCTCGACAACGAAATCAAGAATGCTTCGGCCGGGCAAGAGGCATGGGTCAAGATTAAAATCAACCACATCACCGACCCGGACATCGTTAACAAGCTCTACGCTGCCTCGCAAGCTGGCGTGAAAATAGACTTGCTGTTACGCGGCAACTGCTCACTGGTGCCTGGCGTCAAGGGCATGAGCGAAAACATCAAGGCCGTGGGCATCATTGACAGATACCTGGAGCATTCGCGCATCTTGATATTCTGCAACGGCGGAAAACCAAAATATTATCTGGGATCGGCCGACTGGATGCCACGCAATCTCATCAACCGCATCGAAGTGATGACACCTGTTTACGACCAAGACCTGCAACAAGACCTGCTGCGCACCGTTGAGTATGGCATGCGTGATACGACCAATGGGCGGCTCATTGATGGATTGGGGACCAACGAAATACAACCCATCGCCGAAGGAGAGCAACCTTTCCGCTCACAGCAAGCCTTGTTCGAGGCGTATCAAACCGAACAACAAGCATGACGAAAGACAAAGAGACAACCCCAGAACCCATCAAACAAAAAGAAAAAATGGAAGCAAAAACATTCGCAGCAATTGATATTGGATCGAACGGAGCGCGCCTGTTAATCAAGCGTTTTGATGACAGTGCGCCCCAATTTGAGCGCTTTAAGCGGGTGATGTTCATCCGCATTCCCCTGCGATTGGGCAAAGACGTGTTTACATTAGGCAAGATTTCGAAAGACCGCGCCACGATGATGATGCGCATGATGAAGGGCTTCAAACAGTTTATGCTGCTCTATCAAGTGGATCAATACCGTGCCTGTGCCACCGCAGCCATGCGCGATGCAGACAATGGGAAGAAGGTAATGAAAGAGATTGAGCGTGAGACAGGCATCAAACTTGAGATTATTCGGGGCGAGGAAGAAGCACGACTGCTATGCAACAACATCATTGAACAAACCAATAGTCAAACGGGCAATTTCGCATACGTCGACGTGGGAGGCGGCAGTACCGAGATTTCATTGCTGCATGATGGTGCACTGGCCGAGAGTCATTCATTCGACATGGGTACCCTGCGCATGCTCAGTGGCAAGGTGACCAACGCCACCAAGCATCAGATGCGGGGCATGTTGGACGAGTACGCCGAGCATTTTCCTGACACACAGATTATTGGTTCGGGCGGCAACATCAACAAACTCTTCAGGCTGACGCACGGTAAGAACGACGAAAAGCAAATGAAAGTGGAGGAATTGAAGGAAATATACGAAGCTCTTTCCAAGCTCAGCGAGGAAGAAAGAAAAGAAAAGTACGGTTTGAAAGACGACCGCGCCGATGTCATCATACCTGCTGCGGAAATCTTCCTGATGGTGGCCAAGGCCTTGAAGTGTGACACCATCTATGTACCCAACATCAGTTTGGCCGATAGTATTGTTGACGGTTTATACCGAGAGTACAGCCAAACAAAGTAGAAAATCATGCAATGCAGACTAGAACGGGGCTTGGTACCATTGGGGTATCAGGCCCCGTTCGTTTGTCATTAATGTGCAGTTGAGGTGCGAATGATGCCTCGCCAGCACAACCTTAGAATAACTTCGAAACATGATTTTAATGCAAAATAATCGTAATAAATAGGTGTTGTGTCAATTCTTTTTTGTTAATTTGCAATAAGTATCATAAAACACGGAACAAGATGGGAAAAGAAAAAAAAGGTGGCAAACGCATGTCCAAAAAGCAATTGGCTGAAAAGTTGGAAGGTTTCTTTACAACACAACCGGAAAAAACATTCAGCTATAAAGAGATATTCCGTACGCTCAAACTGAACACGCATCCGCTGAAGATGCTCGCCATCGACCTGATGGAAGAGATGGCTTGGGACGATTTCTTGACGAAGGTGTCTGACCATTCATACCGCCTCAACCAAATGGGACAGGTGGTGGAAGGGCTTTTTCGGCGCAAAGGTAATGGGAAAAACTCGTTCATCCCCGATGGAAGCGACAAACCCATCTTTGTTTCAGAGCGCAATTCGATGTCGGCACTCAATGGTGACCGCGTGAAAGTGTCGCTCATGGCGCGCCGTCAAAAGCACATCAAAGAGGCACAGGTCATCGAGATACTGCAACGTTCGCGCGATCAGTTCGTTGGTAAACTGCGAGTTGAAAAGAACATCGCCTTCCTGGTGACACAGGAGAACTTGTTTGCCAACGATATCTTGATTCCAAGAAACAAGCTGAAGGGCGGTCAAACCAATGACAAGGTGGTGGTAAAAGTGAGCAAATGGCCCGATGAGAATCATAAAAACATCATAGGAGAGGTTGTCGACGTGCTGGGAAAGACTGGCGACAACGATGCGGAGATGCACACCATCTTGGCACAATACGGTTTACCTTACAAGTATCCTAAGGCTGTTGAAGACGCTGCAGAGCGAATTAGTGGCGAGATTACCCCACAGGATTTGGCTGAAAGAGAAGACTTCCGGCAGGTATTCACCTGCACGATTGACCCCAAAGATGCCAAGGATTTCGACGATGCCTTGTCTATTCGTGAGGTAAGCAAAGGCATTTGGGAAGTTGGTATCCACATTGCTGACGTGACACACTATGTTACCGAAAATTCCATCATCGACAAAGAGGCGCAGAAGCGTGCCACATCCGTGTATTTGGTAGACCGTACCATCCCGATGTTGCCCGAACGATTGTGCAACTTCATCTGCTCCCTTCGTCCCGATGAGGAGAAACTTTGCTACAGCGTTATCGTGGAGATGGATGTCGATGGATTCATTCGGAGCCAGCGTATCGTGCATACTGTCATCAAGAGCAATCGTAGATATGCCTACGAAGAGGTGCAGCAGTTGCTTGAAGACAATGGCGTAGTAGATGGAACGGGGCAGCCAGCACCGGCTCCACACAAGGGTGGATACAAGGGAGAGCATGCCAAGGAGCTGATTATGCTGGATGCCTTGGCCAAGAAGTTGCGCGAGGAACGCTTCAAGAACGGTGCGGTGAAGTTTGATTCTGAAGAACTTCATTTCGATGTTGATGAGAAGGGTAAGCCCATTCGCTGCTATTTTAAACGTTCAAAAGACGCCAACAAGCTGATAGAAGAGTTCATGTTGCTGGCCAACCGTACCGTGGCTGAGAGCGTGGGGAAGGTGAAAAAGAGTGCCAAAGCCAAGACTTTGCCTTACCGTGTACACGACAATCCCGACCCACAGAAGCTGGAAAACCTGAAAGATTTTATCGTGAAGTTCGGCTATAAGATGAAAACGGCAGGGACAAAGGGACAAACTGCCCGCAGTCTTAATCGTCTGATGGAAGCAGTTGACGGCACGGATGAGCAGAAACTCATACAGACCGTCGCCCTCAGAGCGATGATGAAGGCGAAGTACACCATTTATAATATAGGCCACTTTGGCTTGGCTTTCGACTATTACACCCACTTCACATCGCCCATCCGGCGTTATCCAGACATGATGGTTCACCGACTGTTGACACGATATGCAAAGGGTGGCCGCAGCGCCAACAAGGACTATTACGAACGTTTGTGCGAACATAGTTCTGACATGGAGCAGGTAGCAGCCAATGCCGAGCGTGACTCTATCAAGTACAAGATGGTGGAATTCATGGGTGAGCATATCGGTGAAGAGTTTGATGCGCACATCAGTGGCATTCAAAGCTATGGCATCTATTGCGAAATCGACGAGAATCATTGCGAGGGAATGGTACCCATGCACGATTTGGATGACGATTATTACGACTTTGATGAGAAGAACTATTGTCTCGTTGGCCGTCGACATCATCACAAATACCAGCTGGGAGATCCCATCAGGATTAAAGTGGCACAGGCCAACCTGGAGAAGAAACAACTCGACTTCACACTGGTGGACTAATCATTTTTCCATCAAATCGAAGAAAAGAGTAGACTTATCAATTTTGTTTAACTAATTTAATCATGATATGAATCTCACCAATAAAGTACCAATGCAGATGCTTGCATGGTTGCTGTGCCTTATCTTGGTCTCGCCAACTCATGTAGATGCGAAGAATATCAAGGTCATAGAGACCAATATACCCAAGCGTCCTGCCGGACAAAAGGATGTGTTGCAGCTCACTACGCCTAAGTTGCAAACGGTTCGCGTGGGCTTTGTTGGGTTAGGAATGCGCGGGGTTGGTGCCGTAGAACGATGGAGCCAAATCCCTGGGACAGACATCGTGGCGCTCTGTGACGTAGAGGCCGACCGCGTAGAACTTAGCCAGAAGAGGCTTGATAAGCACGGACGACACCGGGCTGTGGCCTACAGTGGCAGTATAGATGCATACAAGAAGATGTGCGAACGCAAGGACATCGACATCATCTACATCGCAACCGACTGGGTTCATCATGTGCCGATAGCACTTTACGCCATGAACCATGGGAAGCATGTAGCCATTGAGGTGCCTGCAGCAACCAATTTGAAAGAAATCTGGTCATTAATCAATACAGCTGAACGCACACGCAAGCATTGCATGATGTTGGAAAACTGCGTGTACGACTTCTTCGAGTTGTCTACCCTCAACATGGCACAACAAGGCCTCTTTGGTGAGGTTTTGCATGTAGAAGGCGCCTATATTCACAACTTAGAGGACTTTTGGGGCGAGTATTGGCACAACTGGCGACTTGATTTCAATCGCAAGAATCGAGGAGATGTTTATCCTACCCACGGCATTGGCCCTGACTGTCAGGTGCTGAACATTCATCGTGGTGATCGCATGGAATATCTCGTTGCCATGGATACCAAAGCGACCATTGGTCCTAAGCTCGTTGAAAAGCAGACCGGAAAACCATGTAACGACTTCCAAAATGGTGACCAAACCTCAACGTTGATTCGCACTGTCAAGGGGAAAACCATGCTCATTCAGCACAACGTGATGACACCACGTCTCTACAACCGGATGTATCAGGTGGTTGGAACCGATGGTTATGCCAGCAAATATCCTGTTTGTGAACTGGCTTTCAGACCCAAACAGCTGGCTACCAACGAGAAAATTAGTCACGAAAACCTCACGGCTCATGCTGCAGTAGCAGAGAAAGTTCGCGACGAGTTGCTGCAACAATACACGCCACAGTTTGTCAAAGACCTTCAAGAGAAGGCTAAGAAGGTGGGTGGACACGGCGGTATGGACTACATCATGGACTATCGTTTGGTTTATTGTCTACAGAATGGACTCCCGCTCGACATGGATGTGTACGACTTAGCCGAATGGTGTTGCCTGGGAGAACTCACCAGATTGTCTATCGAAAACAATTCGGCACCAGTCGCCATACCCGACTTTACGCGTGGAGCTTGGAAGCGTATTAACGGCTTTCAATATCATTTTGCTCCTTAATAACGCCTCAAAAAGCCTCGCTAAGAATTGATTTTTATAATATGGGATATATCGATAAAAGCTTGATGGAGGGCGAACGTGTTGTTTATCGCCCACGACTACACTCGGCTATTTACTGGCGTTCGGCATCGTTGGCCGTCGTTGGGATTCTCTTGTTGGTCTTTCCAACGGAGGGAACTCTTTTCCATCTTCAAATCGCAGCTTGCCTGTTGCTCGTGCTATTCGCCGTTCTGGGTTCCGTATCAGCACACGGAGGGCGGCAATACGCACTGACCAACAAGCGCATTATCGCCAAAAAAGGTATCATTGAGCGCAACTCTTTGGAGCTGATGCTCCGCAAATGCGAAGGCGTGCAGATCAAACAGACCATGTTAGGGCGTATCTTCAACTACGGTACTGTCTATGTAACAACCGGAGATGCAACCAACAGTTTCGAGTATATCCAAGACCCCATCGTGTTCAGCACGAAGATTCATCAGATGATAGACGCACTGAAAGCATCTGAATAAAGGCACCCTGCAAGGCATCTGTACGTTTATAGATGTCGTGCATGCCGCTGGGGAGGGACATAAACCCATGCCGTTGGGTGGATGTCCCGCTTTTTATGCGTTTCAATCAGCATGTGGAAGATTTTTTGTACCTTTGTAACCCAAAACCAAAGACAATGAAGAAGCTTTACATTGAGACATACGGATGCCAAATGAACGTGGCCGACAGCGAGGTAGTTGCATCGGTCATGCAGATGGCGGGGTATGAGATATGCGACAAGGAGGACGAGGCTGACGCCATTTTTCTGAATACCTGCAGCGTCAGAGAGAATGCTGAAAACAAGATATACAACCGACTTGACTCGCTCCACGCAGAGCGAAAGAAGGGCAGAAACCTGATATTAGGCGTGTTGGGCTGTATGGCCGAACGGGTGAAAGACGATTTGTTGAATAACCATCACACCGACTTGGTGTGTGGACCCGATTCGTATTTGAACCTTCCCGACATGATTGCGCAAGCTGAAACGGGCAACAAAGCAATCGATATAGAACTCTCGAAGACCGAAACCTATAAGGATGTGGTTCCTCAACGGCTTCTCTTAGGCAAGATAGGAGGCTTCGTAAGTATCATGAGGGGATGTAACAACTTCTGCCACTACTGCATCGTACCCTACACAAGAGGTAGAGAAAGGTCGAGAGACGTGGAGAGTATCTTGCGCGAAGTGCGCGACCTGCGCGACAAGCACTACAAGGAAATAACGCTGTTGGGGCAAAACGTCAACTCTTATTGTTATACCATTCCCGAAGATTTGTCGGCAACAGGCGAAACGATTCCAGCAGAGACCATTGATTTTCCAAAGCTCTTGCGCCGTGTGGCACACGAAGTTCCCGGCGTACGCATTCGCTTTACCACGTCGCATCCTAAGGACATGAGCGACGACACGCTGCGCGTGATTGCCGAAGAACCCAATGTTTGCAAGCACATTCACCTGCCAGTGCAGAGTGGTAGCAATAAGATATTGAAGCTGATGAACCGCAAATACACCGTTGAATGGTACATGGATCGCATCAATGCCATTCGCCGTATCATTCCCGATTGCGGTGTTTCTACCGATATGTTCGTGGGCTATCATGGCGAAACGGAAGAAGACCACCAACAATCGCTGGCCTTGATGCGCACCGTTGGTTACGACTCGGCCTTCATGTTCAAGTATTCCGAGCGTCCCGGCACCTATGCGTCGAAGCATTTACCAGACGACGTGCCAGAAGAAGAGAAGATACGCCGCCTGAACGAGATGATACATCTGCAAACAGAACTAAGCGCCGTCTCTAACAAAAAGGACGAAGGCAAGATTTTTGACGTGCTGGTAGAGGGATTCAGCAAACGCAGCAGAGAGCAACTTTGTGGCAGAACGGAGCAAAACAAGATGGTGGTGTTCGACAAAGTAAATCACCATATCGGCGAAACCGTGCGTGTGCGCATCGTCGGCAGCACATCAGCGACGTTGTTTGGAGAGGCCCTGTAAGAAACAAAGCCTCACCCCCTGCCCCTCTCCAAAGGAGAGGGGAGTGATTAGCTTTATTCATCTTCAGCAAGTTGATGGCTGACCGTAAACAAGATAGCTGCTGTCATTGATAGAAAAAGGTGTAGAAATGCATGGGTTATGCGTGCCTACACCTTTTTTCATTTGCTTTATTTGTCAAAACCGCGGCGTACATCTGGTTCGACTTCAGCTGTTGGTTTCTTTCCCTTTATTCACCATTCAAAACGACTTCACCACGATGACATGTGTGGAGATGTGGCTATTCAATCATGCCTCTTCATTGTATTCGCATGGCAAACGATTGCACGTTTACAAGCAAAGAGGCAGACGAATTCTTTCCTTATCTATTCAATTTCCACGTCACCCCGTCTTTGGTGTCTTTTACCTCAAATCCATTTTCAGCTAAAGCGTCGCGTATCTGGTCGCTTGTAGCCCAGTCTTTCTCCGCCTTGGCCTTAGCTCTGAGTGACAAAACCATGTCAACCACCTTGCCGTAAGCCGCCTCACGCGCATCGTTGTCATTTCCTTTCTCACTCTTTAGGCCAAGCAGGTCGAAGGCAAACAGCTGCATCACATCCTTCAGTTCGGTAAGGTCTTCGGCGTTGATGCTGCCTTTGTGGTCGAGCAGGGAGTTGATGGTGTGACACGCTTCGAACAAGTTACTAATGACGGTTGGTGTCTGCAAGTCATCATTCATCGCCTCATGGCACTTCTGCCGCAAAGCCATAACCAGCTGATGGGTAGCCTCATCCGATGTAGATGCAGCCTGAATGCGCTCCAAGTCGTTGATGCCATTCATCAAACGTTCCAACCCTTTCTGACTTGCCTGCAACGCTTCATTCGAGAAGTCGACGGTACTGCGGTAGTGAGCCGACAGGATGAAGAACCGAATGGTCATGGGCGAATACGCTTGCGCCAAACTTTCGTGTGTGCCATGGAAGAACTGTTCGAGCGTGATGAAGTTGCCCAAACTCTTTCCCATCTTCTGTCCGTTAATGGTAATCATGTTGTTGTGCATCCAGTAGCGCACCATCTGGTCGCCCTGACTGGCTACGGCTTGCGCAATCTCGCACTCGTGATGCGGGAAAACAAGATCCATTCCACCGCCGTGAATGTCAAAGTGATTGCCCAGATACTTACGTCCCATGGCCGTACACTCACAGTGCCAACCTGGGAACCCGTCGCTCCACGGACTGGGCCAGCGCATGATATGTTCGGGCATGGCACGCTTCCATAGTGCAAAATCCACTTGGTTGCGCTTCTCGCCTACCCCATCCAACTCACGACTGTTATTGATGACGTCGTCTAAGTTGCGCCCCGACAGAATGCCGTAGCGATGGTCTTTGTTGTACTTCTCTATGTCGAAATACACCGAACCATTGCTCTCGTAGGCGTAACCATTCGCCATGATTTGTTTCACCAGCTCTTCTTGCTCAATGATGTGTCCCGTGGCATGGGGCTCAATGCTGGGACGCAGCACGTTCAAAGCATCCATGGCCGCATGATATCGGTTGGTATAGTGCTGTGCTATCTCCATCGGTTCGAGTTGCTCCAAGCGGGCCTTCTTCTCTATTTTGTCATCCCCCTCATCGGCATCGTGTTCCAAATGCCCTACATCCGTGATGTTACGCACATAGCGCACCTTATACCCCAAGTGCTTGAGATAACGAAAAAGAATGTCGAACGTGATGGCTGGACGCGCATGCCCCAAGTGAGGATCACCGTAAACCGTGGGGCCACACACATACATACCCACGTTGGGGGCATGCAGTGGTTTGAAAAGTTCCTTCTTGCGGGTCAACGTATTGTAGACAAAAAGTTTTTGTTCCATAAGTCAATCGTGTTGAAATCTATTTGCGTTAGATTTTGAGCTTATTTTTGAGGTCAAAATGCAAGAGAGTGAAGGAGTGTAGCGAGCTACACGACTGAACGAACTTACATTTTGAACCAAAAACGGTGTAAGCCGAATGCAATCAAACTTGTTTGAATTGTTGAGGCGCAGCCTGTTTTATATAAAAAGAAGCCAAAAGATAACAAAACGTATTTCATAAACATTTAATGACTATGTGCGGTGGTAATTTATAGAACCAGCCTTTAAATCACGCCGTACCGTTCGAGCGCGTTCTTCACACCATCTTCGTCCACCGACGTGGTGACGTAGTCGGCCACTTTCTTCAATTCAGGCACACTATTGCCCATCGCCACGCCAACGGCGGCTTGCTCGATGATAGAGATGTCATTGCCACCATCACCAAACGCCATCGTCTCTTCCACCGAGAAGTCCAGGTGACGGGCCATGGCATGCAGCCCCTGTCCTTTGTCGGCCCATCGTGAAGTGACGTCAGTAAACTCCGGATGCCAACGGCCGGAGAGGCATCCAGTGAGTTTTTGCATGAGTGCTTCTTCTTGCTGCGGCGTGATGAACGGACTCATTTGCAAGATGGGTTCTTTGAGAATCTCATCGAGTGTGACCCCTTGCTCAAAGGCTTTCACTTGCAGCATGTCCTCGAAGATGCGTCGAAACTTCTCGTCCGGCTGGTAAATACACAGGTTCTTAGTACCCACCAGCACGCAAGAAAAATGTTGTCGGGTGGCTTCTTCCACCATCGTTTTAACATTGTTCGCGGGGATGGCGTGCAGACAAACGTCCTCGTTGTGGGCAAAACAGTAGGCTCCATTGGACGTAATGTAGCCGTCTATCAAATGTTCAATGTCGCCCAAAACGGTGATGAGCGGTGTTGGACGACCCGTAGAGATGTATATTTCCACGCCGTTTGCCTTTGCTTTTTCCAGCGCTTCGGTGGTTGACGCGGGAATCTTATGGGTCTGAAAACTCACCAACGTACCGTCGATGTCAAAAAATAAAGCTTTTATTTTGGGTTGTTTCATCTAAAATCAATATTAAACAGCGGAAAAACAGATCACGACACATACATTAGTCGTATATCCGTGACAATCTATCTGCAAAGGTACTGCTTTCCGAAAATTATCCGAAAAATATTTCGTTAACATTCAATAATCGACCAACTTACATGATTTTTGCAAGGAAAAATGTATCTTTGCATAAGATAGGCTGCGCCTTAACAAAGCAAGTAAACTTCCTTTGTCTTCGGCTTGCGCTATCTTTGCCATAGACACAACATAAGAAAAAACGATGAAACAGATTATCAGTCACCTCACCGACAACGATGCTTATACCTTCAGTTGTCAATATTACGTCCTACAGAAGTATCCTCGCGCAGAGGTTGAGTACACGTTCTTTGATCGCAACGACACCGTTTACCCGAAGGGATTCACCGCTTTGGTAGAAGAACAGCTGGGCTACATGCCACAAGTGATGATTACATCGGAGGAGATTGAGTTCATGAAGGAAAAGATGTATTACCTTCCAAAATGGTATTTCACCTTCCTTCGGGGCTATCGCTTCAATCCTCACGAGGTTACCGTGTCGCAGGATGAGCAGGGACATTTGGACATTACGGTGCGTGGCAAGTGGTATTCGGCCATCATGTGGGAGATGCCTATCCTCGCCATCGTGTCCGAGTTGATGCACAATCTGCGTGGAGAACGTGACGCATACGACCCAAAACGCGAGGCTGAGCGCACCCGACAGAAGGCGGTTGAGATTCTCAAGAATGGCCTGGTGCTGGGCGATATGGGCACACGGCGGCGCTTCTCGTTCGATCATCACGACATGGTGTTGCGCGTGATGAAAGAGGTGTACGAGCAAGGTGGCTACGATGATGAGGACGGACATCACCGCTGGTCGGGCAGATTCACGGGAACCAGCAACGTCTACCTGGCCATGAAGCACCATCTCACGCCCATCGGCACCATGAGTCATCAGCTCATCCAGTTTGAGGAGAATGTCAGTGGTGTGTTTGAGTGCAACTTCAACGTGATGAAAAAGTTCAGTGACGTGTACGATGGCGACAATGGCATCTATCTGTACGACTGCTTTGGCGACAAAGTGTTCTTCAACAACCTGTCCAAGCGCATGGCGATGATGTTTGTAGGACTGCGCGTAGACAGTGGCGATGAGAATGAACAGACTGACAAAATCATTGAGAAATACGAGAGTTTGGGCATCAATCCGGCAACCAAACAGGTGGTATACAGCAACGGACTGGACATTGAGAAGGCCATCCGGATACATAAATATGTAGATGGACGCATGCAAGACAGCTATGGCGTGGGCACCTTTCTGACCTGTGACGTAGCGAATGCCGAACCCATGAACATCGTCGTGAAACTCACGCGCAGCCGAATCACGGAGAAACGCGAATGGCACGACTGCGTCAAGCTGTCGTGCGATAAGGGCAAAACCACGGGGGATGCTGAAAAATGCGCCTATCTCTTGCGGCAGATAGGATAGCTTTTCTGTATTGACAAATAAAGAACCCTATATAAAACGAGGTGTGTCAAATGGCTGATGCACCTTTTTTTGTTTTGCGACAGATGACAACTGAAACCATCAATACTGGTTCACTTGAGAAAACCCAGCAGGTAAACCTCAAACAACTGACCACCAAAAGATTATAATAAGTAAACAAGTTTGTCACAGGCATGGAAACACATGAGCGTCCAATCTCATTGAGTTTGGCCGCTAAAGTCAATGGGTTTGAACTCCAAAGTCAATGAGTTTGGCCGGCAAAGTCAATGCGTTTAAAATGCAGGGGAATATCATGTTTTTTTCAGCTGAATGGTTATGCATTTGCAAATTCACTTTTTTCGTCCAAACGACTGCGTTCATTGCGTGCGAACAAGGTGATTCCTTTCACCCTTGACATGGGTTGTTGAAACAAATGCAGATACTTGTTTTTAACCGTCATCAACCTTTCTTCCAAGAGAGAGCCGTGGCACAACAAGCCGTTTTTTATCCGAACAAGCTGATTATTCGGAAAAATTGTCTAATTTTGCAGCGTAATTACAATTTTTCAATGAGCATTCTAATCACTGGTGCATCGGGTTTTGTCGGCAGTCATCTTGTTGACGAAGCCTTACAACGGGGTATGGAGGTTTGGGCGGCTGTCAGGCCATCCAGTTCACGTCGATACCTCCAGGATGAGCGCATTCACTTCATCGAGTTGGACTTTTCATCGGAAGAGAGATTGGTTCAACAGCTCGAGGGGCATGCTTTCGACTATGTCGTTCATGCAGCTGGCGTCACCAAATGTGTTCATCCGGACGATTTTCACCGTGTCAACACCGAAGGTACCCAGCACCTGGTGAATGCTATTCTGAAGCTGAAGATGCCCCTCAAGCGGTTCATCTACATCAGTACGCTGGGTGTGTTTGGTGCCATCAGGGAACAGAAACCGTTTACCGAAATCAACGAGCACGACACTCCCCTACCCAATACGGCGTATGGTAAAAGCAAACTGGAGGCCGAACGCTTCCTCGATTCCATTGGAAACGACTTTCCATACATCATTCTTCGGCCGACAGGCATCTACGGTCCACGCGAAAAAGACTATTTCCTGATGGTTAAAAGTATTGCACGTCATCTGGATTTCGCAGCTGGCTTCAGTCGGCAAGACATCACCTTCGTGTACATTCTCGATGTGGTTCAGGCCGTATTTTTGGCCATCGACCGCGGCATGAGCGGTCGCAAATACTTCCTCACCGATGGAGGCGTATACCAATCAGACACTTTCAGCGACCTCATCCGCCAAGAGTTGGGCAATCCTTGGTGCGTGCGCCTGAAAGCACCGCTGTGGCTCTTGCGCATTATCACGGCGTGCGGTGAACTCGTAGGCAGAAAAACGGGAAAGCCCATTGCGCTGAACAATGATAAATATAACATTCTACGGCAACGGAACTGGCGCTGCAACATCGAGCCAACCATGGACGAGCTGGGGTATCATCCACACTACAAATTGGAACAAGGTGTGAAAGAAACCGTGAAGTGGTATTGCGAGAATCACTGGCTTTCCAGCAAAGCAGCCCCTAAAAACTAATGAACGCATACTGATGAAATATTTCTTTTCTGAACTATTCTCCATCGAGAAGAAACCCAAGCGCGGGCTCTTACCTATCGAGTGGGCCATGTTTGCCTACATGGGGTTCACCTTTCTGATGATATTCTTCACCTACACCAAGCTGGTCAACCCACATTCGATGATTATCGGGCGCATACAAGTGGGCGCCATGACATTGGCTTTGTGGGGAGTATACCGTCTGCTGCCTTGCCGTCTGACGCTCTCCGCCCGCATCTTCGCACAGATGGGACTGCTGGCATGGTGGTATCCAGACACCTACGAACTGAACCGAGTGCTGCCCAATCTTGACCATATTTTTGCCAGTTGCGAGCAAGCCATCTTTGGCATGCAGCCGGCATTGGTCTTTTCCCAGGCGTTTTCGTCGCCCATTTTCAGTGAACTGATTGATCTTGGCTATGCCTCTTTCTATCCGATGATAGCCCTTACCGCTCTTTTTTACTTTGTGTGCCGGCAGAAAGAATTTCAGCGTTGCACCTGGGTCCTCGTCGCATCATTTTTCGCTTACTATGCCATTTATGATTTATTGCCCGTCGTTGGACCTACGTTCTACTTCAAGGCTATCGGTCTGGAGAATGCGGCGAAAGGAATATTCCCAAGTGTGAACGACTATTTCAACTATCATCAAGAATGTTTGGTTAGTCCTGGTTATCAAGAAGGACTGTTCTATCACCTGGTGGAAGATGCCAAAGCGGCAGGCGAACGACCCACGGCAGCCTTTCCAAGTTCACATGTAGGCATCGCCACGGTATGCATGTTGTTGATTGGACACGCGCGTAACCGCAAGTTATTCTGGCTGTTGGTGCCCTTCTACGTGTTTCTGTGTCTCGCCACGGTGTATATCCAAGCCCACTATGTGATAGACGCCATTGCTGGATTCGTATCAGGCGTTGCCTTTTACTTTCTTTTCATGTTCTTGGGAAAGAAAGTAAAGTGACGAATAGAACCCTACAAAATAAGCATAAAAGGCGAAGAGGCAAGGTGCGAACAATCTCGCGCACCTTGCCTCTTCGCATATAGATTAAGGCCGTATCGCCTTAGTAGCTGATGATTCCCAGCCAGCGCAATACGTCATTGAGGTTAGCCACGATCATCAAAAGCAGCAAGATGCCAATGCCAATATATTCGGCACGTATCATGAATGTCTCACTGGGTTTGCGGCGAGTAATCATTTCGTACAGCAGGAAGAGTACGTGTCCACCATCCAACGCTGGGATAGGAAGAATGTTCATAAAAGCCAGAATAATGCTGAGGAAGGCCGTCATGAGCCAGAACATGTGCCAATCCCATACGGGTGGGAACAGACTTCCGATAGCACCGAAGCCTCCTAACGACTTGGCACCATCAGCAGTAAACACATATTTCATGTCGCCTACATATCCTGCCAGCACATGCCAACCGTATTTGGCACCTGCCGGGAAGCTCTCGAAGAAGCCGTATTCTTTCTTGGTGGGTTGATAATACGAGTAAATGCTCGTCATCCCAACGCCCAAAAGCAAATCTTTACTCAACAAAACCTGCGCCGTATCGGCTTTCGAGGCATCCGGATGCATGAACGCGATGGATGCCGTTCGAATCTTCATGCTGTCTTGCGGGGTCTTAGCCGCCATGAGTTGATCACTCAACACGCCCACCTCGTCTTGGAAAGCGTTCCAAGAATCAACTGGCTTACCATTGATGGCAACGATGCGATCACCCTTTTTGACACCGACTTTAGCCGCTGCTCCATCGGGCATGACACTATCTACATCGGCCAATACAAACGGTGTGACGAAGCGAGGGGTACTCTTCAGCATGGACAACAGGTTGAGGTCGCCAGGCAAGTTGATGCTCATGTGCTTCCCATTGCGGATGATGTCGACCCGTTTGGCGGTAGACAAGTCACGATAAACGTCGGCGTTGAAGTCCTTGAACGCACCTTGATCGGTACCCACAAGGATGTCATGGTCCTGAAATCCATACGACTTGGCTTCTTGGTTGAAACGCATTCCGTGGGTCATGTCCTTGACCTGCACATACGATTCGCCCCAATAAAACAACACCATGGAATAGATAAAAAGAGCCAAGAGAAAGTTGACGGTTACGCCACCAATCATGATGAGCAGGCGTTGCCATGCGGGTTTGGAACGAAACTCCCACGGTTCGGCCGGCTTTTTCATCTGTTCGGTATCGAAACTCTCGTCTATCATACCCGCTATCTTACAATAACCGCCCAACGGAAGCCATCCCATTCCATAGGTAGTGTCGCTATGTTTGGGTTTGAAACTGAACAAATGGCCCTTCCACTTGCCGATGCCGACATCGAAAAAGACAAAGAACTTTTCAACTCTTACACCGAAGAGCTTGGCAAAAAACATGTGTCCGCCTTCGTGCAAGAGGACCAATAAGGAGATTGCCAGTACGAACTGAAGCAATCTGATTAAGAATATTTCCATTTCTATTTGATGAGTTTTCGGAGCCGAAAGGGACTTGTTTGTGAGCACAAGCACCCTGGTATCTCCATGATCATTTTGTAATTAATTCGTTAGCCATGCGGCGAGCCGCAGCATCTGTCTCGACATAGGTTTCAAAGGTGGGTGCGGCATCAAAGCCAACACGCTCCATGGTTTTCTCAATGACGTCAGCCATGCCCAGGTAAGTACACCGTCCTTGTCGGAAAGCTTCGTTCACCACCTCATTGGCAGCATTCACCACACAGGGCATGTTGCCACCCTGACGGATGGATTCATAGGCCAGTGCCAGGCATTTGAACTTCTTGAAGTCGGGCTCAAAGAATTCCAAGGGCTGCTTGAACATGTCCAAGCGAGCGCCATCTAGATGCAATCGCTTGGGAAACGAGAAAGCATATTGTATCGGTAGACGCATGTCTGGCACGCCGAGTTGCGCCTTGACGCCGCCGTCTACGAACTGAACGGCACTGTGGACGATGCTCTGTGGATGAATAAGTACCTGTATCTTTTCGGCTGGAACGCCAAAAAGCCACTTGGCTTCGATGACCTCGAAGCCTTTGTTCATCATCGTTGCCGAGTCAATCGTAATCTTAGCACCCATCTCCCACGTTGGATGTTTGAGCGCATCAGCAGCGGTAACGTCCTTCATCTGCTCCAGCGTGAACGTTCTGAAAGGCCCGCCACTGGCCGTCAGCAATATCTTTTCAATCTCGTTGTCATCTTCACCGACCAGAGATTGGAAGATGGCACTGTGTTCAGAATCGACAGGTAGAATAGGTACATGATACTGTTGAGCCAACTTGCAAATCAGTTCACCCGCCACGACAAGCGTTTCTTTGTTGGCCAAACACACTTTTTTGTGCGCCTTGATGGCTTGGATGGTTGGCGAAAGACCAGCGAATCCAACCAGTGCCGTAAGCACCATATCTATCGGTTCGGCTTGTACGATTTCATCAAGCGCTGCCTTACCCGCATAAACCTTCACCTCAGGACAGTCATCCAACAACCGACAGAGCGGTTCGTACAGACTTTCATTGGCGATAACCACCGCAGCTGGCTTGAATTTTCGGGCTTGCACAGCCAGTTCTTCATACCGGTTGTTGGCGGTGAGGCAATAAGCTTCATACAAGTCGGCATGCTGCTCGATGACATCAAGCGCTTGTGTACCGATGCTACCTGTTGAGCCTAATATACATATTTGTTTCTTCATTGATCGTTATGGAAAAGTGCCAAGCGGCTTTACTTGTCTGATAAGTCGAGCAAGCCGTCGGGCAATTGTATCATTATTTCTTTGTTTTGTACATCTATTTGCCGTATCAAATCCTCGTTGGCGGGAATCAAAGCGCCGTCTTCCAGTTCAAACAGAACGTTTTCCGTGCTGTCATCTACCGAATTGATGATGCCAATCAGCTGACCAGTTTGCGTATCTTTTAAGGCAAACCCTATGATTTGCGCCCATGAGAGATGGACATCATCCGACTCAGCAATCGCCCTTGGGAAGAAAACCTCGCAGCCTGTTAACTGACGAGCCTTGTCTTGCGTATCGACATCACAAAACTTCACCAAGACCGTTTCGTCACTTCTGAAGCGATATTCTTCCAAGAAGAAAGGCACGAAGATGCCATCAACCTTCAAAATGAGATAGGAATTCTCCGTACGATCGAATACATCGTCGGTGAAATGAAATGACAACTCGCCTTTAACTCCATGCGGTTTGCCAATCTTGCCTATGCGGTAAACATCTTCTTCCTTAATCATCGACACGTTTGATATGTGCGCCCAACGCGTTGAGACGAGCCTCTATGTCCTCGTACCCTCTGTCTATCTGGGCGATGTTTTCTATTCTGCTGGTACCTTCTGCACTCAATGCCGCAATCAACAGTGCGATACCGGCGCGGATATCGGGACTGGTCATGCGGCCGGCACGCAGTCTAAACTGGCGATCGTGACCGATAACCACGGCACGATGCGGGTCGCATAGGATGATTTGAGCGCGCATGTCTATCAGTTTATCTACGAAAAACAGACGACTTTCAAACATCTTTTGATGAAAAAGCACGCAACCACGCGCCTGTGTTGCCACCACCAACAGCACAGACAGCAAGTCGGGCGTAAGTCCTGGCCATGGGGCATCGCTCAAAGTCATGATGGTACCATCGATAAACGAGTCGATTTGGTAGTGCGGTTGACGTGGAATGAACAAATCGTTACCTTCAATCTTGATTTTAATTCCCAAGCGTCTGAAGGTATCGGGGATGATTCCCAAGTGCCGAACGGCCACATCTTTGATTCTCACACCATTGCCTACCATGGCTGCCATGCCGATGAACGACCCCACCTCTATCATGTCTGGTAAGACCGTGTGTTTGGCTTTGTGCAGCGACTTGACACCAACAATGGTCAACAAGTTCGATGCAATGCCGCTGATGTTGGCTCCCATGGCATTCAATAGATGGCACAATTGCTGGATATAGGGTTCGCAAGCCGCATTGTACACGGTGGTTGTCCCCTCTGCCATCACGGCTGCCATGATGATATTGGCCGTTCCTGTAACCGACGCCTCATCCAAAAGCATGTAACAGCCTTTGAGCTTGTTTGCCGTTTCTATATGATATACGTCACGAGTTGCATCATGTCTAAACTTCGCTCCCAGTGCCTTGAAGCCTAAAAAGTGGGTGTCCAATCGACGGCGACCTATCTTATCACCGCCTGGTTTGGCGATGGTACTCCTGCCAAAACGACCCAACAAAGGGCCAATCATCAAGACAGAGCCGCGCAAGGATGAGCATTTGTTGACGAAAGCGTCGCTGTCCAGATAGTCGAGACTAACCTCGTCTGCCTGGAAAACATAGTCATTTTTATTGATTCGGGTGACCTTGACCCCAATCTCTTGTATCAATTTGATCAAGTTGTTGACATCAAGAATGTCTGGAATGTTCTTGATTGTGACAGGATCGGAGGTAAGAAGCGTCGCACAAATCACCTGCAATGCCTCGTTCTTGGCTCCTTGTGGCTTGATTGTTCCGCTCAGCTGATGGCCGCCTTCAATGACAAATGCCTCCATACGCCTATCGTCTCTTTTTCCTTCTATCGTTGGGACGCGCATCCATCCGGTCGAACTTGAAAGTATCAAGGTCAAGAACAATTTTGCCGTCGGTGAACTTTTCAAGGTCGAAAGCCACCTTCTCATCATCCGAGGAGCCGTGTCCCCACTGCATTAGGTTGCGTTTCATCTGGTTTGCTGTAACGCGAGCCAACTCGTCACGTTCGTCACCAGGCTTCATAGTCTTGAGCTTTTCGAACATCTCGAACACCATGTTTCCATAGTGACGCACAGGAATTCGGTTCATAGGATATTTCAATGGTTCGGGCTTTGCATAAATCTTGGCAGCCTGCGAGACATCATAAGGATAGTCAATGTCGAGCTTAAAGTTGCTCATGATGGCAAGATGATCCCACATTTTCCGTTGAACATCCTCGTTCTCACGACTCTGTGGAAACATTCGAGCCATGATTGCGACAATGGTTTCGGCACATTGTTGACGCTCATCCTTGTCGGTGAGCAATACAGCATGGTCTACCATGTTCTGCACTTCACGGCCATACTCGGGCAAGATGAGTTTCTCGCGCTGGGTATTATAATCTAATCCTTCAATATCCATAGTTCAATTTATTTATCAACTAAAAGCCTCGTCGCAGCGAACCCCATGCTCTTAAAGCAACTTTTTGGGTGATTTGGCCACAAAGTCCTTCAAATAGAACGGCACGAAATAGGCCACATCCTCAAACTGTTCGTTCATCATGCGCTTCTCTGCCAATGGGAACATGTTCTTAGCCAAGGGTTCTACGCCTTTGATGAAATGCGCATGGGGGTGATTGATGGCCTCCAAACACTTCTCAGCACCATTGCCAAAGAAATATACGGGATGCTCATCCAAATATGATTTATACGTTTCGTGATCGACCACGTCGGCTTGTATCGGTCGAATTTCTTTCAAAGAACGGTCGAAGAGCTGCGCATACACCTCCATTCTACGGGCATCCAGCATGGGACACAGCAACGCATCTTCCTCTTGTATTTGCTCGCTCAACAACACGGGGACGCACAACAGCTCGAGCGTTGGAACGGAAATCAATTTGACCGAACGACCATAGCAAACGCCTTTGGCCATCGACACGCCAATTCGCAGCCCTGTATACGAACCCGGTCCACAACTCACTGCCACGCCATCGAGCGGAATCAAATGACTGTCTATGAACGACAGTGCTTCGTCTACATACGCACCCAACTTCACGGCATGATTGGGACCGCTGTGATCTTCTCTCTCAAAGATGCATGCTCCATCTTGGCTTACGGCCACGGAACACACGTCTGTACTCGTCTCTATGCTTAAAATACACGACATACGTATCGTAAATATTACCTAAATAAAATGCAAATTTACGCTTTTTTCCTGCAAAATGATTACTTTTGCATAAATTTAACGTGTTGAAATTATGATACAATCGATGACTGGTTACGGAAAGGCAACCACAATCTACAAGGAAAAGAAAATCAATGTCGAAATCAAATCACTCAACAGCAAGTCGCTTGATCTCTCTACACGTATCGCCCCACTGTACCGAGAGAAAGAATTAGAGATTCGCCAACAAGTCGCTCATGCGTTAGAGCGGGGCAAAATAGACTTCTCCATCTGGATAGAAAAAGACGCATCAACAGACCTTTCTCCCATTAACAGCGAGGTTGTTGAGAATTATTACAAGCAAATCAAACAAATAGCAGCCACGACCGGACTGCCCGAACCGCAAGATTGGTTCCGCACCTTACTCTCTCTTCCCGATGTGACCATCAAGACCGAGACCGAAGTGCTTGATGATGAAGAATGGGCTGTCGCACAAAAGACCATCACAGAGGCTCTCAACCAGCTCATCGACTTCCGCAAACAAGAAGGCGCCGCACTGCAAAAGAAGTTCACCGAGAAGCTGGACAACATCACCAACCTGCTGAATGAGATTGAACCGTACGAGAAGTTGCGTGTTGAAAAGATACGCGCACGCATCGTTGACGGTCTCTCTCAGATTCCTGATGTTGAGTATGACAAGAACCGTCTGGAGCAAGAACTGATTTATTACATCGAGAAACTCGACATCAGTGAGGAGAAACAACGGCTGGCTAATCACCTGAAATACTTCCGCACCACCATGGCAGAGAACGAACCCGTAGGAAAGAAACTGGGCTTCATCGCACAAGAGATGGGCCGAGAAATCAACACAACGGGGTCGAAAAGCAATCTCGCGGAGTTGCAGAACATCGTGGTGAAGATGAAAGACGAGCTGGAGCAAATCAAAGAACAGGTGTTCAATGCACTATAGACCCAAAAAAATACAGCCTCCCCCAACCCCTCCGAAGGAGGGGAGCTATAGCCTAAGATGGAAGGAAATACTGGCAATTATCACGCTACGCAAACATAAAGGAGCTACACAAGTTATCTTTGAGATGGGTAGAACGGCTGTTTTCATTGTGTTGGCAGACACACAAAACGTACTAAAGCAAATAAGACAAATCATGAATCATCTAAACGAACAAAACAAACAGCAAACCGTCCAAGAAACAGAGTCTGCGGAAAAGGCTCCCCTCCTTCGGAGGGGCGGGGGGAGGCTCTCATCTCATCTCATCATCTTCTCGGCCCCTTCGGGCAGTGGTAAGAGCACTATCGTGAACTGGCTCATGGAAGAACATCCCGAACTAAAACTGGCTTTCTCCATCTCCTGTACCAGTCGCAAGCCAAGAGGTACCGAACGAGATGGCGTAGAATACTTCTTCGTCAGTCCTCAAGAGTTTCGCGAACGTATTGACAACGATGAGTTTTTGGAATATGAGGAGGTTTATGAAGACCGATTTTACGGCACTTTGAAGGCGCAAGTGGACAAACAGTTGGCTGCCGGGCAAAACGTTGTGTTCGACGTAGATGTCAAAGGCGGCATCAACATCAAGCGGTTTTATGGTGAAAGGGCACTGAGCATCTTCATACAGCCGCCCTCGGTAGATGAGCTTCGCCGTCGGTTGGAAGGGCGTGCCACCGATGCACAGAGTGTCATAGAAGACCGTCTGGCCAAGGCTTCATACGAGCTTTCATTCGCATCTCAATTTGACAAAATCGTGATCAATGACGATTTGGCAAAGGCAAAACAGGAAACACTGGAGGTCATCCGCACATTTTTAGAAGGAAAGAAAGCGTGAAATCACCCGACACGATGAAACAAATAGGCATCTACGGTGGGTCTTTCAATCCCATACACAACGGTCACATCCAGTTGGCAAAGCATATTCTCAGGCTTTCCGCCTTGGATGAGATATGGTTCATGGTGTCTCCTCAGAATCCCCTGAAGCCCCAAAACGAATTGCTTGACGACCATTTGCGCTTGGAAATGACACGAACGGCCCTTCAAAACGAGCCGAAACTCATCGCCTGCGATACCGAATTTCACCTGTCCAAACCATCATACACCTGGAACACGCTGCGACATTTGTCCACCGCGCATCCCGAAATATCATTCACACTCATCATCGGAGCCGACAACTGGTTGGTATTTAATCAGTGGGCACACCATGAAGACATCCTGCGAAATTACGAGATTATCATCTATCCTCGCCTCAACGCTCCCATCAACAAACAAAGTTTGCCCCTCAACGTCCACCTGTTGGACACGCCTCTTTACAACATCAGCAGTACCGAAGTGCGCCGACGCATCCAGCAAGGCGAAGATGTAAACCAACTGATTCCACCAGAAATTATTCCACTTGCCACTCGGTATTACCCGCATCCATGATCGTATGTTGGGTTGGAGATACGCAACATGAAAGGATTATAAAAGCTGAATTTTCTTTACAAAGTGCCTCTCATAACTCGCGTGTAAACAACCAACGACAAAGTTGGTCGCAAATACGCAAATTATGAGCAACTTTTATAATCCATTGACATTGTTTGCGTTATACTCCAATCGCCTTCTTTCGTTCATGATTTTATCTTTTTGGGGCGACAAGAGCATTGAGATAAGCCTCCAATGTGTATGCTTTCATGCTGCTATAGCATGTGAATAACACCTCTAATGCATGTTTCCAAGACCGCAAAGTCAACGCTCTTACTTTGAAAGCCGCTTATTATGTTCAAATCATCTCCTCGCTTGCAGCCTGTTTGCCTATTGATTTTTTCTATTTAGAAGATTTCCAATGGTCGTTTTTTGGTAAAACAATAAGACAAAGACAATAGATCGTTTATGCCCAAAATGATATGGGGAAAAAATGCAATGCCGTCATTAAAGGGGCAGTGTTGGTATAAAAAATGACGCAAAATGAAGCGAATGAAAACAAGCAGTGCGATTCATTTCATTCATTAGTATTGTGGTTGAAACAATAGAACAAAGATTGTTTTTCATCATCAACAACCTTTCTCTTCTATGAAAGAGCCGCGTGCTTATTCACATTCGCTTCATTGATCGATAAGTTTAGTTCAACTTAAAAGTGATAGGAAGTGTGTATTGAACCCGCACAGGCTTGCCTTTTTCATATCCAGGCTTCCATTTCTTTTGCAATTTTGCCACTCTGAGGGCTTCTGCATCTAATAATGGATCAATAGATCTGACAACCTTAAAATCCGATAATGATCCATCTTTTTCTACAACAAAACTCACGATGACGCGCCCTTCTAGTTTCTTTTTCTGCGCTTCTACGGGATATTTCATGTTTGTTGCCAAAAAGTTCATCAAAGCTGGTATGCCCCCTTCGTACTGAGGCATCACTGATGATACCGAATACACTTTATCGTCATTATCTTTTACGGTGCCAACTTTCTTCTGTGTTTTAACAGGTGTCCGTTTCTTTTTGGGTTTTTGAGGTTGCGTCTGTCGCAAAACTTTCACGGCATCTTTCTTCACAATAGTGGGTTGTTCACTGATAGAGCGTGCAATACTCTCTATGTTGCTCGCTGCGAGGAGTGAGGCTACGAGCGGAAGGAAAAACAAGTATTTTACCTTTCCTACAGGTCTTGTTCTGCGTTTGTTCATCATCTTGATTCTTTTTTTTAATGGTAAAACATTGAAGTTATTTGAAATTGTAGCTACATTCTTTTGATACGACAATCCTAAGAGGTGGTATTGGTAGGTTTTAGAGTTGATTCCATTTGCCACCACTCGATGATCT